>Ga0213870_1000135_pt1 | contig 38088 bp, 30 predicted proteins | sample WICALVC2017_Meta_FD_160119 | JGI IMG/M metagenome (GOLD analysis project Ga0213870, IMG submission 160119) | Freshwater microbial communities from subterranean cave lake in Wind Cave National Park, South Dakota, United States - WICALVC2017 | ecosystem: Environmental > Aquatic > Deep subsurface >...
CCGGAGCGCCTGTGTGAGGAACTCCCCCGACCGCGGTCGGGGGAGGACGAGTTCGTGGAGGGCGTGGGGAAATGACGAGCGGGCGTTTCTGCCGGAGCGTGCTCGCCTCGCTTCGCGGGCGAAGCGGGTCGGCAGCGGGCAGGCGGCGGGTGGCGCGCAACGTGTGCGACGAGTCCATCCGCAATACCGCATTGCAGGACGCGGGCGACAGAGGGCAGGCGTGCGCATGGTCTGCTTGCGCATTTTTGGCGCGAGCGCTACAGTAATAATTCCTATGGTCTCTGATCTGCTCTACGGCAAGACGATTCTTATTACCGGCGGGACCGGCTCTTTTGGCAGCACAGTGCTTGCCACGCTGCTTTCGCTTGCTCCGGCAAAGATTATTATCTTTAGCCGAGACGAAAAAAAACAATTTGATTTGCGAAATGCCATTGCCGATCCGCGGCTGGAGTTTCGCCTTGGAGACGTGCGCGATCGCGCCAGCGTGGACAAAGCCATGCGCCGAGTGGATCTGGTGTTTCACGCCGCGGCCTTAAAGCAAGTGCCCAGCGGGGAATTTTTTCCGCTCGAACTCGTAAAGACGAACATTCTCGGCAGCGCCAATGTCATTGACTCCGCCATTGAAGCCGGAGTGGAGCGCGTGGTATTTCTCTCCACCGACAAAGCGGTCTACCCCATTAATGTGATGGGCTTAACCAAAGCGCTCATGGAAAAGCTCATGATTTCTGAAGCGCGCGTGGTTCGTACTAAGACCATCCTTTGCGGCGTTCGCTACGGCAATGTGATGTATTCCCGAGGGTCAGTTATCCCATTGTTTGTGGAGCAGTTGAAGGCACGAAAATCGCTCACTCTTACCCATCCGGACATGACGCGTTTTCTGCTGCCACTTTCCCAAGCTGCAGAGCTCGTGCTCTATGCGCTCTCCAATGGACAACCTGGCAATCTTTTTGTGCGCCGTGCTCCGGCTGCGACTATGAGCACTCTTGCGAGCGCGCTGCAGCGTGTCTTTGGAGTGCAAAACGAAGTGGCTGTGATCGGGGTTCGGGGGGGAGAGAAAATGCATGAGACCCTTATCTCTGCCGAAGAACTCTCCCGAGCAGAGGAGCTTGGCGATTATTATCGGATTCTGCCGGAAGCTCGGGGGCTGGACTATGAGCGGTATTTTACTCGCGGGAGCAAGAATTTTTTTGCGGACGGCGGCTATACCTCGGCAAACACGCAGCGTTTAAGCGTTGAGGAGACGGTAAAGCTCTTGGAGAGTTTGCCGGAGATTCAAGCAGAACTTAAGACATTCAGACGGCTATGACGGTGATGACCGTGGTGGGCACTCGGCCAGAGATCATAAAACTTTCTCGGGTCATGTCCGAGCTTGATAAGCATGTCAGGCACGTTTTGGTGCACACGGGCCAAAATTACGACTACGAACTCAATCAACTTTTTTTTGAGGAACTCGGGGTACGGAAGCCAGATTACTTTCTGGACGCCGCAGGCCAAACTCCGGCAGAGACCATTGGCAAGGTGATTATTGCCGTTGACCGCGTGCTGGAAGAGGTCAAACCAGATGCCCTGCTTGTTTTAGGTGATACCAATAGTTGCCTTTCGGTCATCCCGGCAAAACGCAGAAAAATTCCTATTTTTCACATGGAAGCCGGAAACCGCTGTTTTGACAGTCGGGTTCCAGAAGAAATCAACCGGAAAATCGTGGACCACACGAGCGACATCAACATGACCTGGAGCGAGCACGCGCGCCGCTATCTTCTTTTGGAAGGAATTCGTCCAGAGACCGTTTTTAAAGTGGGCTCTCCCATGAAGGAAGTGTTGACTCACTACATGCCCGAGATTGAAGGTTCAGAGGTGCTCAAGCGTTTGGGGATGGCTCAGGGAGGATATTTTGTCGTAAGCGCCCACCGCGAAGAAAATATTAACAGCGAGATCAATTTCAAGGATTTTCTTGCAACGCTTACCGCACTGGTGCAGCAGTACCAGAAGCCGGTTATCGTCACGACCCATCCGCGCACGCGAAAAAAACTGGAAGCACTGGGAGTTCCGCAGCAGCAGCCACGGATTTCATTTTTAAAGCCGTTGGGGTTTTTTGACTATGTGAAACTCCAGCAAAATGCGTTTTGCGTGGTCTCGGATTCTGGCACCATTACCGAGGAATCCTCGATTTTACACTTCCCGGCAATCACGATTCGGCAAGCCCATGAGCGGCCAGAGGGCGTGGAGGAAGGCACGCTTATTATGTCCGGACTGGAACCCGTCGATGTCTTGGCAGCGGTGGCGATTGTACGGGCACAGTTTGAACAAAATCCCAACCGCCTCCGAATTATTGGGGACTATAATACCGACAACGTCTCTATAAAAGTGCTCCGCATTATTTTAAGTTACATTGACTACGTTAACCGAACCGTCTGGTACAAGTAAGGATTCGCGTTGTCTCGTGACCGGGGCGACAGGGTTTATCGGGCGCGCTCTGTGTTCGCAATTGGTTCAGGAGGGGTGGAGCGTGCGCGCGGCGTTACGCAATCAGTCGGCCGAGATGCTGCCAACAGGGGTGCAGTGGTGCACGGTCGGCGAAATCAACGAGTCCACCGACTGGAAGGCAGCGCTTGGGCAGGTTTCTTCCGTGGTGCATCTTGCGGCGCGAGTGCATCAGATGCGGGAGTCCTCATCAGATGCGCTCAGGCAGTACCGTCGGGTGAATGCAGCGGGAACGATAACGCTTGCTGCTGCTGCGGCAGCCGCAGGAGTGCGCCGTTTGGTCTTTGCGAGTTCTGTGAAAGTGAATGGGGAACAGACGGCCCTCGGACATTCGTTTTCAGAATCTGACGCCCCAAGGCCAACCGACCCGTATGCAATTTCAAAATGGGAGGCAGAACAGGAGCTTTGGCAGATTGCGAAGGATACGGGGCTTGAGGTGGTTGTGCTGCGCGCCCCGCTGGTGTACGGGCCAGAGGTGCGCGCGAATTTCTTACGCCTCCTGCAACTTGTTCGATTGGGCGTTCCCTTGCCTTTTGGTAGCGTCAAAAATGCACGCAGTGTACTCTTTCTTGGAAATTTCGCGGACGCGATTTCTTGGTGCCTTAAAGCCCCAAAGGCCGCCGGGGAGACCTTTCTTCTGTCGGATGGAGAGGATATTTCTACTCCCGAGCTGCTTCGGGCGATCGCTGTCTCCATGGGGCGCCCGGCCAGGTTGCTTCCTGTTCCAACAGGGCTCCTGCGATTCCTCTCGGGACTGCTGGAGATGTGCGCCGAGCTCTCTCGACTCACTGATTCACTCACGCTCGATTCAAGCAAAATTCAAGAGGTTCTCGGATGGCATCCGCCATACACGCTTCATGAGGGATTACGATTGACAACCCGGTGGTATGCCCAGCAAGCGACTCTTTGATCTTGCCGTTTCGTTCGTGCTGGGGCTGGTGTTTCTCCTGCCCATGGTGCTGGTTGGAATTTTGGTGAAGCTCACCTCGCGCGGAGGTGCGCTCTATTGGTCCAGCCGAGTCGGGAAAAATAATGCGCTCTTCTGGATGCCGAAGTTTCGGACGATGCAGGCCAACGCCCCGGTCGTGGCCACACACTTACTTTCGCAGCCCGATCACTACCTGACGCGCGTTGGTCGTCTGTTGCGCAAGGCGAGCTTTGACGAACTCCCCCAATTCTGGAACATTCTTCGGGGAGACATGAGCATGGTGGGTCCGCGGCCAGCACTCTATAATCAGGAGGACCTCATTGCGTTGCGTACGGCCCGGGCAGTGCATTGGCTTCAACCCGGGCTTACCGGCTGGGCGCAGATTCACGGCAGGGATGCGCTTTCCATTGAGCAGAAAGTCCGCTACGATGCCGAATACGCACGCAGGCAGTCGTTCTGGTTTGATCTTGAGATCCTCGTCGTAAGCGTCTGGCAGGTTGTATGGGCGAAGGGAGTAAAACATTAACTATGTCCGTCTCGCGTCAGCACCGGGTATCATGGGCCGAGATTTTTGAACCCACCTACGGAAAAAAATTAATTTTTTTCGTGGCTGCAGATACGATCATTGCGGCGTGCTCACTGTTTGCCGCATTCTGGTTACGATTCGATTTTGCCTTTCCCGACCACTCGTATTGGTCGCTTTTTGTTCGCACCCTTCCGCTGTTTATTGTCGTAAAGGTCTCCAGTTTCTCTCTCTGGAAGATGTATCGGGTAAGCTGGAGATTCGTGAGTATTCGGGATTTTTTCACGATTCTTCAGGCAGTTGGATTCTCCACCGCGGCGCTCTCGTTTATCCTCTATGTGATGGACTTCCCGGATTTTGTCGGATTTCCTCGAAGCATTGTCTTGCTTGACGCGCTGCTAACGGTGCTGTTGGTGAGCACGCTGCGCATTAGCAAACGCGTGTATCTTGAGCTCATCCGCGGCCGGCATTCGGGCGGCAAGCGCACGGTGATCTTAGGCGCTGGCAACACCGGCGAGATGATTTTGCGTGACATGCTTCGAAGCGGCTCTGGAGCATATCAGCCGATCGCGTTTCTCGACGATGATTCAAATCGCACCGGGATGTACCTTCACGGTATCAAGGTCATGGGGAACCTTGAGGAACTTCCGAACATTGTTGCCAGCTATCAGGCGTCGGCGGTCATTATTGCGATTCCTTCTTTGGGCCACGCCCGATTGCGCGCTATTTACCGAGCCGCAAAAGAGCTCAAAGTTTCCGAGATTAAAATCGTGCCCAGGATCTACGACGTCCATCGGCCGGAGCTCAAGGTGCAGGAACTAGAAGACATTAAGATTGAGGATTTGATCGGTAGAGCGCCGGTCACCATTGACGTCGGACCCATCGGGCAGTTGCTTGAAGACAAAACCGTGTTGGTCTCCGGCGGGGCAGGGTCCATCGGGTTTGAACTTGTACGGCAACTGTTGAACTTCCAGCCGCGCACCATCGTGGTTTTGGACATTGATGAGACGGCGCTCACCCGAGCCGACCGAGTGCTCAAGAGACAGTTTCCGGAAGCGCACAGCCGAGTGCAGATCGTGGTCGGCGACATTCGCGACGCGGATCGCGTGAATCGGATCTTTGCCAGATTTCGGCCCGAGGTGGTGTTTCACGCGGCCGCCTACAAGCATGTGCCGATCATGGAGGAGAATGCCGGAGAGGCCGTGAAGGTGAATATGTTTGGCACGACAAACATGGCGCGCGCCGCAGTCACCTGGGGGGTCGCGCGGTTCGTCATGATCTCGACTGACAAGGCCGTGCGTCCAACCTCCATCATGGGCGCCACGAAACGAATGGCCGAGAATATCTGTCGGGCGTATAACGGCCAGGGAAAGACCGAGTTTATTTCCGTCCGATTCGGCAATGTCTTGGGAAGTCGGGGCAGCGTGCTTCCGTTGTTTTTGGAGCAGATTGCCAATGGAGAACCCCTCACCGTGACGCACAAGGATATGGTGCGGTACTTCATGACGATTCCAGAAGCGGTCTCGCTGGTGCTTGAAGCCAGCTGGCTTGGGGCACCAGGGCAAATCATGGTCTTGGATATGGGCCGGCCAGTCCGGATTGTGGAGCTGGCAGAGGAACTCTTACGCCTCCATGGCCTGGAACCCTACCGCGACGTCCCATTGCAGTTTGTGGGGTTGCGTCCCGGGGAAAAACTTTTTGAGGAAACCTTGACTTCCGAGGAGGGGACCGTGGCAACCCGGCACGAGAAAGTGTTTATTGCAAACTCCCAGGTACCGCTTACTCTCGAGCAAGTCGAGCAGGTGCTCGATCGGTTCGCCAAAGCCATGCCCTACATCGAAAGCGATGGCAGGCAGGTGCGGGAGCTCCTCAAAGAGTACATTTCATGGTACACGCCGTCTCAAACTGTCGAGAGTACCAAGCAGAGCTCCCGCGCCGTGCTTGTGGTGCAACAGCCGCATGTTTCTGTTCATTAAAGTGCTGAAACTCTTCGTGCTGCCGCCCGGGGTTTTTCTTGTTGGATTGGGAGTAGTCCTTGTGCTCTGGTGGCGGTCCAGAGCAACACTAGCACGAAGAGTGCTAATCCTCAATCTCATATTCCTGTGGGTGCTCTCCACTGGTGCCGGGGCATTCTTGCTTTCACAGGGCCTTGAGCGTGTGGGTGCATCAGCTCCTGCTGCCCTTACCGGTAAAGAAGAAGCCATTGTGGTGCTTGCCGGAGGAGCAAGCAAAAAGCAGGAGGAAGATCCTTTACTTATTCTCTCTACCGCAAGCGCCCGCCGGCTGCTCTGGGCCCTTAAGCTCTACGAACACTCCTCTGCCAGATTGCCGATTGTTTATACCGGCGGGTCAAGTGACCCATACGACCCCGAGACGATTGAGGCCGCGACGGCGAAGCGTTTCGCGGTCTCTCGCGGGATTCCAGAAGAGAATTTCTGGGTTGAATCGCGCTCCCGGGATACATACGAGAATGCGCTGGCAGTGCGGCAAATGTTTGACACTCGGTTTCCTGGAAAGTTTCCTCATCGCATAGTGCTCGTGACCTCCGCCATCCACATGCCAAGAGCTCGCTTGGTCATGGAAGCTTTGGGGTTTGAGGTCGTGAGCGCATCTGCTCCCGAGGAGCCGGTTCAGTTCCGGTGGAATATCCTGGAGTTCCTTCCGCAGCCACACGCGCTTTCCGGTTCAACTGTGGCGTTAAACGAGTGGGTCGGGATCGCTGGGTACTGGTTCATTGGTTGGCTTTGAAAGATGAGGGGTTGCGGTCTTTTTCAGCGTGTGCTAAGAAAAGGGAACTATGGACGATCATCCGCTTCAGGATTATTGGAATGTGCTCACCAGGCGCTGGTATGTTGTGTTTGGGACACTGGTTGCCGCAGTGATTGGCGGCTTCCTGTATTTTCGATCCTTGCCAGTGCAGCCGTTTCCGTATACGACGGTCGTCGAGGTGGGAAATAGTGAAAATCCGAAGCAGGCTCGAGCGAAGATCACCGGTGCCTATGCTCCACAGGCGCTTTTCGAGCACGCGCAAAAACAAGGGTATGAGCAACAGCGCTACGCTGTCACCGTTGAGTTAACTGCGAACAGTAATCTACTCACCTTACTCTCAACAGGGAGTGAATCAGGCCAAGAGGATCTTCTTGGCATTCAACAGCGAATCATTGATCTCTTGCTCGCGAATCACCGAGCGCAAGAAGAAATATTACGCGCAAATTTCCGCAGCCAGAAGTTTCGCGCCGAGCTGGAGCTGGAAGGACTCAAGCAAACCGAGAAATTCTTCCCGGCACGATTCCGTCGGCTGGACGAGCGCGCCGCGTTGCTCAAAGAGCAAACTGCGGAAGCCGAAGATTTCTTGACTGATCTTCAACAGAAGCGAGCAGTCCTTCTTGCCTCGCAAGTCCAGAAGAGCGCCGGACAGGGGGAGTCCATCAGTACTTTTTTCATTCTGGACAATGATATTCAGCGGCAGCGAGAGAAGAAGCGGTCGCTGGAGCAAGAATTAAACCTGACGCTCCGCTTGGATCGGGAAAGAGTAGAGCAGGATCAGATCGAGAATAAGCGCAGTCAAAAGGAGCGGCAAAAGGGTATTGATGACGTCCAGCTTTCCATTGACACCTTTAAAATCACAAAAGTGCTCTTCCCGCCGCAGCGGCAACTTCGGAAAAGTCAAGCAGGCTCGCTTAATTTTGTCGGAGCCAGCGCCATCCTTGGGTTGCTGCTGGGCCTAGTGGCTGCGTTCTTTGTCGAGTTTGCGATCAACGCGCGCAAAGAGTTGCGGCCTCAGTAAGTGGGTAATAAAGTAATTCGGTAATTGAGAAATTTTTGGTGAACCGCTCGAGCGATAATTACTCATTTACTCAATTACTCGTGTCGCCGTATCCATGCAAAGAACGCGCACGCCGAGTTGAGTATAAGCACTGCGATCGTGACGTTTTCCGCCGTAAACTTTTCGGCGGTTTTTTCAATAACGAGAAGGACGAGCGCGCTGGAAGCGAGCGAAAGCGCCGGGGCCAGGGCGATTTTTTCAGCGCGCGTGGATGGTCGCAGGAAAGCAACCGCTAACAGAAACCCAGGAAGGAACAACAGCAGCGGGAGCGCAAGGATAGTCAAAAGAATTTGACTTGGCGCCATACGATTATGGGACTTGTTTTGCTGGAACCGCAGTCGTGGAGTATTTCCAGATGTGCGGGCTTATGCGCGTCATCCGAGGATCTTCCTCGATGAATTTCTGCAACGCAGGGTGGTTGATTTGACGACTGCCAAAAAACATGTAGATGTCGGCTGGGCTATAGAGTGAGAGCAGCTCATGGCGCCGCTCATCGCTTTTGCCAATCCAGAATTCTTCCCACATGGGAAGCGACCACTTGTCCCAAAAGAGCCATCCTGGGGCAATGGTGTTTCGAAAGTTCGTAAAGGCGAACACCCAGGGGGTGTAGATCGAGGTGGGCGCCATGGCGTAGTCATTTGGCCCGATGCGGGCAGCTACTGCTTCCAGCTCTGCGCGTTCATTGGGAAACAGTTGCGGGGGGTTGTTGTGGACTAAAAGGCCAGTCGAAACTATTGCGGCAGTGAGCAGGACGCCGACTGCCGCGGCACCCACACGATCTCGAGTAAAATGCGTAAGAAAAATCGCCAGCGGATAGCAGGCAAAGACCAGAAAAATGACGTCCAGGATGATGAGCGAGCGGTTTTGATAAATGAATTGAAAAGAACCCAAAATGATTGCAATAAGCAGCAGAGAGGGCAGGAGCGCAATCCGGGTTGGTCTTTCCCGCATGAGCCAATGAGGAAAGCTCATGGCTCCGATCACTCCAAAGGGCAAGGAAAACAGCAGGTTCAGGCGAAAGGTTGAAAACGAAATAAAGAGTCCCTTTGCGTTGGCCACCTCCCATGACTGCGCGTTTGAGGCGAATCCGCGTAGATTCTTGAAGTAATCGAAGTACGCGGCGAACTCTTGCGTCCCTTTAAATAAAAGGAGCAGCACACCAACCAGAAGGCCGCTGCTAGCAGTGATTGCAAGTTCGCGGTCCAGCGGTTTTTGTCGGTGCCAACACCAGAGAGCGCGAGCAACAAGAGAGAGGAAGAATGCGCCGGCAAAGGGGATTGCGGATTGCAGGTGCACGGAGGTGGCAACTCCCGCTAACGGGATCGCGAGCCAGGACTTTCGTAAGTAAAGCGCAGTAGCGGCCACAAGCAGGGGTAAGGCCATGGTTTGTTTGTAAAACATCCACCAGAATGCCATAAACTGCGTGATCGAGCTTGCAAACAAAAAGAGCAGCGCGGTGACAACTGGCAAATGCTTCGGGCGCACGGGAAGGGACCGCGCGAGAAGATACAAGGCACCCACCAAAGCCAGCTGGTGAAAGAGGTGATAGATATTGAGTGAAAGCAATGGCGGGACATGAAGCAGGGCTAGAGGAAACCATGGAGTATAGGCAATGTGGCTTCCCAGTGCGGTCCCGATGTGCCCGGCGCCGGTGACCAGCAAGAAGTACTGTATATAAAAACCGGTGTCATAGCCCAACGGAGCCGAGCCGTAGCGCAGATACGGGGTAAGCCGCGTGGCCAGTAGAAACAGGAGAGAAAAAACAGCAAGCCCTAGAAAGAAGCCCTGTTGGGGTTTGGACAGCTCGGCTGGATTTTCTTGCTCGCTCTGGTTCGTCACTTTTGGCCAAAGAATGAGGAAGAGAAAGGCGGCGTACAAGAGATAGATCAGCCGATTGCCGGCTTCGACACTCGGGGGCAGCGTGAACCAAATTACCCCCATATAGAGGCCGAAAAACAAGAGTGTTTGGAGTGTGCGACGTCCCAGCAGATGAGAGGAAAGGTCAGCAGTGAAGATGGGCATAGGGTTTCGGCATCATAGCCAATGCTTGGTAGGGTGTCTAGGAAGTCGAATATTCGTATTCTTATCTGTGGATAAGTTGCCTTGCAGCCCCCTTGTATTGTCTTAAGAATCTCTTTATACTGTGCATAGTGTTTGACTTTCAATTCTCAAAATAGCTAAAGATTTCCGTAAACAAATTTTTGTTATGTCAAAACTTTTTCGTGCTGGATTACAACGCCTTCGCAAGTGGGAGAGTATTGCCGGGTTTACGATCTTTGGCCTTTTCTTTATTTCCTCGATGCTCCTGAATAACACCGTGCAGGCCTTAAACCAGGCAGCCGGAAACTACGGGTACTACCTTGGCACCTACGGGTATAATGCCTCGGCCCAGAGTTCAGATGATTTGCCTAAGGCGCCGACGTCAATGACTTCGACGGTCAACTCGACTGCCTCAATCACCTTTAGCTGGACTGCGCCCACCCAGACCGCGTTAAACACGAGTTTGAACAACCTCTCGGGCTACTGCTATAAATCAGCAGCCACCAGCGCGCCGAGCAACTGTGCATTGACTGATACGACCACGACGGCAACAAGCGTGACCCTGACCGGGCTTACCCCAAGCACGATCTACCACATCAACGTGCGATCCTACGATGAAAACAGCAACTTGAGTTCAACCGCGCTCACCGGCTCTGCCACGACCAATGCCGAGGTTGGCGGTGGAGGCGGAGGCGGAACAGCGTCTTCAGTGACACCATCAGCACCTGCTCCGGTAACGACCCCAGGACCAGTTACAACTCCAGCGCCGACTCCAGGGCCGACGACCCAGGCAGTCCAAGCCCCGCTTCCCCAGAAGTTCGTGGCTCCAGTGGCAAAAGTCGCAGTCCTCAAAGCGAATCAACTAACCAACACAGCTGCCATAGCCAGCGCGACCGGAGTAGCTCCAAAAGTCATTGCTCGAGAGTTGGGTGCGGCGCAAAAAGAAGTCCGAGCAGATCTGAAATCCCTTGGAGTGAAAGTAACCGGAAATGTTGAAAAACAACTGGCAAACCTTTTGGCCGCAGCCAAAGTGTTAAACTCGGAACTGAATAAGAAAGGACAACTCACGGTCTTTGTAAAGAAGTTCCTTTCGAGCCAAGGCAAGAAGGCATTGGTTGCTGCAGGCAAGAGCAATGGTGGACAGAAGCTTCTTGCGAGCCAGTTCTTTAGCCAGGCGCTAAAGCACAAAGCGCCAGTGGTAAAAGCAAAACCAGCGCCGAAAAAGAAAGCGCCGGCAACAAAGAAGAAGTAAAAATACTCGAACGTCAGCAAGACCCTCCGGATTCAACACGGGGGGTCTTTTGATAACTGGAACCGAATGACGAATCTTTGCGAATATTACGAATGGCGAAAACGGACGCACGATTCATAATGAGAGTGTAGAAAAATGACTCAAAAGGGTTATTTCCTGAGCGGAGCCGCGCGAAGTCGAAGGATTTCCTTAGGAATTCGGTGACCCTTCGACCCGCTTCGCCGAAGCTTCAGCCCAGCCTCGACTCGTCTCGGCGAGGCGGGCGAGGCGAGCAAGCTCAGGGCATAAAATACTATTTTTCTACACACTCAATATTCGTACGGATTCGCTATTCGGTTCCAATCCCGACTACCGTATGTCAAGTGCCTCTATTGTTCGACATGTTGCGGTTAGTTTTCTCCTGGGCATCGTTGCGCGTTCTTTTCTTCACATGCATCGGGTCAATGCCGGATTCCCCGAGCAGTCGGTAGGTGCGCTCGCGGGCGCGGTGCTTTTGGTTGGCATGGTGTGGTTATCGTTGTTAAAAAGGTATCGCGCTGCTTTTATTGGTCTGCCGCCAACGGTCATCCCGAGCCGGGCCGAGGGATCTCGGACCGTCATCCTCTTCCTCCTTCTCGTGCTTTCCTTTTTTCTCGGCGTGGTACGATTTGAACTATCACTTCCAGCTCGCGTAACCTTTCCGTCTACTCCCTCCAGCGTCTCCGGAGTTGTGCGCGAGCTGCGACTGGAAAAGAGCAAGTCGGCAGGAACATTTCAGCTTCACTTGCCATCGGGAATCATCATAGTGCGTTTTGCTGATTCCAGTGTACGGATCACGGAAGGGGAGGCAGTGGAAGTGTTTTGTAGGATAAAACCGCCCGCCAGGGGATTCCAAGACCCATTCACTGGCCCGTACCGAAAAGTTTTCCGGCAGGAGCGTTTGGGAGTCGTCGGCGCATGCGAAGCGCAAGCGATCACGGTACACGCCAGCGTTTCATTGCTTGAAAGGGTGCGTCTGGCTCCAGATCGATTTCGTTCATCCCTCGTCGAATCTGCCCGCGCCCTTCTTCCGGGTCCTCCTGGAATTGTGCTGGGCTCCATTGTCTTTGGCGTCGACGAGCAACTCCCAACTGAAATTATCGAACAATTTAAACGAGCCGGGACCCTACATATCCTTGTGGTCTCCGGTTCCCAGTTCACGTTGCTCACCGAGTGGCTGGACGGCATGCTCGCGAGCGTACTGCCAACAGTCGCGGCGCGCGCCGCCGCGATTTCTGGATTCCTTCTGTTCTTTTTGGCCATGATCGGGTTTCCGGTTCCGGCAGTGCGAGGGTTTCTGCTTTCGCTTTCCGGATTAGCCGCGCGAGTGTTAGGGCGCCCTCGCGCTGCGGTGCATCTGCTGCTGCTTATTGCTGCCGGGATGAGTGTGGCAGACCCGTGGCTGCCATTGTTTTCATTGGGGTTTCAACTTTCGGTATTGGCCACCTTGGGCATTGTCGCACTCTCTGGGCAGATAAACACGCTGGTATTTGGGGAAACCCACGCACGTTTCCCAAATGCTTCCAGCGCGTTTTCCAGTTCGATCGCGGCTTCCGTGTCAACGCTGCCGCTCTTGCTTGGCGCGTTTGGAAATGTCTCCATTATTTCCATTGTTGCCAACGTCGTTGCCGGCGCCTTTTCGCTACTCCTCCTGTCCGGCGCGCTTCTATTTTTTTTGCTTGTTGCCGTGCTCCCCTCGGTTGCTGCACTTCTTGCTCCAATGGTGGGATTCGCGATCAATCTGTTCGTCGGACTAATGGCAAGTTTTGCAGATGTTCCGTGGGCCAGCGTGCTTCTCGGCAGGGTTCCTGGAGCGTTGGTGCTTGTTTATTACGCTTTCTTTCTGCTCTTGTGTTGGATCGGTAGCGCTCGGAAAACCACCGCATTGCATGGTTTGCCAGTTTCTGGTACTATTGCTGACATCTGAAATATGCAACATCCCAAACAAGAACGGACATTTCTCCTTGTCAAGCCCGACGGGGTTCTTCGCGGGCTTACTGGAGAGGTGATTCGTCGCATTGAGCGGCGCGGGTTAAAGATCATCGCGTTATCGATGCTTTGGGCAACCAAGGAGCAGGTGGACAGCCACTACCCCAAGGAAGAATCTTGGGTCAGGCGACTGGGAGAAAAGACACTTTCCACCTACGCAAAATATGGCTACGATGCCCAGAAAGAATTGGGCAGCGTTGATGCGCAGACAATTGGAAGAATGGTTCGCGGATGGTTGCTGGAGAGCCTTACTGTGGGACCATTGATTAAAATGGTGATCGAAGGAGTGCACGCCGTGGATATGGTGAGGAAACTTGCCGGTAATACAATGCCGGCCTCGGCCGAGATGGGCACAATTCGTGGAGACTACTCGGTGGATTCCGCAGCCGCGGCAAATCGAGATAAACGCGCGGTCCGAAACCTCGTGCACGCGAGTGAAACTCCCGAGGAAGCAGCGCACGAGATTGCGTACTGGTTTGCTCCAGAAGAGCTCCATGCCTACAAACGCGCAGAGGAAGACGCCATGTTTTGACTCTGCCATGGGGGGTGAAACCAACCTGTCCCCAGCAAAGTTGAGGGATCTCGTTGTATGGATATGCCACGTTTCAATCCCGGACGCGCTGCGATGCTCGCTGCGTTCATTTTTTTAGTCTTACATGTCTTCCTCATCCTTGATCTGCTTTTCACGTTTACTGCTGCGGCAGATCACGACGTGCCACTTTTAATCAGTGCGGAGGTGGGAGTGGTTTCGTTCGGTCATTGGGCATGGTTGACGCTCCCATTAGCGCTGCAGAGTATTTTTTTTACTCTGAATTTTTTTATCGCACAGAAAAGCAGCAATACGAAGCAGAGAGAAGCGCTCATGGTTTTAAACGCGTTTACCGGGCTGCTTTTTTTTCTTGGTAGTTTGAGCACAGCGGGTGCAAATCTTCCCCTCGTTGGTCCAGTATGATGATTATTGCGATTATTAAGATTTTTGTTTTAAGCGCGCTTTCATTTGTCGTAGCGATGAGTGTGGCTCCATTTTTTATTCGGCTGCTTGGGTATTTCCGGTTGGGAAAGCAGTTGCGACCGGCTGTAGAGGCTCCGGTATTTTCAGCCCTTCACGCGGCCAAAGCAGGCACACCCACCATGGGCGGGGTCCTCGTGTGGGGCACTGCAGTGGGGCTTTCGGCAGTCCTCGCTTTCCTTGCTGCGTTCGTTGACGGGCCGGTATTTCAAACACTGTCGTTTCTATCTCGAAAAGAAACGTACTTGCCACTGGCCGCGCTCGTTGCCGCAGCTCTGGTCGGGGCTGCGGACGATCTCTTTAATATTCGTCGCATTGGACCTTCCGGAGGGGGACTGCGCATGCGCCATCGCCTCATCCTCTATACGCTTATCGCAGCGCTCGGCGCCGCGTGGTTTTACTTCAAACTTGAATGGGATATTTTGCGCGTTCCATTCTTTGGCGATGTGTCGATTGGCTTCTGGTATGTCCCGTTGTTTTTGCTCGTCATTACGGCAACAGCTTTTTCTGTCAACGAAATCGATGGCCTTGATGGGCTTGCAGGCGGCACGCTGCTTGCCGCATTCGCGGCCTACGGGGCCATTGCGTTTGTGCAGGGAAAAGTGGACCTTGCGGCATTCTGTGGGGTCATTGTTGGAGCCCTGCTCGCGTTTCTTTGGTATAATATCAATCCCGCTCAATTTTTTATGGGCGACACCGGCGCCATGAGTCTTGGTGTAACGCTTGGCGTTGTGGCAATGCTTACCAATAGCGCCCTGCTGCTCCCGCTTATTGGAGTGATGTTTGTACTGGAGTCGCTCTCGGTCCTTGTGCAGCTTGCTAGCAGGAAACTTTTTGGCCGAAAAGTTTTTCGTTCGGCGCCGCTGCATCATCATCTCGAGGCTATTGGGTGGACCGAACCACAGATCGTCATGCGCTTCTGGGTCATCGCAAGTGTTGCGGCGGTCATCGGGCTCGTTTTGGCGCTGCTTGATATCGTGAGGTGAGGTGAAGTGAGTAATTCATAAACAGTAATTAGTACATAGTAAATGGTAAAATGAATCTTCCGTGTACTGTTTACTCTTTGCTGTTTACCGTTCCCTTCACAGTATGCGATCATTGACCCTCCATCGCGATCTGCTCCTTGGTCTTACTGGGTTCCTGCTTTTAATTGGCCTTGTCTTGCTTGCCTCGGCGTCAACGGTTGCGGGATTCCAGAGATTTCAAGACCCGTACTTCTATTTTAAACACCAACTGCTCTTCGGCGTGCTTCCCGGGATTGTGGCGTTCCTTATTGCGAAGAAAATGGGAACGCGCATGTGGCAACTCGCAGCTCCAGTACTCTATGTCATCAGTCTGGCGCTACTCATTTTGGTGCTGCTGCCACAGGTCCATGGCATCGGTCTCACAAAATCATGGATCATCATTGGGTCGTTTTCGTTTCAGCCTTCGGAGATCGCGAAGTTTTCGCTCATTCTGATGCTCGCATGGTGGGCGAGTCGTAGGAATCTTCCCGTCATCGGCGACTTCCGAGGGTTCGGAGAATTTCTGATGATCTTTCTTCCGGTCGCGGTTCTGCTCCTGCTTCAACCAGATGTTGGCACGCTCGTCATCATGGCTGGTATTGCGCTGTCGGTCTATTTCTTAAGCGGCGGGTCGCTCGGCGCTATTTTTTGTCTGTTGCTTGTCGGCGCTGGGGGAATTCTCGCGGTTTCCATCCGGTCGCCGTATCGGCTTGCTCGGCTGCTTGTGTTCATGAATAAAGACGTTGACCCTCAAGGCGTCGGATATCACACGAGGCAAGCACTGCTCGCTGTTGGCTCCGGTGGTCTTTGGGGTAGAGGTCTCGGACACTCCATTCAAAAATTTCAGTACCTTCCCGAAGTGCAGTCAGATTCTCTTTTCGCAATTGCCGCGGAGGAGCTCGGCTTCGTACTGACAACCCTACTCTTTATCCTACTGCTGATATTTTGGAGGACGCTCTATTCTCTTTCGCTTGCGGTTGAGGATCGTTTTTGTCGGATTGCGATTGGTGGGGTATTTAGTTGGTTTGTTATTCAAACATTTCTTAATATCGGCGCGATGTTGGGATTACTGCCATTAACCGGTGTGCCGCTGCCGCTTTTGTCTTACGGGGGCACGGCCCTTGCCATCGAGCTTGCGGCAATTGGGTTTGTCATGGCGGTAACGAGTAAACAGCAATCAGTAAATAGTAAATAGTACAATGAATCTTCCGTGTACTTTTTACTGTTTACCGTTGCCTCAATCATCTATGCACTCTCACGCCTTTGTTTGCGCCGGCGGTGGCACTGGGGGTTCGATCAGCCCCTTGCTTGCGTTGCTTGAAATATTTCCGAACGCCTGCGTTCACTGGATCGGCACTCGAGGACACTGGCAGCAGGAGCAGGATATGATAAAAAATAGTATTCCCCGACCAAGCGGAGCGCGTGGAGGGGCTACCAAAAACACCGTCATCCCGAGCCAAGCCGAGGGATCTCGGTCGCTCCAGTTCCACTCAATATCGTCTGGTAAACTCCGCCGTTACTGGGATTTTCGAAATTTTATTGACCCCTTTTCCATTGCCCTTGGCTTTTTCCAATCGCTCGTTGTCCTCACTCGCATTCGTCCATGCGCGGTGCTCACTGCCGGCAGCTATGTTGCAGTCCCAGTTGCTTGGGCCGCGTGGGTTTTGCGCATTCCGGTGGTCATGTACCAACAAGACGTCGACGTCGGCCTCGCAAATCGGCTGATGCTGCCCGTGGTTTCACTTGTCCTTTGTATTCGAGAAAACTCCTCCAAAAGATTATTCCCTGAGCGAAGTCGAAGGGCTTCGATTGCCGCCATCGGCTCCCTCATTCGTAGCGACCGCCTCAACGGTTCCGCCTCCCGCGCGCGCACCCGTTTCAACCTCGAGCAGGGGATTCCCACTCTGCTCGTCCTTGGTGGCGGCACTGGTTCGCAGTTTCTCAACCAGTTGATCACAGACAATCTCACAGACCTCACCGAATTTTGCCAGATCATTCACATCACCGGTGGCCGAGACAACAGCCATACGCCGTCATTCCGAGGCAGTCCCAACTTGTCATCCCGAGCCGAGCCAAGGGATCTCGCTCGCTATCATTCGTTTCCATTCATGAACGCCGAACTCGCCGATTGCTACGCCGCTGCCGACCTCGTCCTCACCCGCGCCGGTATGGGGGTGCTCACAGAACTTGCCGCAAACAAAAAAGCAGCGGTCGTTATCCCACTACCAGACACCCATCAAGAAGCCAATGCGCGATTGCTTAAAGACCACGACGCCGCGCTTGTCCTTCGTCAGCCGTCTCTCTCCCGTCATCCCGAGCCGAGCCGAGGGATCTCGCCGTTCGTTGCGTCCATCCACTCCCTTCTCACCAACCCCGTCCAGCGCCAAACCCTTGCCGCCAACCTTCACGCACTCTTTCCCATTGCGAACAAAAAGGAAGTTGCTGATCTCATTGTAAATCATGCATGCTCCGAGCATGTTTAGGGTATATTGCAGTGAGGGTTTCTTGTGGAGAAACTGTGGAAAGATTCTCAACGACTCTATGTATTGATTTGCAACAGTCCACAGTTGTGGATAATCATGTGTATATGTTGTAAGCTCTTGCTATGATCTTTCCATACAGTATTGCCTTGTTTCTTGCATTTTTTCTTTCAGCGCTCTTGGCTCCTTGGCTTTGGCACATTGCCAAACAGTACCACTTACTTGATCGACCTGAGAGCGCTCCTGAGCGCAAGGTGCACACTACTGCGATACCGCTTGGGGGAGGGGTTGGGATTTTTTTTGCGTTCTTTATTACCCTTTCAATACTCATGGTCTTTGGAGTGCTGCCAAAAGGCATTATTGCGAGCAAACATTTTTTTGGAATTTTTGTGGCATCAGCCGTACTCATGATCGTGGGTTGGGTTGATGACCGCCGTAGACTCTCCCCAAAAGTTCAATTTCTCTGGACACTGATCACAACGTTTATAGTTGTTGCAAGCGGTGTTGGGGTCTCGGAGCTTACGAATCCATTTGGTGGAAAGATTTCCCTCATCTGGCAGCAGTTCGCGTTGCCGGGGGGGTTGAGTTTTGAGTTTCCCTCGGACGCCATCACGATTGCGTGGTTGCTCCTTGCGATGTATACGACCAAGCTTCTGGACGGTTTGGACGGACTCGTGACCGGCGTTGGTATCATTGGTGCACTCACGTTGTTCGGGGTGAGCTTGTTGCCGCAGTTGCGTCAGCCGCAAGTCGCGTTCGTCTCTGCCTCTGCTGCAGGCGCTATGCTTGGGTTCCTGCCCTTTAACTGGCACCCTGCTAAAATCTTTTTAGGAAACGGCGGCAGTCTGTTTGTGGGATTCCTCTTGGGTGTGCTTGCAATCGCCAGCGGCGGAAAACTCGTCACCCTCTTGCTCCTGCTTGCCATCCCGATTTTCGATCTTCTCTGGGTTGTTCTCCGGCGCTTGCTCTGGGAGCGCCATTCTCCCTTTGTTGCTGATCGCAAGCATTTGCATTTTCGGCTGCTTGATATCGGGTTTTCACACCGGCAGGCAGTGTTCATGCTCTGGGCAGCGTCTGCTGTTTCTAGTATTGCCGCGCTCAGTCTTCAAATGAGGTTCAAGGTGTATGTCCTTGCCATGCTTCTTGTTGGGGCATTTGTTGCTGCGATTGCAGTAGTCCGTCTTGCCGGACGCCGTTTGAAGTTTTGACAGAATTTTAAAAACGCGGTAGACTTTCATCTATGTTTGCAGTTGTTAAAACCGGCGGAAAACAGTACGTCGTAAAACCTGGCGACATAGTGAACGTTGAAAAACTCCTCGGGGAAAAGGGGAGTGCGTTGGCGTTAAGCGACGTGCTGCTCGTGGCGCCAAGCGACGACGGGGAGAATCTCGCGCTTTCCATCGGCTCCTCGGTTGGCACGGTTATGGCAACACTGCTCGAGCAAGGCAGAGCGGATAAAATTCGTGTGATAAAATTCAAGCCGAAAGTGCGCTACCGGCGCGTGGTCGGCCATCGGCAACAGTTTACGAAGATTCGCGTAGAGCGAATCGAAGCTTCTTAGCAGTGAGTGCTGTCGGACCCTCGTACGATCCCTAAAAAGCTAAGAAGCTAAGAAGCTACACCGCCCGCCGCTCCTTGAACGCATTAGCAAGGGTCACGGGATCCGCGTACTCAAGCTCGCTATTTGTGGGAAGGCCCCTGGCAAGGCGTGAAATTTTAAGAGCACTGTTGCCGCCCTCTTTGAGGGCGTTTTTTAGATAGAGCACAGTCGTCTCTCCCTCGACATTTTGATCAAAGGCGAGGATCACTTCGCTGATCGCCGGTTTTGCATTTTTCATGCGCTTCATGAGCGCAGCGACAGTCAAATTCTCGGGCGTTACTCCCTCTAGCGGAGAAAGTGTCCCCCCGAGCACATGATAGCGTCCATGGTACTCGTGTGTGTCTTCAATTTGGGCAATGTCTACCGAGCTTGCGAGTACGCAAAGCAGTGTTGCCTCGCGTCTGGGATCGCGGCAGATCGCACACATTCCATTTACTGGCTCTTCGGTTGCCATAAAACAGGTTGTGCAGTGCACGGTGACGCTGTGGAGCTTCTGAAGCAGTGAAGCGAATTGTTGGGAGGTTACCTTGGGTTGCCGCAGTAGCCACAGTACGATCCGTTGCGCGCTTTTGGGGCCAAGGCCAGGGAGCTTGGCTAACTGCTCAATGAGCAGACGCATCGTTGGGGGTAATACCTGCATAACTTCTGGTCGCGAGACCCGAAATTCTAAGCACCAAATCCTAAACAATATCAAAATTCCAAATTTACGAAACAACGATATTTTGAATTTCGGTATTGGGATTTGTTTTGGATTTAGGATTTAGGATTTCGATATTTTCATCAGAATGGCGCTTCCATCATCTCTGTGCCACTTCTTTGTTTTTCCAAGTTTCGAAACGTCACGCGCTCTTCGTCGAAGTAGAGATTCACGATTCCTGTGGGTCCATTGCGATGTTTAGCCACATGAATTTCCGCAGTATGTCGATCTTGCGGCGTGAGGTCGCGGGCAGAGCGATCCATAGCTTTACGGTAGATGAACATGACAACGTCGGCATCTTGTTCAATCGTGCCGCTATCGCGCAGATCCGAGAGTTTTGGGATTGCCGGAGTCCTTGCTTCTGTCGCACGGCTCAACTGCGAAAGCGCTAATACCGGCAGCTGGAGTTCGCGCGCCAGGCCTTTGAGCGCCCGGGTGATCTTGGAAACCTCCTGTACTCGGCCTTCTGAGGCGTCGCCTCCTTCCATGAGTTGGAGGTAGTCGATGATAATAAGGCCGAGCCCCTTTTCTGCCTTGAGCCTTCGGGCCTTGGATCGAATTTCCATAACATTGGCGCTTGTTCCGTCGTCAAAGTAAATTGGCGCCTGCGAAAGCTGGCCTAAAGCTTCGTTAATACGATCAAAGTCTGAAAGCGCTCCAGCCTCGCGGTTGTCCGAGAGTTTCCCGGTACGCATCTTCCAGAGGTCAATGCTCGCAGTTGAGGCAAGCAAGCGATCCACGAGTTGCTCTTTGCTCATTTCAAGGCTAAAGATTCCTACCGGAGTGTTACTAAGCAGCGCCGCATTTCTGGCGATGTCCAGTGCCAATGTTGTTTTTCCCAAGCTCGGTCGAGCGGCAAGAATAACGAGGTCGGAATTCTGAAGTCCGGCAAGCAGGTTATCAAGATCGCTATAGCCGGTCGAGACCCCGCGGAGTTTTCCGCGCTCTTTATGAAGTTCTTCAATGCGCTCCCACGCTTCTTCAAGAGCATCTTTGAGTGGGATAAACGCTTGCCGAAGAAACTTTCGAGAAACGTGGAAGAGCTTTTGTTCTGCTTCATCAAGTACTGCGTCCGTATCGTCTTCTTCTTGAAAGCCGAGTTCACCGATTTCTCCAGCGGCTGTGATGAGTCGCCGGAGTGTTGCTTTGCGTTGGACGATGTGTGCATAATGAACCACGTGCGAAGCCGTTGGAACCACGGTTGACAGGTGTAGAAGGTAGCTGCGACCGCCAACTGATTCTAAAGCTTTTAATTCTTCCAGACGGTTCGCAAGCGCTAAGATGTCAATCGGCGCATTGGTACTTGCGAGTTCGCTCATGGCCTCATAAATTTTTCGGTGGCGGTCGTCATAGAAGTCCTCGATATGCAGCACATCCACGATCTTATCGAAAGCGGCTTTATCAATGAGCAATGCGCCTAAGATCGACTGTTCGGCTTCAAGATTTTGTGGAGGGATTCGCTCCATAAACAGAAATCAGAGGTCAGAAGTCAGGCGTCAGATATCGTGTCTGGTGCGTCGCCTGGGGATCGAACCCAGAACCTTCTCCTTAAAAGGGAGCTGCTCTACCATTGAGCTAGCGACGCATCGCCGTATCATTCTATGATAAATACGGCGTGGAAGCAAATGGTAAACTATGGTAGAATATACACGTCTATGTCATCGAAAGCCCACGAGAAAATAATCAGCACTCAAGCGCCGTATCTCATGAGTCTTGAGGCGCTGTTTCGGGTGCTTGGCGCAACGATACAGGGTCTTGATGATCGTCAATTGCGGCGTGCTCGACATACCTGGGGGACAAATGTACTTGCGGCATATCGTCCTGTTGGTTGGCAGAATGTTTTTGCTCGTCAATGGAAGAGTCCGCTCACGATTGCACTTGCCATTGCAGCTCTGATTTCGTTTATACTCCATGAGCCTCTTGACGGGATTGTCATCGCTGCGGTCATTATCACGAACGTCTTCATCGGGTTCACTCAAGAGTGGAAAGCAGAAGAAGCATTTCGAGAACTCTCACGGCTCGTGCTCGTTTCTGCGCGCGTCCGTCGTCGGAAGAGCGTCGGCGACTCGGTAGTCCACAGCCTCCCCTCTGATCAGATCGTTGTTGGAGACGTCGTGTTACTGACTGCGGGAGATGTCGTACCGGCAGATGGGCGACTCATCGAGGCGAAGAATTTTCAAGTGTCCGAGGCGGCGCTCACTGGGGAGTCCCTGCCGATCGATAAACGCGCGTGTATCCTACGCACTCCGGTCGGGCTCGCCGACCGTTTGAACATGGTCTTTGTCGGCACTCATGTGACCCGCGGCACCGCAACGGTCCTCGTTACCGCGGTCGGAGCAAAGACGGAATTTGGGCATATTGCCGAGCTCACGACCGCGACCGTTGACCAGCGTACTCCACTGCAACGCGAGCTCGAGAAGCTTTCCAAAACGCTTGCCCTCATTTTTGTTGAGCTCTCGTTGCTTTTGTTATTTGTGGGTTTGCTTCAGCAGCGCGGGTTTGGCGAGATGCTTCGTGTGGCTGTCGCGGTTTCTGTGGCAGCGATTCCGGAAGGGCTTCTCGTTGGCATGACGGTGATTCTCGTGCTTGGTATGAAGCGTCTGCTTACCAAGGGTGCCTATATTCGGCGACTTGTTGCAACCGAAGCGCTCGGGGCAGTCACGGTTATCTGTACGGATAAAACTGGCACACTCACGAAAGGGGAAATGGTTGTGAGCCATGTTGCCATTCTCGGAGCATCGTGGGATATCCCAAGCGTTCCAGTCAATACTCCGCCGCCGCAATGGGTCGTTGATATGCTCAATGCGAGTATCCTCGCCAGTCACCTCCAGTGGGTGAGTGGCGGAATGGCGCAAACCCTAGAACCGCAAGGCGACAGTGTGGAGGTTTCACTTGCGCGGGCAGCGGAGCAGCTTCGGTTGAGTCCTCGTACGCTTGAGGCCTTGCCACGGATCGATGAGCTTCCCTTTGACACACAACACAAACGCATGGCCGTGTTGCGTGATACGTCGACAGGCCCGCAGCTCTTTGTGAAAGGGGCGCCGGAGCGTGTTCTTTCCGACTGCGATGCGCTCATGGAAAACGGCATCTCCGTCTCAATGTCCATGGATCGTCGTTTCGAGTGTGAACAGCTCCTTCAGTCGATGCTTGCGCGCGGGCATCGCGTACTGGCCGTTGGCCGTCGGTCACTGCGAAAGCGTGTGCGAGATGCGCTCACCTCCCAGGACATCACTGGGCTTACCCTGCTTGGGTTTATTGCCTTTGAAGATCCTATCCGGCAGGATGTGCCCGAAGCAGTGCATGCGGCGCGCCGGGCTGGTGTGCGCACGCTTATGATCACGGGCGATCATGCGACCACAGCGAAACGCGCAGCGGTCCAGACTGGTATTGCGAGTTCGGAGGTCGCTGTGATTGATGGGCCGATGCTCGATCGGATGAATGATGGTGAACTCAGGTCTTTCATTCGACACGACGTCGTATTTGCGCGAGTAGAACCTCGACAGAAGCTTCGCATTGTTGATGCGCTGCACGCAAACGACGAGCTTGTCGCGATGATTGGAGATGGGATCAATGATGCGCCGGCATTAAAGAGTGCAGATGTCGGCGTGGCAGTAGGATCTGGCAGCGACGTTGCCAAAGAAGTCTCGGACCTCGTGCTATTAAACGATAGTTTCGCAACGTTTGTCGCGGCCATCCGCGAGGGTCGCGTTATCGTCGGCAATATTCGAAAAGTGCTCCTCTACCTCCTGGCCGACAGCTTTGCGGAACTCATCTTGATCGGCGCCGCCCTGCTTGTTGGCTTGCCCATGCCCCTGTTGCCGCTTCAAATTCTCTGGATTAATATGGTCGCCGACGGATTTCCATACCTCGCACTCACTGTAGAGAAGGAAGAGGCGGGAACTATGGACGAACCCCCGCGTCGGAAAGGAGAGCCCTTGCTCAATCGCGATCTTAAAATCATCATCATCGGCATGGCGCTCGTGACAAACCTTGGTCTTTTTAGCTTATTCGCGTGGTTCTCGACGAATGGGATTGACACCGCGGCGCTGCAGAGCATCATGTTCTCGGCCCTCGGGGTATCCTCTCTGTTCATGGTGTTTGCTTGCCGGAGCATTCGCAATCCGATCTGGCGCACTCCATTGTTTAGCAATCCATTCCTGTTTGTTGCAGTCGGGCTTGGGATCGCGATGCAAGTTGCTGCGATCCACACCCCGATATTGCAGCAGGTGCTTCAAACTGTACCGCTTACCGTTGAGGATTGGATACTCGTTGTTGCCATCGCGCTTGTCAATCTTCTGGTTATTGAGTTCTTTAAGGGCATCGTGCGCTGGTATCCAAGGAGGGAAGAACACATATGAAACTTTCTGGCAAAAAAGTTTTGGTTATGGGGCTCGGCCTTCACGGCGGGGGAGTGGGCACGGTGAAGTGGCTGCTTCGCAAAGGCGCGAAGGTCACAGTCACAGATCTTAAAACAAAAAAACAACTCGCGCCGTCCATTCGAGCGTTGAAAGACGCTAAGCTTTTTAATCCAGAAGCAGTTAATCCAGAAGCTAAGCTTCTGGGGAGAAGCTTAGCTTCTGCTCGATCTAGAAGCTTAGCTTCTGTACAATCCACAAGCGTAGCATCTCTTCGTTTCGTCCTCGGCCACCACTCACGCGCCGACATTCTCGCTGCTGACCTCATCGTCCAAAATCCGGGCGTCCCGAACGACTCACCATATCTCAAACTCGCAAGAAAGCACCACATCCCCATTACCAATGACACCGCGCTTTTCTTTCAACACTGCCCCTGGCCTATCATTGGCGTGACTGGCACCAAAGGCAAGACCACCACCGCGACGTTGCTCTATGAAATCTTGCGCCGCCACTTCACCGTCATTGCGAGCGACCCAAGGGAGCGCGGCAATCCCCATCGCGTCCACCTCGCCGGCAATCTGCGCATCTCCCCCTTAGAGTTGCTACTCTCTCACCCCGTCATCCTGAGCCAAGTCGAAGGATCTCGGTCACGTTCTCATCAAACCTCAAACCTCCGACCTCTGACCTCTGACCTCGTCATTTTGGAGCTCTCCAGCTGGAACCTCGAAGGCCTTTCTCGCATCAAACAAAGTCCACACGTGGCCGTCATCACCAACCTCATGCCCGATCACCTGAATCGGTATTCCTCGATGCGCGCATACATCGAAGCCAAGGCAAATATTTTCAAGTATCAAAAGCCCAGAGACATTCTCGTTCTCAACCGCGATGATGCAACGTGCCGATTCCTCGCCAAACGCGCCAAAGCCCGCGTCGTTTTTTTTAATCCAGAAGCAGTTAATCCAGAATCTAAGCTTCTCGGGAGAAGCTTAGATTCTGCTCGATCTAGAAGCTTAGCTTCTGCACATTCCCAGAAGCTTTGTTTCGGCTCATTCGATCGGAGCGTAGCGTCTGCTCAATTTTTCCACAACCGCTCCAACATCGCCGCCGCGCTCGTTACCGCCCGCGCGCTCGGCGTCCCGTCAAAAACCGTCAATGCCGCACTCGCGTCATTCAAAGGTGTCCCGGGTCGCCTCGAATCCATTGCCACCATCCGCGCAGTCCACTACATCAACGACACCACGGCGACCACGCCGGAGGCCACCATCGCGGCGCTCACTTCACTATCCGTCATCCCGAGCCGCGTCGAGGGATCTCGCCGCACCACGGCAAAGGAAGCTCCGACCTCGCGGTCGGAGCGATCAGAACGCGCGATCAACAAGCGCAATGGGATCGTTCTGATCGCCGGCGGCGGAGACAAAAAACTTGACTACGAAGCACTCGCACAAGCCATCCAAAAACACTGCAAAGCGCTCATTCTTTTTAAAGGCTCTGCAAGCGAAAAAATTCTATCGTCATTGCGAGCGAAGCGAAGCAATCTCGCACACACCGTCATCCCGAGCCGCGTCGAGGGATCTCGCCTCACGATTGTTTCCGACCTCAAGACAATGCCCTCCGCCCTCTCTGCCGCCCGCCGCCTCGCAGCGCGCGGCGACACTATCCTGCTTTCCCCCGGCGCTACGAGCTTTGGATTATTCCAGCACGAATTCGATCGGGGGGATCAGTTTGATCGCGCGGTCCGAATGCGCTGATAATTTTTATGATCAGCGTTCGTTGGTGGAATATTGCCCAGCATTTCCGAACTCTTGACAGAGTACTCGCGTGGTGCATATAGTTGATTCTAGAGGTGATGTAGATTGACATTGGCGAGACGAAAACCGAAGTCAGTTTTTCGCGGGCGGAAAGTGAGAATCGTGGAGAACCCTATACTCGTCGAGACGTACATGCGGCGGTATCACCGCCGCGGTGTCTATCTCGTCATTAGTCACTTCATTGATCAGTGGTCTAAGAGGCAGGAGACGTCAACTCGAGAAGAGGCGGAAGAAATTTTCCGTTCAGCTGGCAAGGAAGTTTCCCTTCTGCTGATCGCTGGCATGACCGTTGTCCCGTTTCCAAGCGAAGCAGCGGCAGACTACGTCGCATACGCCTTACATATGAAGTTCGGCGATAATAGTCCATACGTGTACGTATGGGTGAATGGCGTCGAAAGAGAGCCTTACGTTAGCTGCTGAAGAAGTGCGTGCTCGCGGGGGGATTCAATCGTAGGCGAGGGCGATGCTCTGCATTCAACCCTCGTATTTTTTATGAAGAGGAGCTACACTATAATCGTCTATGTTTCGACTTCTGCGAAGAATAATACCATCGTGGGCGTTACTTTTTTATCATCGAGTTCTCGCTTGGTGTGCGGTGTTTTGGTACCAATACCCGTCGCGAGAACTTGTCGTTATTGGGGTCACTGGCACAAATGGAAAGTCCACAACGGTGAATCTTATCGGCCGAATTTTGGAGGGCGCTGGCTATACGGTGGGTTGGACCTCGACCATGAATTTTAAAATTGGCAAGCGGGAGTGGTTGAACGATCTTAAAATGACCATGCCCGGGCGGTTTTTACTTCAGAAGATGCTGCGGCAGATGGTGGATGTCGGCTGCACGCACGCAGTGATCGAAACTTCTTCAGAAGGCATTGCGCAATGCCGGCATTTGGGCATTGATTACGACGTCGCGGTATTTACGAATTTGACTCCCGAGCATATTGAAAGTCACGGGGGTTTTGAAAATTATAAACGAGCAAAGTTGAAATTATTTCAGAAGGTGGAACTCGCAGGGACAGCTTCATTGATCGGCAGGAACGATTCGCCGATTCGCGCGAATCGGCGAAAGGTGATTCGAGGGATCCCCGTGAAGCGGGGGATCGTGGTCAATGCCGATGATCCGGCGGCAAAAGAGTTTATCGCGTTTAATGTAGATGATCGGATCGCAGTAAGTATCCGGCGCGACGGCAAACCCGCAGCGGCAGAAAAGTTATCCAACCAGTGTCGAGCCATGACTGCAGAAATGGTTGAAGTTGGCCCAGAGGGCAGTCATTTTTCGGTCTATGGCACCGAGGTGGATTTGAAGCTCTTGGGCGAGTTTAATGTGAGCAATGCCCTGTGCGCCATGGCGGCCACAAAACTTCTTGGCGTTTCCGTGGAGCAGTCCGCGCGAGCATTGGAGCAGATCGTCGAGATGCCTGGGCGTGTCGATTTTATCGAAGAAGGCCAGCCGTTTCTGGTGCTCGTGGATTATGCCCCAGAGCCAGTGTCGCTCGGGAAGCTCTATGAACTGCTGTCATTTGTCCCGCATCGGCGGCTGATTCATGTGTTGGGTTCCTGCGGCGGCGGACGCGACAAGGCCCGACGCGAGGTTTTGGGGAGAATGGCTGCCGAGCACGCGGATGTGGTCATTGTGACCAACGAAGATCCCTACGATGAAGATCCTATGGAGATTATCAACGCGGTTGCCGCAGGCGCCCAGGAGGTCGTGAAAAAGGTGACAGGGAAAGTTCGTTCCGAGCATATTTATCGCATTCTCGATCGCCGCGACGCGCTGCGGTTGGCGCTTTCGCTTGCGGACGACGGGGATCTCGTGCTTGCCACTGGCAAAGGCAGCGAGCAGGCGATCTGCGTTGGGAACGGCAGGAAAGTGCCGTGGGATGAGCGGGAAGTGTTGCGGGAGCTGCTGATTCAGAAGCGAAGCGTTTAATATTCCAAAGCTAAGCTTCTTGTGGCAGTTGCGGAAAGAGAAGCTTAGCTTTGGCTCAAATCGTAAAGCTTCGCGTCTGCTCCACAATGACGATTTTCAAGGTAAAAAACTACAAGCTTTCTTCAGGACAGTGGAGACAGGTCTTAAGCGCGCTTCGCGCCGGCGGAGTGATCATTTTTCCAACCGATACGGCGTACGGCTTTGGCGTGGATCCAAGGGTGCGCGGCGCTGCAGGAAAAATTTTTGCGATCAAGGGGAGAGAAGGAAAAAAGCCGCTGTCGGTGATCGTGTCGTCTCTAGCAATGGCAAGGCGTTACGGCAAGTTTTCTCCGCTGGCGTTACGTCTGGCGAGACAACATTGGCCCGGAGCGTTGACACTCGTGGTTCCGTTAAAGAAGACCGCGGCTGCTCGGCAGCTTCGGACTTTGCGCGGTGGCTATTCGGTGGGATTTCGCTATCCCGATCACCCGATTGCGGCTGCCCTTGCGAAAAAACTTGGGTTTCCAATCACCGCGACTTCGGCCAATCGCTCCGGACAGAAGCCGTGCTACTCACTGCGCGAGTTTCTCAAGCAGTTTGGCGCGGGTAGTTCTCCACTCGGGTCGAACAATATGGTTCGACAAGCTCACCACATATTCTTCGAGCGAAGTCGAGAAGTACCTTTGCCGGATCTTTTTCTAGACGCCGGATCCCTTCCTCGACGGCCGACCTCCACGGTGGTAGAATGCACTAGCAAAGAACCAAAAATTCTCCGTCAAGGCGCTGTTCGTATAGCGCCAGACCACTAGTCACCGATTACTCATTACCAGTTACCCCCTGTATGTCCAAGTCCACTCCACCACTCGTCCTGATCGTGATTGACGGTTTTGGGGTTTCGCCGCAGGACAAGGGCAACGCGGTGAAAAAAGCCAAGACCCCGGTGTTTGATTTGCTGTATCGCACCTATCCGTGGGGGCTTTTGAACGCGGCAAGCATGGACGTTGGCGTGGATTGGGGAGAGCCTGGAAATTCTGAAGTCGGACACCTAGGCATCGGCGCCGGTACGGTCGTGTATCAAAACTTGCCGCGTATTAAAATGACAATCGAAGACAAATCTTTTTTCAAAAATAAAGCAATCCTTGGCGGTATTGCGGCAGCAAAAAAAAGCAAAGGCCGGCTGCATCTTGTGGGGCTGTGTTCCGCCGGAGGAGTACACGCGCACATTGAGCACCTTGAATCACTTTTGGATATTTGTAAGAAAGAGGGGTTTTCTAATGTCGCCATTCACATGATTACCGATGGCCGTGATACGCCGGCAAAAGTAGCCGAACAGTATCTCTCGCAGCTCGAAAAGAAGTTAAAGCAGCTTGGCGGGGCAGTCATCGCCACTGTTGGTGGCAGGTTTTTTGCCATGGACCGCGATAACAACTGGAATCGCATTGAAAGAATGTATTCGGCGATGAGCGAGGGCAAAGGCCCGACTGCCATGAGCGCCAAAGACGTGATTCTCAAAGGCTACAAAGATGGGAAGAACGACGAGAATCTGGAACCCACGGTGATTGTTGATAAAGACGGAAAGCCGGTCGCAACCGTCGAGGATGGGGACGCTGTTATTTTTTTTAATTATCGAGAAGATCGCGCTCGACAGCTCACCAAGGTGTTTGTGGATAAAAAATTCGATGGCTTCAAGCGAGGAAAAACCTATAAAAATCTCACGTTTGTCACGTTTGTCGAATATGAAAAAGGTTTGGACGCGCAGGTCGCATTCCCGCCGCAGCGTATTGAAGAACCCTTAGGAAAAATTATTGCAAAGACAGGAGCAAAACAACTGCGGATTGCAGAAACGGAAAAATACGCGCACGTCACCTACTTTTTTAACGGGGGCGTCGAGGAAGAATTTCCCGGCGAGGAGCGTGCGCTCATTCCTTCAAAGAAAGTGGAGAACTACGCAGACAAACCTGATATGAGCGCGAAAGAGATTACCGAGCGCGTCCTCAAAGAAATTGATCGCGATCGCTACGCATTCATCCTAGTCAACTACGCGAACCCGGATATGGTGGGGCACACGGGCGAGATGAATCCGACCGTGAAGGGGGTTGAGTGTGTTGATGAATGCATTGGCCGCGTCATTGACAACGTGAAGGGAAAAGGTGGCGTTGTCGTCATCACTGCGGACCACGGCAATGCCGAACAGAAGGTGGACCCTATTTCGGGAAAAAACTCCAAAGAACACACGAGTAACCCAGTTCCGCTTCTCGTGGTCGACGAATCTCGGAAAAAGCAGAAGACGCAAGAAGAAGTGAGTGCGCTGCTCATATCCCCCCAACCCATTGGTATTCTCGCAGACGTGGCGCCAACAATTTGCGAGCTTCTTGGGCTCAAGCCTTCCAAAGCTATGACAGGCAGAAGTTTACTTCGTGATCTCTTATAGGAGAGTATGTCTTTTCTCTCTGAAGCGAAGAAGCAATTTGAATTAGCTGCCAATACCCTTGACGTTTCCCAGGATCTCCGTCAAAGACTCCTTGAGCCGCAGCGAAGGGTGTTTGTCACATTCCCGGTGCGCATGGATGACAGCTCGGTGCGAATCTTTTCTGGGTACCGCATCCAACACAATAACGCGCGCGGTCCCTATAAGGGCGGCATCCGTTTCCATCCAGATGTTGACGCCGATGAAGTGCAAACCCTTGCTATGCTCATGACGTGGAAGTGCGCTGCTTCCGATATTCCGTATGGCGGCGCCAAGGGTGGAGTGGCTGTAGATCCGAAAGATCTCTCCAATGGCGAGTTAGAGCGATTAAGTCGTGGCTACATCAATGCCCTCTATGAGGTCATCGGGCCGCATCGCGATATTCCAGCACCAGATCTCAACACGAATCCGCAGATTATGGCGTGGATGGCAGATGAATACGGAAAACTTTCCCACGAGTATATTCCAACGGTCATTACTGGAAAACCTCTGGCGATCGGCGGCAGCAGAGGTCGCGAAGCAGCAACCGGTGTTGGGGGTGCCATGGTGCTTTCCGAGCTTGCCGCGCGATTGAAGTTCATACCAAAGAAGACGACCGTCGCGATTCAAGGGTTTGGCAACGTCGGCTATGCCTTGGCACAAGAACTGTTCCGACTGGGATATCGAATTATTGGCATTGAAGATTCAACCGGCGCCATTGTGGATAAGCGTGGTATTGGTATGGACCCAGGGAGGATTATGGATCAGAAGCGCGCGCGAGGGTTTATCGCGGGCGAGTACTGCCGAGGATCAGTGTGCGACAGTGAGCACTACACGGCGGTTGCTCCCGGGAAGTTTCTTGAGACCCGCTGCGATGTGCTCATTCCCGCCGCAATTGAAGGGGTCATCACAAGTAGGAATGCCAAGAAGATCCATACGCGGGTGATCATGGAGCTCGCAAATGGCCCAACGACTGCCGAAGCAGATGCGATCTTGGCAGCGCGAAAAATCCTCGTCGTGCCAGATACGATTGCAAACTGTGGTGGAGTTGTCACAAGCTACTTTGAATGGGTACAAAACCAGAGCGGGGAGTCGTGGACAGATGAAGAAGTAGAGAAGCGATTGTATCGGTATATGCACGCTGCGTTCTCCGCGATGTTCGTGCGCGCAAAAGAAAAACGAATATCTCTGCGTACTGCGGCGCTTTCGATTGCAATTGAGCGCGTGCTTGAGGCAATGCGATTACGCGGACTGTAGAAATGAATACCATGGTTCGTAAAGCTTCCGCCAAAGGCGGATCCTCCCATGGAGGACACCATAACAATAAACATTGTCATCCCGATACCTTGAGCTTGTCAAAGGGTGCTTTGGCCGCTGTCTGTGGCATTATTTTTTTTGTTTTCGCTGCCCCTGCCTCTGCCTTCACGCCAAACGATCCGCTTTTATCCGAACAGTGGTATCTCTCCACGGTTGGTGCGTTTCAAGCCTGGGATATCACTCGCGGAGACCCTTCAGTGATTGTCGCAGTTATTGATTCTGGTGTGGATATTGACCATCCCGATCTTTCCGCAAACATTTGGACAAATTCCAAGGAAATGCTCGGCGATGGTCTGGACAACGACGGCAATGGTTTTATCGACGATATCCATGGCTGGGATTTTTTGACAAACTCTGCAGACCCGCGGCCGAAAATTGCAACGAGTGAGCCCGTGGCGTTCGCGCACCACCACGGCACTGCGGTTGCCGGCATTATCGCGGCTGTGGGGAATAACGGCAAGGGGATCTCGGGGATTGCGCCACATGTGACGATCATGCCGCTGCGTGCCCTCGATAGCCAAGGCAAAGGTTCAAGCTCCACGGTGATCAAAGCGATTGACTATGCCATTGCCAATGGGGCGAGCATTATCAATTTAAGTTTTGTTTCAACGCTTCAGCAGCCCGCAGGTTCTACAGGAAATAATGCTTCATTTTTTCGCTCTCTTGAGCGCGCGCGTCGGGCCGGAGTGCTTGTCGTCGCTGCCGCAGGCAACGAAGCCACGGCCGAAAAAACCGAGGTTGTGGATCTTGATGTAAATCCACAAGTGCCGGTGTGTGAGGATTTGGCAAATCCATTCCAGGCCGTTATCGGGGTTGCTGCAACCGACCGTGAAGACCACCGCGCGGTGTACTCGAGCTTTGGTCGCAGATGCATTGATCTTTCCGCCCCAGGTGAGCGATTTTTTGTGCTCACGGCTAGTCGGCAAGCGATTGCTGGAGTTACTGAAGAATCCTACGGCGGTTACTATAAAGGAACATCGTTGGCTTCTCCGGTCGTGGTCGGGGCAGCCGCGTTGCTGTTGAGCCTTGATCGCACGTTACGGCCAGAGGACGTCCAAACGATCCTTGAAGAGACTGCGGCGCCCATTGAGCGAGGGACAATCTACGACGGGAGAGTAGGCAAAGGCAGGGTAGATATTGCCAAGGCAGTCGAGCGCGTGAGTATGCGACGGTCGTCCACAGCGCTTGCGCAGAGTGTAGGAAGTACTTCGGCGCCCCCATCTGTGGATAGTCAAGCTCTGCCGCAAACAGTATCGGTTCCGGTCGTCGAGTCTCCCCCGGCAATGATTGAAAAAAAGAAAAGAGAAAACATCTTGCTTGCGTTCAATGAGAAGACTGGAGTCCGTTTGGTCCGCACTGGAGTTGAGATTGGAGAGACATTTGAGCAGATCGTGCGCCTTCCGGGCATGATCACGAGCATAACAGAGCTTACAAACCGAGAGATTGCTGTGGCCTACACTGCGCGCTTGCGGCCAACCGAGATTATCCTCTTTACGGGCGACGGCGTACCCATACGAAGTTGGCGTCCCTTTGGTAATGGCTATGCACATTCACTTTCTCTGGCCGCAGGAGATGTTGATGGAGATGGCGCTCAAGAAATCGTGGTTGCAGCCGGGATCGGAGTCGCTCCAGTCGTTGCTGTATTTAGTAGAGAGGGTACACGCAAGGCGGAATTTCTTGCCTATGCAAAAACATTTCGCGGTGGAGTTGATCTCGCGGTTGGCAATGTCCTTGGATCAACGCGAGACGAGATCGTGACCACCCCGCTCACAAGAGCGCCTGCGCACATTCGCGTATTTGACGGGCAGGGGAATCCCAAAGTACAATTCTTTGCAACGCCTGTTACGGACCGCGCAGGCGCATCCGTGGTGCTTATTGATCGCGGCAATGACGACAAAAAAGACATTGCAGTGAGTCTTCTGAAGAACAAACGCGGGCAGCTTCTCCTCTTTGGCCTTGATGGGAAGCGGCAGAGAGAGATCCTTGCCTTTGATACCATTGATCGGGCCTTCACCGCTCATCGAGACTTCGGCAGTACTTTTATCACGGTCGCAGCGCGCGTTCACCCCAGCATTGTGGCGGTGCTCACGAACATCGGCAAGCGCGTGCGTGTACTCTCACTCCCAAAGAACATTGAAAGTGTAGCTTTAGGAACAATACATCTATGAAAAATATTCTTGTCACGGGCGGGGCTGGGTTTATCGGCAGCCACCTCTGCGATGCGCTCGTTTCCGAAAACCATGTCATCGCACTGGATAACTTTTTGGGCGGTTCGCAGGAGAACATTGCACACTTGCTCCCACACCCGAATTTTGTCTTTCTCAAACAGAACGTGAATGATCTCCTTGAGCTTGAACGATTACCTGAACTGAAGAAGTTTAAGATCAAAGGGATTGGCATTCAAGAAGTTTACCACCTTGCCTCGCCCACGTCGCCCAAGCAGTTTGAAAGACTACGCAAAGAGATTCTTACAACAAACAGTCTTGGCACGCTCAACGTGCTTGAGCTTGCGAAAAAATATACCGCAAAGTTTCTACTCACTTCTTCTTCTGTGGTGTACGGACCGCGCAATACCGCAACTGCTTCCTTTGAAGAAACTGTTCTTGGTTGCGTTGATTCGGTAAGCAGCCGTGCGTGCTATGATGAAGGCAAGCGGTTTGCCGAAGCGGCTGCAGCAACCTATCAGCAAGTCGATGGACTTGAAGTTAAAATCGCACGTCTTGGCCGTGTATATGGACCGCGTATGCCCATTGCCGACGGGCACATGATTCCAGACTTTATCCTGCAAGCAATGGCCGGAAAACCACTCACGATCTACGGCGATGGAAAGTTTTCCACGGCGCTGCTGTCTGTTTCTGATTGTGTTGAGGCGTTGAAGCGGTTTATGGCAGCAGGCAAAGAGGTGGAAGTTTTAAACGTCGCCAGCGAAGACAACCATGCCATCGCGGATGTCGCAGCCACGATTATCACGCTTGTTGGTTCATCTTCCAAGATCGTCTACGAAAAACCGTTGCTCTTTATGACCGAGCTGCCCATGCTCGACATTACGCGAGCCAAAGAATCCATGGAATGGTTCCCAATTGTCAATCTCGAAGAAGGCCTCAAGCAGACCATTGAGTACACCAAGGCCACGAAAGGAGTGCTGCATAAATATTAAATTCAGAGGCGAAGACATATCAATCCCGAAGCTACGCTTCTTGCTCCTTTCTGGTTGAGAGAAGCTTAGCTTCGGCTCCTTCAGCAAAGCTTCGCTACTGCTCAAAAACGTGAAAACCATCGCCATCGTTCCCGCATTTAACGAGCAAACGACCATCGCCTCAGTGGTTTCCGGCCTTCGCAACGTCGTTTCGGAAGTGCTTGTTATTGATGACGGTTCGCGCGATCGCACGGCCGAGCTTGCTGTCAATGCCGGAGCGGAAGTCATTGCGCACGCCACCAACAGGGGATTAGGCGCAGCGCTCACCACCGGCATTGCCGCAGCACTTTCCCGAGGGGCCGACATTCTTGTCACTTTCGACGCCGACGGCCAAATGGATCCCGCCGACGTCCCAAGATTACTCTCCGCCATATCCCCTGAGCGAGCCGCGCGAGTCGAAGGGCTACCTTATTCCGTCATTGCGAGGAGCCGTGCGACGTTGCAATCCCCATCGTCAAAGGAAGTTCTCGACTCGGCTCGAACAATATCTCATCCCTCCCGTCATCCTGAGCGCAGCGAAGGATCCCCATCACCAGTCATCCCGAGCCGAGCCGAGGGATCTCGCTCATCCAATCGCCAATTACCTAATTACTCAATTACCCAATTACCCGCCGCCGTCTCCATCGGCTCCCGTTGGCTCACCAGCCGCCGTCCATTCACCCGCTACGCCGCCAACCTTGCGGCAAACATTTTCACCTATCTCTTATTCGGCATCTGGAGCACCGACACCCAATCCGGCCTGCGCGCGTTTACGCGTCAGGCTGCAGAACAGCTCGAACTTCACCCTCACGCCCCACCCGGCATGGAAGTCTCTTCGGAAATATTTGCCGAAATTGCCCGACTCAAACTCCGCTTTGTCGAAGCTCCCATCCAACCGCGCTACACCGAGTATTCCAAATCCAAGGGTCAAAATTTTTTCGTGGGACTTGCGACTCTCGGCCGCCTTTTCCTGCGCCGTCTAACAAGGTAAAATGACTTTGTCATCCCGAGCGAGTAACGCGAGCCCAGGGATCTCGGTCAATATCCTTCGAGCGAAGTCGAGAAGTACCCTAAACGTCGGAAGTTTTCTCCCGCCTCCGGCGGGACCCCGCCAAAGGCGGTGGCACTCAGGTCGAACAATAATCAATCTATCCTTCGAGCGAAGTCGAGAAGTACCACATAAGGCGAAGCATTGAATCCAGAAGCGAAGCGTTTTTATTTCGAAGCTAAGCTGTATTAATTCAGACGCTAAGCTTCTTGCGTCAGTTGTGGTAAGAGAAGCTTAGCGTCTACTCCGACAGAAGCTTAGCTTCGGCTCCTTCATCAAAGAGCTTCGCTATCAAAACGCCATTAGACTAGCACTTACGCACTTTGGCATTCTATGGTCATTCCGACTGAAGCGACGTCACAGGAGCGAGAATGGAGGAATCTCGCCGATTGGCCCTATTGCTGCGAGATTTCTCGACTTCGCCCTTGGAGGCTGCGCTCGAAATGACAGGAAGTGCGTAAGTCTTATAGACATTAGAAATTAGCCATTAGACATTTCTGACTATGGCCATCTTCACCATCCCGCTCCTCTTAAACCTCTTCCTGCTGCCGTTTTACGTCACCAAATTCCCCCGCCGGTTTTTAGTCACCTGGCATTTGATTCCGTTGCTTCTCGCGCAGTGGGGGTTTTGGGGGGTGTTGATGATAGTAGGTTATCTACATGAACCTGCGCAAGAGAGTATCACTGTAATACTTTCAGATTTTCTTACATCAACATTGGCGGCTGTTCTCGTTTCAGTTGTAGCATTCTTCCTTTTCCGGCTTGTGCCTAAGGGTAAGGTTCTGCCAGTAACTGACTTTAATAACACTTCATTTTTAGAGAAACACGTACCCTTACTTCTCTTACGGTACTACACCATCCTAATGCTTATTTACTCTGTACCTACATTTCTCGCCTCGGGTTTAGCTCCTGCAAGATTTGGTAAGATTGTGGCAATATTGCTCATTAGCAGTATCCTTCTCCACTGGTATAGTCGCCGCCAACTTCGACAACTCTATACTTTGGCAGAAAAGGAACCTCAAAATGAACAACTCTTAAAATCATCCGACTTCGCTTATCTCGTAATTCCTCTTTCAATGAGTGCGATCGCCGCAACCATACTCATCATTCTTGGGAAGTAAAATGAGTCTGCAGGAGGACCAGTCCATGCAGACTCTTGAGATGATGCTACGGCGACAGCTGCCAGGTTTCGGAAAACCTGCTAAATGGGGCATTATTAGTGCCGCCGAAGAACATCACGATGCCGTTTGGCTCGTCAAACCACATGGTATGAAGAACGCGCCACGACGGAGACGTTGCGAGGGAGAGTTTTGACCAGCGTGTTCCGTCCCACTCCCAAGTGTCATTGAAAGAGGAGGGTCCGGTCCCCCCACTGAAGAGGACAGTGCGACCCCTGAGCGGATCAAAGGCCATGCTGGCAAGGGCTCGTACCGGGGGGCGTTCTCCAACAACCTTCTCACTCCAGATTTCTCCGTCCCACTCCCAGCTGTCATTGAAACCCACTTTCTCGTCTGATCCTCCGAAAAGGACCACCCGGCCGCGGACGCTGTCATAGGCCATGTTCTGTCCGAGACGCACTGATGGGGAGCGTGTTGGAGACCGCTCGGCCCACGTTGTGCCATCCAACTCCCAGGTATCGTTTTGGTACGAAGGTCCATCGCCGAATCCCCCGAAGAGAACCATTCGATCTCGGCGCGCGTCATAGATCATCGCGTGGTACAGCCGGGCGGGCGGATTCACTTCAGGAAACCGCTGGGTCCATGTTGTGCCGTCCCATTCCCATGTGTCGTTGAAATTCGGCGTGGCTCCGTCTATCGTTCCACCAAACAGAACAACGCGGGAGCGAACGCGATCATAGGCCATGGCGTGATGACGCCGTGCCGACGGGGAGCTCAATGGGGTTCTTTTGATCCAAGTCGTCCCGTCAAACTCCCACGTCTCATTGGAGAGTTCGAGATTAGTGGCATAGCCGCCAAAGAGTACCGCGCGCTTGCGCCTCGAATCCGATGCCAGCGCATGTCCGAATCTGCCCGGTGGGGACAAACTTGGGGAGAGCTTCACCCAAGTCGTCGGCGACTGGACCTCGGTGTAGAGAAATCCTCCCTTCTTTGTTGCAGTTTGGTGAGTCGAAGACGCGACAATCACATCTGCGGCCCCGGGCGAGGCAGCCGCTGGTGTCTTAC
>Ga0213870_1000136_pt1 | contig 38063 bp, 53 predicted proteins | sample WICALVC2017_Meta_FD_160119 | JGI IMG/M metagenome (GOLD analysis project Ga0213870, IMG submission 160119) | Freshwater microbial communities from subterranean cave lake in Wind Cave National Park, South Dakota, United States - WICALVC2017 | ecosystem: Environmental > Aquatic > Deep subsurface >...
GTACATGCATGTGGCCGTTTAACATACTCTTCAAAAACGAGGACAGGAAGAACTCTAGCGAAATATTAGAGCATGATATAAAATCCATTAAAGAAAAACTGCTCGGCAGAATCGCGGATGAAGAAAAACCTTTTATCGAAAAGGCGTTGGGAAAGCACTCTGAAATTCTACCTGTACTGGACAGCATAGAATCGGGTCTTGGAACATTCGACAATTCTGCGGTGGGAAGCGCGGAAATGGACCCGCGTTTGTTTCATATTCTTACATCAAACAAGACTATGATTTCCAAAAAAATACATGACCTGTGCAAAGGGCTGAAATTACCTACTGGCAATGACATAGATTCGATTTTAGGTTATTACAAAAATTCTTATTCGGCTGTTTCGGACACGATATCAAATTCGATGAATAATTACAAAAAAATAGAAGACTATTTGGACAGACAGATGATTCCCATTTTCAGAAATGTAAATTACGTTGCGGGGTTGCTTGAATCTTTCAAAAAAGAAATTGAAATCTTCCAGTTGAAGCATGCTAAAATGAAATCGCTCGAAAATCTAATCAACAAATTCGAAATCCAGCTTTCAAACAATGAAAGTGTAATAAATAAAAAACTTTTGCTGGAAAAGGAAATTAAGAATTTGGAGGGTGAAAAATCATCCGTTGAAATCCAGCTGGGTGAGTTAATCAATACGAGTGAATACAGGGAATTTTCAAAATTAATCGGTGAAACAGAAGTTCTGAAGCGGGATTTAGACAAGAATACGATGCTGTTTCTGAATTACATGTCAGTTTTGGGCAGACCGATTAAAAAATTTATGAAATTGGTCGGTGACAAGGAAGTTGCCTTCGAGCGGGAAAAGGATTTGTCGGATTTTCTTGATAACCAGAAATTGACGCGCGAGAATATCTTATTAATTCAGGACGCCGTGAAAAAAATGAGTTCTGTGATGGAAAAATTGAACCTGAAAGATGAAAACAGAACAAAGACTTTGAGTCGCATGAAGGAAATATTGGATGGCAAGATACTGAATGAACTTTATGAAGAGAAGTTGAAAATCAATAATAAACTAAACGATGTGAAAAGCTTGATTATCCTAAGAAGACCAGACAAAAAGTTTGAATTGGAGGAAAGGATTGATAAAATAAATTCGAATATTGGATCAGTAAAAAACGATTTAACGATAATTGAAAAGGATGCAACGGGAATTAGTAAGGGGTTTGAAGACACCAAACAAAGATTGGAATACGAACTCAAAGAAATTTTCAATGAGGACGTTCATATAAAGACTGAGTAAAGTGCTAATCCAAAATGTTGTCACTTATGTCTGCGTGATATTCAAGATTTTATCCCTATTCCTAAATCTTTTCACTATCTCCACGGTCGACTTCGGCACGTCGAAATAATCCGCAAGCACCTCTATCAATCTGGAGTTTGCTTTTCCGTCTACGGCAGGTTTGTCCAGCATTACAGAATACATGTTGTTGTCTAATTTCTTTATCCCAACTCTCTTAGAGTTTGGTATCGTCTTGATATGCATCAGAACCATCTTATCATCTTTCATAGATTATAGGGGTTGAAAACCCTGTAACTTCTGCTGCAGATTTTCCAGAGAATGATTCAACTTTCAATTTTCTATCACTCATCAACTGCACTAATACCACACCCTGCACTTCATTCGTGCCAACAGCTTTCACTCCTTTAGCATAACTAATCCTATCCCAATACCGGCCTGTGTCACCGACCATATAATCATAATTCACAAGTTCGTATTTTACCAAGCCGGTAGATACACCAACATCCTTTGGATTCGGCGAATTTCCTTTCACGGAAAATTGCTTAGACTCGCCGTTATAATCTCCTATTGAAATCATTATCAAAGAGGGGTCTATGCCATCGTAGGCAAATGACAAATGTGTCGCCCAATATCTACCTGCTTTTTGATTGCTTTCTGTTCCCCTGTAACCGTTAGTGTTCTGGACGAACCAATTACCGACAAGCCTTCCGTCTACGTCATAGTCAATTTTGCCGGCTTTAGGATCTGACTGTTTAATGTTTTTATCGAGCAACTGGGTCTTGATAGGCTCGACAAAATATGCGAACATGTCAACCGTATGGATTTTCCATGGCTCCCCATCATAATGTTCTGGTACAATGAATCCTTTCAAAACCACATCATCATCGTGCACGCTGAAATCGAATGCGTTCGCCCGTCCGATAACTTCGCCTGATGCAACAGGAATATTGGTGTTTTTTGTCATTGATGTGAAATCTCCGACGGCTTTTGCAATTTTAGGTGACAATTCCTTAACGTGGATATAAATTGTGTAGAAGGTGCAGGTATGGTGAATGACCAACCTGTAATCGCCTTGTCTTCCTCCGACCAACTGCACTGTAGTTACTGTTCCATCGGCAGGTGAAAGAACATCTTTAAACTCGGCGGGGTTATCTTGTGGCTTCCAATTAGGTGGGTAGTAGTATCCATGATCAGTTGGGGTCACATGACCGCTATTTGCATTAATCAACCCGATGGGTTCAATGAAAGCTGTATCTTCCAATCTTCTTGGAGGCGACATGAAATTAACTGTACCTTTACCAGTACATCCTGTAGGCCCTTTTGTATATTGTTGGCTTTCTGAAGGTGGTGTATATGTTGGTGTACTTCCGCTTTTGTTTGTCTGTTCAAGATTTTTTGGTGCTTCTTGCTGATAGCCAGAAGTGGTAATTTCTTTATTTTGAAAAGCGTAAAATCCAGCCCCAATAGCAATAATTGCAATCAGTATCATAACCGAAGCTAAATTCATAAAATATATTTGATATTCAAATCTAAAAGTTGTTTATGCAAAAAAGAAAGAAGATTAATTACATCTATGGAATCGTTGTCATTGTGATAGTACTTGTTGCGGTAATTGCATCTGTGGGTTTCACCGAAACTTTGACAAGAAGAATTTCACCGGGAGAAAATATTCCGATAGAAACAATCAGAATGCCATTATATCACGCCCATGCAGATTTCAAAGTTTTCCTAAACGGTAAAGAGTTTAGTTTCAACAAACCCCAGTTCGATGTGGCAAACAAGCATATCCATCTTCATCTGAGAAATCCTGATGGTGATAAGGTAATTCACATGGAAGGAATGGAAAATATAACACTCAAGATTTTCTTTGATAGTTTGAATGTAACATTCAACGCTTCTTGTTTTGTAACAGATGCTGGAGAAAGCTATTGCATTAACTCTGAGAAAAGAATCAGATTTTTTGTTAATGGCAGAGAAAACTTCCAGTTTGACTTTTATGAGCCGAGAAACCTTGATAGGATGCTAATAACTTATGGTGGCTTCACTGAAGAGGAAATTAAAAAACTGGTGGAGAATGTGACTGACTATGCATGCATTTATTCAAACAGATGCCCGGAAAGAATAGCTGAATTGCCTGTACCAGAAACTGAGTTGACATTTTGATATTTCAAATCGGAAAGTGCACCTTAAATTTAAGATACGCGCTACTTGCCTAATATCCTGGACATGTTAGTCCCGCAAACGGTGCACTGACCTTTGAGCATCCTCAATCCTTTAGCACTGATGGTTTCTGCTTCATTCTTTACTTCTCTTTTTTGTCTGCATTTTACGCAATACGCATCCATTCTAACAAATTTGTTTTGATTGCTTTTAAATCTTGCTGACATTGCCAGATTCGATGATATATTTTCAAACCTTTCTTGAAAAAGATATAAACAATTACCGAAAACTATTTAAAGTTTTAACTACTATATAGTAACATAGTTACCGGGGTGTAGCATAGAAAACTATATTTCTGGTAACCAAGAGGTGAGTATTAAATGGCTAAGAGAAAGTCTAAGAGATCACGATAAAAGATTTCTTAGAAATTAGGTGATGTGACAGTGGAAACTGTCGAGATTGTGTCCCTCGGCCGGGGACAATTTCTTTCTTTTGATTTAAATTGCTCAGATTCTTATTCATTCTATGAAATTTTGCGAAACATGTGGAAACTTGCTTAGAGTTCAGGTAGAGAATGAAGACAGATTTCTTTACTGCAAATTATGCAATAGAAGGACAAAATTGGGTGAAGAGATAACTGTATCAACGACCAAAGGAGAGGATAAAGAAGAAATTATTGTTATAAGTGATGAAGAGAAAAATCTTTTCCCTGTAACAGAAATAATGTGTCCGAAATGTAATGAAATGCGTGAAGCTCAATGGACTATGCAACAAACTCGCGGCGGTGATGAGCCTCCTACAAGATTTTATGAATGCAAGACGTGCAACTGGCGATGGAGAGAATACAGCTAATCGAGTATAACCATGGCATGCTGCTTCAATTCTTCAGACTTGTCTGACATCTCCCATGTGAAATCGGGATCATTCCGACCAAAATGCCCATAACACGCTGTTTTCCTGTATATCGGTCGCAACAAATTCAAATGTTTGATAATCATTCCAGGCCTCATGTCAAAGACTTTCTTGACGATTTCTGACAATTGTTCATCTGGAATTTTTCCTGTCCCATATGTGTTAACCATAATTGAAACTGGTGCTGCGATGCCAATGCCGTATGCTATCTGAATTTCGCATTTGTTAGCAAGACCGGCCACAACTATGTTTTTTGCTATATATCTTGCCATGTAACTTCCAGACCTGTCCACTTTAGACGGGTCTTTGCCAGAGAATGCGCCACCTCCATGCGAACCTATGCCACCGTAAGTATCGACAATGACTTTTCTTCCAGTCAGTCCTGTATCTGCCGGCGGTCCGCCCTTTACGAATTTTCCTGTTGGATTTATGTGGATTATTGTATTTTCATCCATCCAATCCTTGCAAACAGGCAGGATAACTTTTTCTTTTATCTCATTCCTCACTTGTTCGATTGGTATGTCTGCATGATGAGCTGAAACAATTACTGTGTGCAATCTCTTAGGTTTTCCATTTTCATATTCGATAGTTACTTGGGATTTTCCATCTGGTCTCAGCCATGCTATCTCACCTGAACGCCTTACTTCAGTAAGTTTTTTTGTTAGTTTGTGCGCGAGCATTATTGGAAGGGGCATAAGCTCCGGTGTTTCATTGGTAGCGTAACCCCACATTAATCCTTGATCGCCTGCACCTTGTTCTTCTGGTGGTTTGTTGACACCCATCGCTATATCCGGACTCTGCTCATGCAAAGAAACCATGACAGAACAGTCGTCATAATTGAAACCGTACTCAGGTTTGTCGTAACCTATTTCTTTCAAAACTTTTCTTACCACCCCTTGAACATCGGTATATCCTCTTGTCGTAACTTCTCCAGCCACAAGAATCAATCCTGTAGTTGTCAATGTTTCAACCGCCACTCTCGAGCTAGGGTCTTGTTTAATGAATTCGTCTAAGATACTGTCGGATATCTGGTCGCAAATTTTGGACATCGATTAACAAACTATTAATAGATTTTATCCGGATGACCTTCAGTTACTGACTCAGATGTGAAAAGGTATTTACTCATCATAAGATTGAAAATTATATGTTGCGAAAAGTTTATCTATTTTTGCATAGGGAAATCTATCTCACTTAACTTTATCTAACTAAACTTCCGCTAATATAGTAGGGCGATTCTATCATAGATTTCGACAAGCTTATAGAAACTCACATCAAACGTGAAAGAAAACCAAAAGAAATAGGACGATATTATCCGTCCGAAATTGGTAGCTGCATCAGAAAAGTCTGGTACTCTTACAAGCATCCTATGGAGATAGAACCTGACAGACTGAAGCTGTTCGAACTGGGTGGTATATTGCATGAATTCATGATGGAAGTTTTAAAGAGTGAGAAAAATGTTGACAAGATAAAATTCTTAGAATCTGAGCTTCCATTAAAGATGAATTTTAAAGATTTCATAATTTCAGGCAGACTAGACGATGTTGTTGTAGCCAAAGAAGATGACCAAAAAATAATCATAGAAGTGAAAACAGTTAAGGATATAAAATATACCGATAAACCCAACAAAATCCATCTCATGCAGTTACAGTTTTACATGCATGCTACTGGAGTACATGACGGGATAATTCTTTATGTTGATAGGAATAATTTGAAGACAAAGGCATTCGAAGTGAAATATGATGAAAAACACAGCTTAGATATTCTCAATAGATTTAAAACTTTACACGAGCTTCTTGCTAAAGATGTTCTTCCAATTGATGAGTTCAAGCAATCAAAGGAAACAATCTGGATGTGCAACATGTGCGAATATAGGGCTAAATGCGATAGGAATGAGAAATAGAACCAACTTCATTAAGATAAATTTAACTTAACATATAATTATCATGGAACTCAAAGATGTTGTCCAATTCAAGTCAACACAAAAGATGCTGGGCGAGCTAAAATTATTAACAAGAAGCGAGAATACAGAAAAAACTTATTTGAAAGGACTAATATCGTTTGTTAATATTATGAATATCGATAATCTAGATGATTTTGTAGAAAAAATAAAAAGTCAGACGATAGATGTGAACACGATGCATAAAGATTTCGTGATTAATCTCGCGAATAAGAATCTCGCGCCTAAAACAGTCGGTGCATGGTCTGCAGCTCTTAGGAAGTTTCTATTAGCAAACGGCGCAGAATTAAGAAGCACTACCCAAATAAAAATTTACAATATACATGAAGACACCCTGCCATCAAAGGACGACTTGAAAAAAATTTTATCTAGCTGCAGTCTGCGGGCAAAAACCATAATTCTTTTGCTTGCTTCTTCAGGGCTAAGGGTGGGGGAATTAAGAAATTTGAAGCTGTCGGATGTCGATGTGAACTCAGAACCTGCTATTATCAGGATAAAGGGGTTGACAGCAAAAGAGAGAAAATCTAGAATGACATTCTTTTCCAATGAGGCTAAGCAAGTTCTCCAGTTGTACTTGAACCACAGGAAAAACAACGGTCATCAGTTGACAGAAGATTCATTCCTATTCACTACCAATGACGGCAACCAGATGAGCTACCAGAATCTTCAATTCATTTTGAACAACGTCTTCAAAAAAGTCAGCAAGAAGGAAGGTAAGAGATATGGATTGCACGCGCATTCTTTAAGAAAATTCTTTAAGACACAATTGATTTCTGCTGGTGTACCAGGACCGATAGTTGACAGGTTGTCCGGGCATGCAAGGTATCTTGCAAGGGAATATGAGCTGTATACAGAAGAACAATTGAAGGAGTGGTTTGTTAAAGGCGTGAAAAATTTGGAGTTATTAAGTTGAACTTATTCTTCTTTGTCTTCTTTATCAGGATTGTCCTCGTGTTCTAGTTCTTCTTCAATTTCAGGATAGGCCTCATCGCCAGCTTCCTCTTCTTTCTCTATACCCAGTCCTTCTTCGGTTTGATGAACATCTTCGCTTAATTTACGGTCGGTTTCATCGAATTCTGATTCCTTAGCGTCTGGCTTCTTGAGCAGGCGTTCATATTTTTTGACAAGCTTTGCTTTGTTCTCTGGCATAAGATCAACATTTCTAATAAACAGTAAAGTTTAAATTAGTTTGCCTTTTGATTTTATGATTAACCCTTTCACGAATAGAACAGCGCCTATAATGATTAGTATAACAGGCCAGTCTATACCATAGAGCCATAGAACACCCGCCAATATCAGCACGAATCCTCCAATCATTAATCTTTTTCCAAAAAGTTGGATTGTTTCTGAACCTTTTTTATTTGGCGTGTAGAAAACCTCCTAAACTTTTTCTTTCACTCTGATTAATTTTGTCAGAATCGAGTCCATCCCTTTTGCCACGTCATCACCAAACTCGGTGAGCTTCACTATTTTTATCCTACCTTTCTTTTCAAAATCAACCAAACCATATTCTTTAAACAACTCTAGTATTTTCACGGTATGGGAATAAGTGCAATCGGTTTCTTTTGCGATGATTGTCGCATATTTCGGGCCAACTTTTAGTGCTGTGAGCATCCTGACAGGTTTTATCCTGAAGAACATTTTCGGACCAAGCTTTTGTTTTACTGCCAATTACATCATCCCTAATTAAGATTAACGGAAATAGGATATTTATACTTATTCATTTACTTAAAAATATATATTTTACAAAACAATTATCAAAGATTAATCTTTCACGGATAAAATCTAAATGATAGTATGCTTCTTAGGCCTCCTGTGTCAGCTGGAACTTTTTATGAGATTGACCCTAACATGCTTAGGAAGCAGTTGGACTTTTTTTTTAGAAATGCTGCGGCAAACTCAAGGAAAAAGGATGCATTAGTAAGAATGGCCCCTCATTCACCTTATATACATTCCGGCCAGATAGCAGCTCATTCTTACGTGAACTTGAACAAATCTAATTTCGTCATATTGGGAAGCAATCACTCCTCATACGGTGCTAATTTTGCATTGATGAAAAACAGCTTGTGGAAAACTCCTATAGGCGAAGCCCTCGTTGACGACAATTTTGCTAATAAGTTACTGAAGGAATCGAATCTTGTTGAGTTCGACGCTATACCGCATGAAGATGAGTTTTCGATAGAAGTCCAACTGCCATTCCTATTGCATAAATTTGGTGATGTGAACATATTGCCAATTGTTGTCAATAACCAGATACCAGACGAGACTTTACTGGAAAGTTGTAGAATAGTGGGAAGTTCTATTGCTAAGCTGGTGAAAAGAGAAGGAAACTGGAAATTAATTGGGAGTTCGGATTTATCAAGAAATATAGAGGTGGAAGAAACAGAACGGACAGATAAATTATTGCTAAAGGCTATAGGCAAATTGGACGTTAAAGGATTCTTTAATGCCATTAATAAAATGAATGCGAATGTATGCGGATATGGTGCTATAGCGACCACGATTTTTGCCGCCAAGGGATTGGGCGCCAAGAAATCACAGGTGTTGAAATACGGGACATCGGCTGATTTGGGAGAAAGGGAAGTAACTGGATACGCCTCAGCAACATTTTATTAGTTTACTAATTCTCTAATTGGATATGAGAGATTTAATCTATAAGCATGCTTTACTGAATGCGGTTGAGCATGACGGTAAAGCTGATGCGCAAGCTGTTTTGGGAAAAGTAATTGCAGAAGATCCATCATCAAAGGGAAGGATTAAGGAAATTATACCAGAGATAAAAAAAATTGTAGCTGATGTTAACTCTCTTTCGCTGGATGAACAGAAGAATACCCTGAATAAACTTGGAATAAAAAATGAAGGAAAAAGGATTATCCAAGCTGGACTGCCGGAGCTTCCTAACGCGATAAAAGGAAAAGTAGTTATGCGGCTAGCGCCTTATCCGTCAGGACCTTTGCATATAGGAAATGCGAGAATGGTAATCTTAAACGACGAATATGTTAAGAGGCATAAAGGAAAGTTGCTTTTGGTTTTCGATGACACTATAGGCAGTGAAGAAAAATTTGTAATACCTGAAGCTTACAAAATGATTGTTGATGGATTGAAATGGTTAGGAGTTAAGTATCATAAGGTGTTCTACAAGTCTGACAGGTTGAAGTTATTCTACGAAGTAGCTGAACAGCTGATAAATAAAGATGCTGCATACGTTTGCGAATGCGATGCTCAAACTTTACGTGAAAACAGAGCTAAAGGTGTTGCATGCAAACATCGTGAACAAGTTCCCAAAGTTAATTTGAAAAAATGGAAGTTGATGTTGAAAGGAAAATACAAAGGTGGTAAAGCGACTGTAAGATTGAAGACCGATATGCAACATCCTAATCCTGCATTTAGAGACAGAGTTTTGTTGAGAATAGCTGAAAGAAAACATCCCAGAGTTGGTAAAAGATATAAAGTATGGCCTATGCTTGAATTCAGTTGGGCTGTTGATGACCATTTGTTTGGTGTTACGCATATTCTGCGTGGTAAGGATTTGGTAATAGAAGACATGGTTGAAGAATTTATCTGGAATATTATGGGTTGGAATAAACCTGAAATTCTACATTATGGTTTGTTAAACTTTGAAGGAATTAAATTAAGCAAAACTGGAGCAAGAAAATTAATAGAGAAAAAAGTTTACAAGGGATGGGATGACCCAAGAGTATGGAGCTTGCAATCTTTGGAGAAAAGAGGTGTACAACCTGAAGCAATAAGAAACTTTGTTGTTGGTATGGGTTTGAGCTTAGCTGACGTCAGTGTTCCAGTTGAAATACTGCATGCAGAAAACAGAAAATTAATTGATGAAAGATCCGACAGGTACTTTTGTGTAATCAATCCTGTAGTGATTTCTGTCAAGAAGGCCAAAGTAAAATCTACAAAAGCTTTGTTGCATCCAGATTTTCCAAAAAGAGGAACTAGAAAAATTCCTGTTAATGTTAACAAAATTTATGTTGAAAGAAACGATTTTGAAAATTTTCATGATAATGAAGTTGGCTTGATGAATCTTTTTTCTGTCAGATTGAAGAAGAATGCAGAAATGACATCGAAGGATGTGAAATACGAAATCCAAAAAATACATTGGGTGTCGGAACCGAATATTAAAACAAGAATTGTTATGACCGATGGTAAAGAGCTGTGTGCGTTAGCTGAACCCTTTATCAAAAAGTTAAAGAAAGGTAATATTGTACAATTCCCTAGAATTGGATTTGCTCGACTGGATAAGAGGATGACATTTTATTTCGCACACAAATAAACTATTTAAACATTTCCCTTACTATAGAATTAGATGGATGTGGTAATGAATGCCGAAATCGTATATGAAGTTCGAAGTACCGAAAGAACTGACTGACAAGATTCTGCAGGCTGTTGAAACTGCGAGGAATACTGGAAAGATAAGAAAAGGTACTAATGAAAGTACGAAAGCTCTAGAAAAAGGCGAGGTAAAACTACTTGTCATCGCAGGTGATGTTGAACCTGAAGAAATTGTAATGCACCTGCCTCCATTGTGCGATGAGAAGAAGATTCCTTATACTTATGTGCCAAGCAAGTCTGAACTTGGAAGAGCGGCTGGATTGGATGTGCCGTCTGCGGCTGTATCTGTAGTTGAACCTGGTGAAGGAAAAGAATTGTTGAAAGAAGTTGTTTCCCAAGTTGAAAAGTTGATGCCGAAGTGATTTGATGGCTGGTGAATCTTATCCTGCAGAAGTATTGCAACTGCTGGGCAGGACAGGCGTGAAAGGAGTGATGCAGGTCAGATGTCGTGTGCTGGAAGGCCGTGACAAAGGAAAGATTCTGACAAGAAATGTCATTGGTCCTATTAGAGTGAAGGATATACTAATGCTGAGAGAGACTGAGATGGAAGCCGCTGGTAGGATGGAAGCTAGGTAATTCAGATGAGATGCACTTTTTGTGGAACCAACATTCCGAAAGGTACTGGGAAGATGTTCGTGAAGAATACTGGCGAGGTATTTTATTTTGATAAGTCGAAGTGTCAAAAGAATTTTTTCATGGGTAGAGAGAAGAAAAAGTTAAAATGGACAAAACAAGAAAAGAAAGTTAAGAAAGGGTGATTATTGTTTTGGGCTGGTAGGTCAGTCCGGTAGACCGCGTGCATATTTTAAATAAGCACATGGCATGCACGAAGCCAGGGGTTCAAATCCCCTCCAGTCCATTCTAAGACAAATTAAGGAATTTCTATTGGAAATCGGGTTTATTTTACCTCTACTAATCAAAAGCACAGTTCAATTGTCTTCTTTCCAAAACATGTGGGAAATAACCCCCTCAGAAAGCCGGATATACCACTTTTGTTAAATTCTTAAGATTGGTAATAAAAATGGAGAAAATTGAAATAGAACCATCGGAAGAATTAGCCTACTGGACAGGGGTAGTACAAAGTGATGGACATTGTGTACGTAGAGGAAAATACGAAAAGAAATCAATTTCATTATCATTTGGTATAGAAAAACATTCACTACCAATGTTAATTAAATTCCATGAGATATCCGAAGATTTACTAAAAGATTCATTAAAATCATGTCCACCACATGAGATAAAGGGTGGTGGTTGGAAATATTGGCTAGGTATCACAAAAATCTTTAGACAATTATCCGATTTGGGTATTAAATTATTTAACTACTGTTTTACCTTCATCTATTTCTTTAATAATTTCTGATGGTTTCTTCCCATTGATTAAAACTCCATTCATGCTGCTTAATGTTCCGAGAATTATTTTAACCGCACCTTTCAAATCTTTCGCAGATAACTTATCCATTCTTTCTTTCGCAATTTTAACAACACTGTCAATCTTCCCATCAACAACAGATGTTACCCCTTTCGTTTTATCCTCTTCAGTGATTTTTGCCGTATCAATCTTCAATTCTTTCTTTATCAGCTTAACAGTCTCGCTTCTCGGTTCTTTCTTTGCCATTATATCACTTGCTTTTTTTCTGCAAAACTTTAACAAACTCTACAGAAATTGTAATTGGAATAGGTGTAGGCGATTCTGTTGGCTCGACCGTAATCTCGCGCTTAACTTTATCACATCTCGTAACTTTCCCCTTCTCGCCCTTGAACGGTCCACCGATAATCTCTATTATATCCCCTACATTCAGGTCGACCTCGACTTTTCTAGGCTGCAAAAATCTTTCGATTTGTGATAGTTCGACGGGTTTTTTAATCAATCCGCGTGAATGTGGTACAGCCTTGACAGCTTTTTCAACATCCTCAACACTACCTTCAATAAAAACATATCCTTTGATTTCTTCTGGATGAACAAGAGCTTGTACGCCTAAATTCTCTGACCTTACTTTCGATGCTATTGCATCTAACACGACATTCTCTCTTCCTACGACAGTCTTAACAGTGAAAATCATTTACAAACCACCAATCAAAGCAGATACCAAGTAAAATACAAATCCTATTGCCCCGACTATAGCTATGCCAATGCCGCATATCCTGACTGTATCAATAAATTCTTCCTTGTCGGCCTTTTTTGCAAGGGACAATACACGCATGTAATTCTGAAGGGTTTCCTTTATGTTCATAACATCAATCAAGATTTGCAATATTTAAATTTTACTGTACATCGACAAAGTCAACGCCGAGAATCTTTTCTATGTCTTTCTTCCTCTGCTTTTCCCATGGTTTGTCTGGGCTGAATATCTGCGGTGATTTGACTCCAGTAACAACTAGTAATGTTCTGACCGAGTCTCCTAATGATTTGTCCACCTGAACACCCCAGATTATTTTCGCCTCTGGTGATAATTTCGATGATATCGTTTCAGCTATCTGCTGGGCTTCTCTTATTGTAATCTCAGGTCCGCCAACGACATTTATCAGAGCTCCGTCGGCACCGTTTATATCTACTGTTATTAGTGGGTTGTTCAAAGCTCGTTCGACAGATTCGAATGCCTTGTTCTCTGAATTGCTCTCGCCCATGCCTATCATTGCAAGACCGCCTTCCTTCATTACAGCTCTTACATCCGCGAAATCCAAATTAACCAGGCCCGGCTTTGTGACAAGCTCTGTAACACCCTTGACAGCATTGACGAGAATCTCATCTGCGACTTTGAATGCAGTTACTATGCTCACATCAGGAACAATCTCCAACAGCTTGTCATTAGGGATTACTATAAGGGTATCTACTACTCCATCCAAGTTTTTCAAAGCTTCACGCGCATTACCCATTCTCTGTCTTCCTTCCATAGCAAATGGTAATGTCACAACAGCGACGGTTAATGCGCCCATTTTTTTGGCGATATCTGCGACTACTGGGGAAGATCCCGAACCAGTTCCACCACCAAGTCCGCAAGTAATAAAAACCATGTCAGATCCTTGTAAAAGTTTTTTTATTTCTTCCTTGCTTTCTTTCGCAGCTTCCATTCCAACTTGAGGATTCGCTCCTGCACCTAGCCCTTGTGTAAGTTCTTTTCCAATAACGAGTTTTTTATCGGCTTCTGTGTTGAGCAAGTCCAAAGCATCGGTGTTCAAAGCTATGGTCTCTGCGCCTGTGATACCTACCTGCATGAGCCTTGTTATCGTATTTCCCCCTCCACCGCCGCAACCGACAACTTTTATGTTTGTTCTCTTGGCTTCAACTATGGCCCTGATTTCATCGTCGAAAGCAGTTGTCGTTGTGCTTGTTCTGATTGGCCTGTCTGATAGCTGCCTTACTCCCATAGAAATCTTATAATTAATTCATAAAGCTAAAGTTAAATCCTTAATTCCCCTTTTCGAAGACATCTACGAAATTGACTTTGGATATTCCGTCAACCCATTTCATTATGGTGTCTGCGATGCCTTGTTTCACTTGTTTTGGAAAATCTAATTTCTGCATGCTGATTGTAGTTTCATTGCCATTTGTGGTGACATTTGCATCCTCGTATTTTATTCCTGTGAAGTATCTGACGACCGATTTGACCTTTTGATCATTTTCTTTTATTTCATTTTTTATTTCAACCTCGTATTCTATTGTCCTGCCGGCTAAAGGATGGTTGAAGTCTACTTTTACTCTGCCTCCGTCAACAGTTAAAATTCTTCCTTGCAACCCGTTGAAATTAACTGTCCTTCCCGGTGACGGCTCCAACCGGTTGTCTTTGAAGACCGACATTGGCAATAGTTTAACCAGTTCAGGGTTTCTTATGCCAAACGCCTTTTCTGGCTGTATATCAACTTTTTTCTTATCGCTTACATTCATTTCTTTTATAGCCTCTTCCAGCCCAGGAATGACTTGATTGGCGCCGACTATTATAGGAACTGTACCGTAGTTGGTTTTTTCATTGTACACCCCAGCAAGCTTGGCCATTTCTTCGCTGGTTGTATCGAAAACCTCGTCTGAATCCTTTATCTTGCCTGTGAACTCTATGTTGACAAAATCTCCTTCTTTCATTCTTTCACTTTTGTGTGCAAGCTTTAAAAAGTTTCGCATTTTCTTTCAAGAATTTATGCTTTAACTTCAATTTGTGATTATGGCTTTGTTCAAGAAGAAGGAAGACTGGAAAAATAATCTGGATGACGAAAGTAAACATGTATTATCTGTGTTGTTAGATTCTACGAAGAAGCATAGGCATGCTTACAATTCTGCTGACGATGTTAAAATTTCACAGTTGTGGACTGCGATAGTTGAATTGAAGAAGGAATTGAATAAAACTAATGAATTGTTAGGGAATCTGCAAGAGCCATGGAAAGCCATTGTTGCTGTCGGCGAGGAAGAGAAGAGGAAGACTGTTGAGAAGCTGGTGCAGGAAATCATCAAGCCTGTTGATGAGACGACACAAGAAGCTACGCAGAAGCTAGTGGAAAGTTTGATGAAGTTTTAATTCTAAGAAATGCAGGGGGTGAGATTTGAACTCACGAAGGCACTAAGCCAGCGGATTTCTCATATCATCTCTTTTCAAATCTTAAGTTTGATAACTTAAGCCCGCCGCAATTGACCAGGCTATGCGACCCCTGCGTAAGTAATTATGTTCGTATGAATACTTAATATGATTTACTTGTCTAACAAGAATGATGCAACATACGGACCAACCAATAGCCCAGTCAAAAACACCAAAGACGACGCACCTTGATATATATCATATAAATTACTGAATGTGGGTTCGTAACCAGGATTTCTCCTTTGAAATGATTTTACACCTAATGCAGGAAACCAATCGATTGGCCTGTGCAAAGGAAAATATTCCATATATCATTTATTCGATTTTTTATTTTAATTTCTTCACGGCCTTGTCAAATTCCTTTATCTTCTCTTCCAATATCTCGGCAGAATCCATTACAACATCATCAGTGTCAAGCCCCGAAACCGTCTCAACTGCAAAAACAAAGCTGTCGTCTATCGGCTTGAAAGCACCGCCATCTTCATTAAGGGATTTGCATAATGCGCATTCGTTAGGCATCACTTTAACGCCTTTTACATCCTTGACATGAAAAGAATGATTGTCGCACAACTTCATCTCGCTTGCTTTTGACTTGGCTTCAAACTGGTTTGTGTAACCGACGACAGCGCCTTGCCACTTGGAATGCTCTTTGCCGAAACCTAGCGCAGCTGTTGCTTCGAATTCTATTTCCTGCCCTTCAAACAACTCGACTATCGGTGTCTTGCCGAAAACAGGAACGACATCCTTGGCTCTGGATCTCAAATCTCCTGCATACACCATCCCAGGACCTTTCTTCTTCAATGTCATCTTCACCTGGCACAAGCTGCATCCTTTCCCTTCGCACCTGCAATCCTTTGTTATGTTGTATGCTTTCTTGTCGAACTTCAACGGCACATGCCCTAGCCTGTTGGCGATGATCTCGTCGTTAAGCGCGGAATCATTCTTGACAAAATCCACCCATTCAATGGCCATCGTGGGAATCTCACCCATCATTATCCTTCTGAGCTCATTCGCAAAAGGCGGTTGTATACCCTCTACAGAGAACTTGACTTCCAAATCAGACCGATCAACTACCTGTACCTTCATCTAACCAACTAACAGTAGTAGAATTGTGTTTTTAATCAATTTAAAGTTTATGCCGAACTTGAATAGAAATAGTGTAAACCCGCAACCAAAAAACCCTAACCCGTAAATTTAATGTTTATTCTGTTTTTTCTTGACTTTCTGTCATGCTTTCGCTTGACTCGCTAGTTTCGCATGTGTGTTTTTCGCCATCTGGATATTCGGCTCCACACATTTCACACTTTGCCAATTTTTACACCTCCTGAAATTTTGATTGTTTTAAAAGGGTTGGGCGGATGCTTTACTTCAAAAGTCTTAGAAATACTAAAATATCTCTGCCTTTACTCATGCCTTTGATTTGAGTCAGATAGGAGGACAGGATCACTAAAGACAATATTCCGATGAGTATAGAAAAGGCTTTCAAAGAGCTGGCTCCTGTGAGCTCGTAGGCTACTGCAGCGATAAAGCTGACTATCAGCCCTACCTTGCCGATATCTTTGAATATCCCCATGGAATCACGTTACCGATAGTAAGAATTGGTTGGAAGGGGTTATAAAGATTGTGGTTTCTTGGGACATAATTGGGTTGGTGGATGGATGGTAAAAGGCGTATTAACCTGTATATGGGAATTTAGACAAATTTCTATTGGAAAGGAGGTGAAGTAAAACGTATCTGGACGAAAAGAGGCTTATTTTACTGTATTTGCAAAAGATGTGGGAAATGACCCCCTCCGAAAGACGTATATACCTACCATGAGAAATCTATAGGAAAGGTGAGGTTTGATGGACTACCAAAACTTGAAGACCTCAGGGAAATGTCTGAGGAGCAGTTTGTAGAAGCTTTTGAGATTCTTAGAGCTAGGACTAGGGACTGGAGTGAGTTTCCGCCTGAGTTAATAACTGAAGATAGCAGGCAGTTGTTTGTTCTAAGATGCGCTTTAGGGCTGACTCAGAAGGAATTTGCAAGAATTAGAGGCGTTAGAAAGAGTCATATAGGGAGAATAGAGTCTGGTAGAAAGAAGATAATACATCTGAGACCTGCTCAAAGGTGGGCAACAAAAGTCGACGGTATTCTTAAGGAAAGGAAACCTTCTCTAGAGATTGCTAAAGTTAAATTCGTAGATTATAAGAGATTTATTGGTGCTTTACAATCCCCGAAGATTATCAGACCTGTGCCAGAAGTAACTGAAAAAGAACTGTTGGATTTGTTTATTAGAACTAAAGAATTTACGAAAAGTTTTACCACGTTCAGTCCTATTGACTTGATGGAACATTCAAGAACCATGCTAATTTTCAGATTAGTAAAAGGACTGTCACAACGACAATTTGCGTTTTCATTAGGTGTTCATCCACGAAGTTTATCGAGCATTGAAAGAGGTAGAGATATTATAGGAATGGATTTAGCTATTAAATTGGTTGGAAGATTAAAAGAACTTTTGCAAGAATACAAATTAGACATAGATTTTGAAACTATTCTACATCGGTTTAAAATTTTTACAACTGACTCCAAATTTGACATAGGGAAGGCTATAAAACGCGGGTTAGATTTTGCAAAAAAACAGAAACTATCTAAAATAGAAGAGAAAATTAAAAATGTCCTCAAATCACATGATATATCATTTGGTGTACACCCTATTATTGAAGGTCTAAAAAGAAAGTTATGTGTAGACTTTGCTATACCCTCGGAAGAATCTCCAAAATTTATCATAGAAGCTTTTTCAGCTAGTTCCAGAAGACCACTTGGACATGTATTAAGAAAAGTGTGGGAAACCGATCACAGATTTCACATGGTAAAATTAAGAGAACCCGACATTACGACTGTAATATGTGTAGACTGGGAAAAAGGTGTTCCAATCCAGAGAATAAGAGAAAGAATAGAATTGGACATATTCAGCACAGATATATTGTTAATTAAAGAAGAAATTCAAAAATTACCTGAAATTTTAAGAGACTATACTCTAAACAAAATTCAATTGGGGAAGTAGAGACTACATTGAGTTAGACACGGCGACCAAGTCTTTAGAGAGCCACTAGCTCACAACTAATAGCTTTCCTCCTTTCTTTCTTAGTTCACCGTGTGTAGATCTCCTGAACTTAGTTCATTTGGAGTAACATCCTCAATAGTGCCAATCCGAAGCCCTGCAAACTCTACCTTATGTTGGTATTCGAGCCAGTGACCGGATAGCGGGTTTAGCCTTTTAGATTGAGCCCCCATACCCGGTGATTTCTCAGCAACTTTTGCTGCTTTTGAGTACTGACTTCCACGTGCCCTAACACGAATATGCAGACCGGAAAGACCTTTCTCCTTAGCCATCTCAGCGGCCTTCCTCGCAGCTTTAATGATTGAATTATCTCCAATAAACATTGCTGGAAATGGGCCGCCCTGCTCCCTGTCTTTATCAGTCATCATTCCACCAGAATATCTGGCGAATGTCTCACTGCCTGTCAGATCTGTAATGTGTATTATCGTGTTGTTGGCAGTGCTGTAGATATGAGCTACTCCCCATTTTTCTTCTTTCTTGGGTTCTTGTACCAATTTTTCACCTCGTTATAGCTTTTTGGTAGATTATGTTTTTGAAATTTATAAATGCATTAATTAACCATGCACAAAATTCCTTAAATAACACTATGACTAAAAGGGTACATTTTTTGGTGTATCCTTATATAGTTTGGCGTGCACCATATTTTGTTTTCAAAAATGCGGTTTTTAAGGAAAACTGATTGAGTTTAGGCTGCGGTTGTGCCAAGCCAAATTATCAGAAACCCTATCCTGTTGCTGTTCCATTTGCCTCACTCTTTATAACTTTTTTAACAGGATTTATCTTAACAATTACCTTCTCCTCTTCGTCAACAGGAACCATATAACTTGGATAAGTGACTTTCCTATTGTCTATGATCACTTGTCTGTGTGTAATGAACTGCCGTGCCTGCTTTGGTGTGTTGGCCAGCCCTTTTTTGTGAAGAACTGTCTGCAACCTTCTGTTGAGAAAATCTTCAATGGTCAAACCGAGTATCGTATCAAGGCTTGAATCTTTAGCTACTATTCCGAATTTCATTAGTCTTTCCATAAGGGCTTTCTGTTTTTTCTCATCGTGTTTTGCGGCTAGCTCCCTGGCTAGCCTTCTGTATTTTCTAAGCATTGCCTGTGTTTTCCAGATTTCTCTTTTCGATTTTAATCCGAAGTTCTTCAGGAGGGTTTTCTCAGTTTCGATTCTTTCCTTGTCCCATGGCCGTGTTGGTGTTTGATATTTCTTCCTTTGTCGCTTCATTCAATCACTTCTTTGGAGATGGGGCTGGGGTTTCTGCAGGTTTAGTTGTTGGACCTGCAGCAGCTTGTGCTTTTTGTAGAGCTGCCTTCTTCATCACGCCTACCGTCATGCCTGTGGCTCTGAAAGTGCTTCTGGTTCTCTGTCCCCTGACAGGCTGACCTAGCATGTGTCTCCATCCACGATAGGTTCGCAAATTGATGTACCTTTGAACATCAAACCTCCGGGCAATATCAAGATCGGAACTGGTCAGGTGCATGTCAGACCCTGTAGCTGGATCTTTTCTTCTGTTGACTAGAAATGCAGGAACATTGAAATTAGTAGGGTTCTTTATCACGTTCTCCAAATTTGTGATTTCAGTTTCGCTTAACGAACCTAATTTTGTTGATGAGCCTATTTTAGCTGCCAGGCAGATAGCATTGCTTGTGGCAACACCTATTCCTTTTATCTTCCTTAATGCTCTCATTACAGACTTCCCGCCATCAAGATCAGTACCGGCAACACGAATAATTAATTGGGGTATATCCCGCCTGATCTCTGGTTTTTTCTTTTCTTCTTTTTTCGGCTCTTCTTTTCCCTTGCCTACGTCCTTCACTCTTATTTTTGTCGAGCCCATTCTATCACAGTTAATTCTATATGGATTTAAGCCTTTTAAAATATAGAAATGACTAACAAAAATGTAATTTTGCCTTAGCTTACATCTTCAAATCTTTTTTCCAGTCCTTTAGAGAGTCCCACACCAGAAATACTAGTGCAACTAGGGCTACTATCTCACCAATCAACTGGGCGATATTGCTGATTATAGAATTTACCCCAAGCCCGAAGACATCTGGCAGGCTAAACACACCAGCAACTAGAAACAGCAGACCTGCTCCTGACAAGAGCCTGAATGCATGCGGGCGTGTTTGTCTGTATTTAGCGAACTCTGCTAAAGCGACTACTATGAATATCGCCACTGCTAAATTCACAGTCGCGACATCAAAGAATCCCATTTTTCACCTTATAAATTATTAACATTTAAATATATTAAAGCTGTAATTGGATTGTCCCGTGGAACTACTTCGGTAGGAGGGTGTTATGTTGGAACAGATAGAAAATGCATTTAACGAACTGAAGAAAGGCGAGAGGAGAAATTTTGTCCAGAGTATTGATTTGATTGTTTCTCTTAAGGGAATTGATTTGAAGAAACCTGAGAGTAAATTCTCCGAAGATTTGGTTCTGCCACATGGCCGGGGGAAGGATGCTGCAGTTGTTGTGTTCTCTGACAATCTTAGTAATTTGGGGTGTGATATTTTCACCTCAGCCGATATACAAAGAATCGCTGGCAACAGGAGGGAAGCTAAAGAACTGGGAAAGGATACGGATTTCTTTTTGTCTGAAGCTCAGCTTATGCCGTTGATAGGAAAATCGCTTGGGCAGATTCTTGCGCCGAGAGGGAAGATGCCGAAGGTTATTACAGGCGATGTTAAGAAGCTTGTGGAAAATTATAAGAAAAGTGTAAGGGTTGGTGTGAAGAATGCTCCTGTGATACAGTGCTTTGTTGGAAGAGAGGATATGGACACTAGAAAGATTTCTGAGAATGTTGAGGTTGTGTTGAAGTTTTTGGAAGGTAAACTCCCAAGAGGAAGACAGAATATAGGCAAAGTATTGCTCAAGCTGACGATGAGTAAACCGGTAAAGGTGGAGATGTAATATGGCTGCGGAAAAGAAGGAAAAGGAATTGAACGGGCTTAAAAGGTTGTTCAACAGCTACAAGGTAATTTGTATAGTCGACATGCTGAAGATGCCTACGAAACAGATGCAGCTAATAAAGAAATCGTTAGGCGACAGGGCGCTTGTAAAAATAAGTAAGAACTCGCTTGTTGAGATCGCTATGAAAGAATCGAATAAAGATTTAGCTGGATACTTGCCGAGACAACCTGCGCTTGTATTCACAAACTTGGATCCTTTTGTGTTTTTCAAAGAGGTGAACGGGATGAGATTCAAAACTTATGCAAAGGAAGGCTACATTGCTACAGAAGATGCTGTAGTGAATCCCGGTCCCACTGAATTGTTGCCTGGTCCCGCTATCAGCGAGCTGCAGAAGGTTGGGATTATTGCGGGTGTTGAAGGCGGGAAGATTGCTGTAAAAAAAACTTCGACAATTTTGAAAAGGGGTCAAGAGGTTACAAAGGAGATTGCTGGGGTGTTAAGAAAATTGAAAATGCAAGTCGCTGAGATAAAATTGAATGTTAATGTGATTTTCGATGGGATGTTGTACGGCAAAGACACGCTGGAGCTGGTTGAGGCATATCCGCGGGAGTTGAAGGAAGCATTCAATCAAGCTTTAAATCTTTCTGTTGCCATTAGTTATCCTACGAGGGAAAGCATTAAATATCTCTTAATGAAAGCTTATCAGAGAGGGAAAGCGCTGGAAGGCAAAATAGGTGGATGATATGATTGAAGTTCACGCTGCGTTAATGTTGCATGAAAGCGGGCAACCAATTAATGAAGAGAATGTAAAGAAAGTTTTGTCTAGTGCTGGGGCCAATGTGGATGAAAGTAAGATTAAAGCGCTGGTTGCAAGCTTATCTGGTGTGAATATTGATGAAACTCTGAAGGAAGCTGTTTCCTTTGCCGCTCAGCCTGCAGCTGCTGCACCAACTGAGAAGAAAGAGGAAAAATCTGAAGAAGAGGAAGCGAAAGCCGCGGAATCTGCAAGCCAAGGTTTGAGCTCGTTGTTCGGTTGAGTTGTTAAACGTCACCATACTCTTTAATTTTTGTATCCTCGTAAGACCCAACTACCCTTCTGTAAAATTCTTGAAGAATCGCAGTTAGGACGCCTATCGCTCTGTTGTAGTGAAAGTATTTTGCTGGATATAGTTACAAAACTCTTGAAAGGGGTATGTAGTTTATCTTGCCGTCTTGTTCTTCTACTGGTACATTTTTTAAATGGGTTATAACTGGTTCGATAAGGTTGTCTAGCTCGGGTCTGTCTTCTTTTTTGATGTAAGGCATAATAATCTTTTTGTTTAAATGTTTATTACTTCCAAATGTTCAGCTTGTCAACAACTTCTTTCATTGGTTTATCTCTATCTAATTGTGTTTTTTTATACTCTTTTATTGATTTTTCCAGAATAGTGATATCTTTCACGGGTTTCGGGTTTTCTAAAAATTCTTTTATCCATTTACCCGCCTGCTTGAAATCATCGACAATTCCATCTGATACCCCGAATATATGAGCGTGGATATAATTTTCTGATACGCTTCCTAAATACTCAACTTTTCCTCTTCTATAATGTGAATTTTTAGGCACGACTGAGATTACAGGTTTATTGAAAAATTTGGCTGCAATCATTTCAATTCCAACACCAACACCCCTTCTTTCCCGAGCATCAACAACTATGAAATCGGCTAGTGAAACTTGAAAGTGGTCTCTACCAAAAACAGTAAGATGGTTATTAAGGTCGTCGGTCCTTTCATCTGGGTTTAAGAAAACAACTTTAATTGGATTTAAAGCTGAAACAATTTCTTCCCTTTCTTTATCGGTCCATAATAATTTACCTGTATCTTCTTTTCCCTTTTGGATGCTACCAGAACAATAAATCAAAACTTTGTCTTTTCCCATATCAACCATATTTTGATCAATGTATTTAAAAATGTAGAATGCCAAAAATTGTGTTATGTCTGATGTTTACATTTCAGGTTCTTTAACACATACGCCTAGAGAAATGTGGGATATCTACGAGAAGATAGGTAAAGTGGTAGAAGAGTTTGGTTTGAAGCCGTATATCCCGCATATCCATACACCACAAAATATTAACCGCAGTGTTGAACAAATAACAAATTCCCATACAGATTTTGACGATACTGACGCTATTCACAAAGATATTTTTCATAATGATGTGTCCTTTGTAGAAAAATCGAAATTAGTTATTGCTGAAGTATCTACACCCTCTATAGGAGCTGGAGTTGAACTTGGCATAGCTTTTAAGGGCGGTAAACCTGTAATTTTTCTGGCTAAAAAGGATACTGTTGTATCTAGCTTTGTTAAAGGTCCCGTGCAATCTGGATTAGCTCATTTGATAAGATATGAGAATGAAGAAGATGCTTTGTCGCAATTGAAAACTCTTTTAGAAACTAAGTTTAAAAGCTTAATCGAATAACAAACTTTATGCAGAAATTGATTGAACTAGCTGGCGAGATAGAAAGCGAGGAGCTTAGGAAAAAGGTAATAGACTTAATCAAAAACCCGAAATTATCTAATCCTAAATTTCAAAAGTACCCCAAAGAAGATATCGAAAAGGTTAGGACGCCATTTTCAGTTTCAGATTTAGGGGTGGTCGAGAGGGAAGTTGTTAATCATACTGTGACTAATACCGAATTGTGCCTGAAGATTGCTGACACTTTCGAGAAGAATTACGGTGTGAAGGTTGATAGAGATGTTTTAGTTGCTGGCTCTTTGCTCCATGATATAATGAAGGTTTACGAGTGGAAGATTGATGAGGAAGGTGATCCTGTGCCCACGGGTCTTACAATTGACCATGTTTTTCTTGGTGTTGCTGAATTGTATGCAAGGGGATTTCCTGAGGAGATTATTCATGTAGTTGCTACAACTCAAGGTGAGCGGACACCGCCTAAGAGTTTGGAGGCATTGATTTTGCATTATGTTGACACCTTAACATCACTAACGGAATTCTTCACTAGCTCAAAGAAACAAAAATCACCACAGATGCCTGTTATAGTTCTGGATGAAGAGACGTTCAAGAAAATGAAGGAAGAGAAAGAGAAGGAATAGTTAAACTCACATTTTGAAATGGCAAGTTTAATATCAAGTCCCCATTTATATATATGGCGACAAAAAAATTTGATGTTTTCGCTTTAGCAAATACCTTTGCGATTATTGATATTATTCTGCATCCTCTTTTCAGACTTTGGATTTGGATCTCACCAAATTCTTACGAAAGTGCTATGAATTTAGCTGTTGCAGGACTGCAAGTTAAAGTAACATCATTTGATTTGAACTTGTCTTATATGATTTTTGGTACAATTCTAGAAGTTGCGATATTTTGGTTATTGGGAGCTACTGTTGCCTTGCTTTATAATAAATTGTCAAGATAGTCTTGCTTTTTTAAACATCGTTCGCTTCGCGCATCCTAATCACATTGCACTCTTCACTTGTTCCATTCGGGAAGTTAAAAGACAAACTTTTCTTCTAGTATCGAGGCCTGCCCGCCGAACCTTTTGATTTCTGTGGCCATGTCTATCAGCTCATCCAGTTTTTCAGATTTCCAGAAACTGTCGTGGACTTTAGTTGATTGTATTGCTGTTAGTCGCCTGTGTATCCTGCTTCTGACTGGCGCCATTTCCCTGGGCAAGTCAAATGATAAGATGAATTCCCGCACTTTAACCAACTTTCTGAATCCGTATACGTATACGGTTACTTAAAAGCTTTTCGGTAGTAGAAAATATAGTTTTATATGAAATTAAACCCTACTAAAATTTCTATTCTTAAGTGCATATCTTTGAGTTATGGGAATAGTAGAAGAAACCATCAAACCAGCTGTGGAATTTGTTAAACTAATGAAAAAGAGGAAAGTAGCAATAGTTCACGGTCACGACAACGACAGCATTTGCTCTGCGGCGATAATTTACAAATTGTTGAAAGTTGTGCATAAGATCGAATCAAAATTACTCGTATCTGGATTGAATTCTGCAGTAACAGAAGATGTTCTAGAAAACATCAAAAAGATCAAACCAGACTATGTGATAATAGTTGACATATCCGATGTTAATGTAAACACCATGACAGAACTTAGAAACATCTCACAGGTAATGATAATAGATCATCATGTGCCAAAAGGATATGTGAAAATAACTTATGTTAATCCGCGAGTTTTTGACAAGGAGATTTACATACCCGCAACCTACTTGTGCTACAGAATTTATAGTGAGTTTTTAGAACCAGAAGAAATTCTATGGATTGCCGGCATTGGAACATTATCTGACATGGGATTGAAGTATTGCAATGATTTGTTTGAAAATATCAAGCTGGAGAATAAAGAATTGGTTGGGAACAATGAAAACATTGACGAGCTATTGTTTGACAATTCTCTGCTTGGCAAACTTGCGAAAATATTCGACAGTGCAAGAGTTGTCAATGGGGTTGAAGGTTCTGTTGCTGCGTTGAACACTTTGATAAAAACTGGGAACTATCAAGAAATTTTGAATGGAAGATCTGGAGCGAAGAACTTGTTGGAATGGTTTGTAATAGCCGAGAAAGAATTCAACCGATTGGTAAAAGACTTTGAGAAAAAGAAAAAACTGATTAAAAAACTTGTGCTGTATGAGGTGAAATCAAGATACAATATGAAATCTCCACTCGCGACTTATCTGAGCAGAAAATTAACTAATGAAGTTCTTGTGATATACCAGAAGTCTGGAAAGTATATAGATGTTAGTTTCAGAAGGGGTAAGGTTTGTATTGTTGATTTAAATCAGCTTGCTGGTAGTTCTGTGAAAAATATACCAAACTCTAATGGCGGAGGTCACATTCAAGCTGCAGGGTGTAGGTTCCCAACAAGATATTCGAATAATTTTTTAAAGAATTTGAAATCTGCGTAATGGACTGGGAAAGGCTTAAAAGTATGAAAATTCATACAATTATGACATGAGAGTAACCGTAAGCCTCCCAGATAATATCACAAAGCGGTTGTTTGAAGAATCTAGAAGAACTGGATTAAAGGTATCCCAAATTGTCAAGACCTCTTTAGAGGAGCATATGGAAATGCCGGAAGAAGTGAAAGTTACCCCCGTCGCCCTGTGGAAACTTAGAGGAAGAAGATATGCTCGGGGGCCATCTATTACTGCAAGGAGAAAGAAGGTAGGCACATATTATGTCGTCGACTTGGACAAGTTACAAGTATAGAGAAGATGGAATTTTGCCAGATGGAAAGAAATTACCAAATATTCCAATTTTTAATCTCGTGTTCATTAGAAATGACGTGAAGAAAGCTCTAATCGCAACTGCTTTTATCGATACCGGTTTTGACGAAACGGTTTATGCCAATGATGACATGCTAAATTTTCTAGAAGGACTGGAACCGGAAGCAAAAGAATCGTTGAAAGGTGTGGAAAAGGAGGTTGAATGCGAGGTATATAAGATCAAAACAAACCTAATTACAGAAGGTTTGAAACTCATTAAGGGATTGGGGAGAGTAAAGGTCTTTGTTCCAGAAGATCCCGCAAACCTCTCTGACGACATTGTTATAGGAAGAGAAATTCTTAATTTATTAACTTTGAGGTTAGATGGTAGATATGCAGAAATATCAGTCTGATCATTTATTATGCTACCTTTACAAGCTTTTATATTAGATTTTTGGGTAAATAAAAGAATTTCTAGCTGTTATAAGCTAATCCAGAACGTTAATGCCGTAGAGAAAGCTCAGACTAGCTCCTTAACAAAAGATGTGGGAAATGACCCCCTCCGAAAGACAGGTATATCCAATTAACGAATTCTATTTAGGTGACTGACATGAGATGCTTCAAATGCAATTCATTTAGAATGATAAAATTTGTAGACGGATTTGGCCAGAGAAGAATATTTTGCAGGGGATGCTCAGGGAGTTTCTTGGATGCTTCAGTTTTGACTCAAGAACAGACAAAACTACCAGAATTCAACTATGTGCACTATAACAGAAGAGCAGTGATCAGACACTTTTAAAAGGAGGGATTAAAATGGAGAAATTAGCTACTGTATCAAAGGAATTGTTGATAGACAGGGGCGTAAGAAAAATACGTCTAAATGTCATTAGAAAAAATAATATGATGGGGTGTATTGTGCCGTATGATAGGTGATTACCTTGAAGGATATATCACTCTGTGTAAATTGTGGTGATTTAATGAAACCTGTTGGAACTTGTTCGGTTAAATGCTTCAGTTGTGGTTATGAGGATGGGAGTTGTTCCTGATTTTCTTTTTCTCCCCTTTCTTTAGATTAGATGTAACTAGGAATAATTTTGTATTTCTTTAAGGTTAATTTTCCTTTTTGTAGAACCTATTTCTGTAGTTGACAATGCGGCCATTAAGTTCGAAAAACGAGCTGTTTTGTCCATATCCCATGATTTCAAATACCCATAAATAAAAGCTCCTGCGAACACATCTCCTGCTCCGGTAGGGTCTATAGCCTTTTCTTTAAATGGTGGATAACTTTTCTTCGAATCTTTGTATACAACACAACCCCGTTTACCTTTTGTGATGGCAATTATTGTTGAACTTTCTCTTTTGAAATATGATATTAATTCTCTATTTTTCTTTGCCTCAAATTCGTTTCCAAAAATTAAATTTGGTTTTGACTTTGTCACTAGATATGAAATATCCTCCGGTTGGTGAAGCTTTTTTAGTGAGACGAAAAGTAATTTTTTATTCTCTTTTGCGAAATTCGCAATCTCTCTAAATAAACTGCTTTTGGCTAGGGTGAACACGGAACTACTTCTTTTGAGATATGCAAAATCGTATTTTTGTAATTTGCTTATCGGACGATAATTTTCTATTGAAAGAAGTTTACTATAATGCGGGGATATTTTAATTATACATTTTGCTGTATCGAATTTATCAGTTTGGAGATGTGATATATCAACATTCTCTTCCTCTAAGTAATTCCTTATAATCCTACCATATTCGTCATTTCCGACTCTTCCTATCAAACCGACTTTTAGTCCCAAACGACTTAAAGTAACTAGTGTTGGACTTACCGCTCCGCCAGGAAAAACTACAGTTTTGGATTTGTCTATTAAAAAATCGATAGTGGGGGAACCTATTCCTATCACATCAAATTTAAATGAGGTTTTGGTTAAGCTCATAAGAAGACACCTAACAATTGTATTAAAGAAGTTATTCTATAATCAGGTTCTCGCCTCTCAAATAAATCTTATCTTAATACCCTTGCGACCTTTGATATAAACGCTGCAGTTGTGCTAACATTTCTTTCTGCATCAGCCATATTCCGGCCACTAAATACTGGCATGTGGGGAGCATAGTTCAGTTTACCTAGCCTTGCTGCATAACCAAGTACATCACCTCGGGTATAATTAGAGATTCCGAATAACCCAGGCTTTATATTGTATCCGAATCCGATATTATCTGGTAATTGCATACCACTAGATACAATTGATTCTAATATTAAACTGGATACCTCCCCTTCTCTGGGATCTTCACTTTGTCTCACAAGTAAAAAATATCTTCCCTGCACATCGGGGGTGAGGCATAGATCAAAGATAATCTTATGACCTGCAACCAGATTTTCTACAGCTCTAACTGACTCGCTCGCATCAGGAGAACCGTATTTATATTTGCCCCAGTCTGTGACCATTCTATTTGGTGAGTTTGGACTTTCTCCAAAAGAACCTAGACCAAATTCATCTCTGATGCTTTGTTCAATGTGGTGTTCTTGATCTTCTTTACTTGAATAAAATTCCTGTGCATGACTAAATATATTGTCGATTGCTCTTTTACCTTTTCCGTGCTCGAGTGGAGTAGACACATTTACCAGAGTTATACCTTCAACTCCATTTTCAAATAGTCTGTACCCAGTATCGTATGTGCCTATTGTTGCATAAGGAGAATGTCCAACTGTAACCAGTACAACATCCCCACTGCTGATCCCAACATGAGGAATAAGCCTTCCGTTAATTGGAAATTCAAAAAGCGTTATAACCTTTCCTTTGCCTTCTCTTTCAAGTCTTTGTAATCTATCTAAATGTCTCTCATACGGCTCTAGTTCGACTAGTGATACTTCTTTTAACATCATGAATCTTTTTTTCCTTTCTGTTTTCTTAAAGCGTAATTTATCAGTCTTACCGCATGTGTTTTAATAAAACCAGTTGAATGGACTGGCTCAAACCTTCCTGCAACATCCATACTTGATTGCGCTTGATCATACAAAGAGCCAAGAGACTCCCTTCCAGTTATTATCACATTTCCTTTGTATAGTACAACTCTAACCTTTCCAGTAATGTCTTCTTGTGCCTTGTCCATCAATGTCTTCAAAACCTCCATCTCAGGCGAGAACCAAAACCCATTATAAATAAGTTGAGAGAATCTTGGTATAAGTGAATCACGTAGGTGCATCACTTCTCTGTCCATTGTTAATCCTTCTAATTCACGATGTACTTTTAGAAGAATTGTGCCTGCAGGTGTTTCATAAACTCCACGGGCTTTAATTCCAACAAGTCTATTCTCAACCATATCTTCTCTTCCAATACCGTTCTTTCCTGCTATTTCATTAAGATACATGAAAAGATCTAGAGGGTTTTCTTTGATCGTATTATCTTTTGGATTGGTGACCTTAATGGGATTTCCGTGCAAGAATTCTATCTCTATTTCTGTTTCTTCATCAGGTGCATTTTTAGGTGATACTGTAAATTCGAACATATCTTCTGGTGGTCTTTTTGAAGGATCTTCTAGAATTCCTGATTCATAACTTGTATGCATTAGGTTCGAATCGATGCTCCATGATTGTTCTTTAGTCGCTTTAATCGGGATACCATGCTCTTTAGCATAATCTATAGCATCTGACCTGCCTTGGAAATTTTTAAGGAATCCTTCATCTTTCCAAGGAGCTATTATTTTTATACCCGGTGCAAGAGTATGATAAGCTAATTCGAACCTTACTTGGTCATTTCCTTTTCCTGTTGCACCATGAGAAACTGTAGTCGCCCCTTCTTTTTTAGCTATTTCTATTTGTTTTTTTGCAGTCACCGGCCTTGCTAAAGAAGTTCCAAGTAAGTAGCGTCCTTCATATGTTGCATTAGCCCGTATTGCAGGAAATACATAGTCTCTTAAAAACTCTTCTCTCACGTCTTCAACAATAGCTTTAGAAGCACCTATTTTCAAAGCCTTTTCTTTTATAGCATTAAAATCTTCTTTCTGTCCCAAATTAGCTGTGAAGGTTATGACGTCGAACCCCTTTTGCAACAACCAGTGTAGAATAACAGAAGTGTCCAACCCGCCGCTATAGGCAAGAACTACTTTTTCTTTATCCATAATATCCCTTGAGATAGAAAAGTATTTAAACCCTAACATTTATAAAGTGAATTCTCTAAATCTTGAAAGATGAGCCTATGGATCTGTGGTGGAATAACAACATTAAGGCTACCAAATTTGTGAAAGAATTTACAGCCGGTGAAGATATAGAGTTAGATCAGCAGTTAGTGAAATATGACGTGATTGGAAGTATAGCTCATGCCACTATGCTAAACAAAATTGGTATATTGTCTACCGAAGAACTAGCAAAACTGAAAAAAGGGTTAAAGGAAATTCTAAAATTAGATAAAGAAGGCAGGTTCCAAATTAACGTTTTCGATGAAGATGTACACCTAAAGATAGAAGACCATTTAACTCGGAAATTGAACGGTATAGGCAAGAAAATACATACCGGAAGAAGTAGAAATGATCAAGTATTAGTTGTTGTGAGACTTTTCTCAAAAGAGAAGTTGCTAAATATCCAAGAGAATGTCCTTGAGTTGTGCTCAGCTTTAGTTGAATTTGGAGAAAAGAACAGAGACACACCAATGCCGGGGTATACCCACTTCAGAAAAGCCATGCCTTCTTCTGTTGGTTTATGGGCTCTTTCATTTGTTGAATCTTTATTGGACGATTTGATTTCGATTAAATCGGCTTATAGTTTAAATAACCAAAATCCTTTAGGTTCTGCTGCAGGATATGGTGTACCAATTAACATTGATCGTGAACTAACCACCAAATTATTGGGTTTTGAAAGGATTCAGAATAATGTTTTGTATGTACAGAATAGTAGAGGAAAAATAGAATCTGCGATCCTATCGGCTTTAGCCCAGGTTATGTTGAACCTAAGTAAACTGTCGAACGATTTAATAATTTACAGCAGTGATGAATTTGGATTTTTTGACATACCCGAATTTTTATGCACTGGCTCAAGTATAATGCCTAAAAAAAGAAACCCCGATGTCTTAGAACTTGTAAGAGCCAGAGCAAATACAGTAATTTCTTATCTTTCGCAAACCATGTCTATAATAAAAGATTTGCCATCCGGTTATAACCGTGACTTACAGGAAACGAAAGGGCCATTAATAAAAAGTTTTAACATTCTTAACCGCTGTCTGGATATGACTGGTGCTGTTATTAAAAATTTAAAGGTCAATGAAAGTCGACTTGCAAATGCCTTTAATTCTCAGATGTTTGCGGTAGACGAAGCATTAAACATGGTTGGTGAAGGTGTGCCGTTCCGTGATGCTTATAAGAATGTAGAACTTAATTTTCTTCATCCGCCTAAAGACTTACAAAATCCTAAACAAGCTATTAAAGCGCGGACTTATACGGGAACAACGGGGAACTTAGGACTGCACAATCTACAAAAACAGATAATAAAAGAGAAAAATATATTACTAGCAGAAAAGGAGAAATTTAAAGGTTCTGTTGATAGATTGCTAAGGTAAACTCTCTAACCATCGTATTCTTTGCCATTAATAACGGATTTTTCTGTGAATGATGCGAATGTGTCCTTTCATTTAGACACCTTCTTTCAATGCTATACTGTCATCTATTGTCTCTTGATATGGTTTAATTGACGTTACCACAGGCTGAATCTCAAAAAGAGTTGATTGTTCTTGTTTTAGTAAAGGTACTATACCATCACGTAGGTACGATCGCAACGTCCCTCCACCATTTGTAAGATTCAACAATAGAAACAACCAATTGTCATCAGTTAAAAATGGGTAGCTTACTTTGTTAGCTACGTCTTGAGCAGTTAATAAATCTTCTACTCGTTGGATAACACCATGTGAGAGGGGTGCCGATAACCAGTCATAAGCTTGACCTCTTGCACTTCCGAGTGTGTTTCGAATGAATCTACGAATTCTATGCGTCTCTGCTCCTGGGTCATGGATTATTGATTTGTAAATATTTAATTCGTCAGGTGGTATAGACGGTCCTATTTTAAAAATAACATTCATGGCTGTCGGACCACCTGTTCCAACATGATCTGCCACTAAAGCATAACTTGATGCTCTTAAGAAGTCTGTTAGTGATGCAAATTGGTAACGAGTCCCCGAACCAAATCTTGATACATATAATCCATGAGAAACCTCTGTGCCTTTGTCATTTCCGTTTGTCATTTCATACACCCGTAGCAACTTCCCCGTAATTTGGTCTTCTAGCGCTTGTCAATCCAAGTTCTGGCAAAGTTAATGGACTTTGGGCAAGTGTCCATTCTCTGGATCTCAAAAGACGCAAGGTACCACGACTTTCGAGTAAGTCATAAGCATGCTTTAGTGAGGACTGGAAAAATCCCCGAGACCCCAAATACGGCTTACCATCATGTTCATATCCTTTGAATACAGAAAAATATGCTGACCCACGTTGGTCATTAAGAGTACTACCATAGATAGCATATGGGCTTAATTCATCTGCATTATATGCAACAAAAAATTCTCCGCCGCTTAAGCTTAACCCACTTGTAGTCCAGTCGTCAAAAATGATATAAATTAGTGGTGCTTCAAAATCTAAAGGACTTGGTAGTTGTGTAGTCCTTATTCCATTTTGTGTAAGTTTTCTTGTTAAACCATTCTCCAACTGGTGTCGCATAGCATGTGGCTTTGTTGTAACTCTCCTAGCACCAAACCATATATCATCGCTTTGAGACAAATCATATCTGACATGAGGGATTAAAATATCACGTTTCTCCGCAAGAGTTTCTAAATAATCAAGGTCTCTTGCTGCACCCCACCCAACAGGACAAATAACTACATCGTTCCCGACAATATCTCCAGCAATCTTAGCTTGTTGTTTTTCCTCTTCTACAGTTTTTTGTATATCAAGCAACATTCTTGCAGTGTCATCTTCTGTAAAAAATGTATATTTGTTAACCATATTATCACTCGATAAACCTTACATCGTCAATAACTTTATCACCATTATTATCTACTCCCCTAACAATTTTAAATATGTTATCGTTGTTGTTGGCTGAGCTGGAAATCTTAGATATGTACTTTGTAAATGCTATCACAGCGGCATGCATACCTCTAGTCCTTGACCCGCCTATAAGTAAAATCTTTTTACCTAGTGCAAACGGGTTATCTATTTTCATTATCACACCCATTCTTGGGTCGTTATAAATTTCTTTTGTAAACTTAGAAACTACCGCCCATTCTCTTGCAGGATCAAAATAGATTGGTAAGTTATTGTTTATCTTATCTATTATCATGTTGGTTTTAGGATTTCCTATAAGAATTAAATTTTGTTTTAACTGTTCTTCGCTAACTTCTGTATCTAAAATATAATGAGGAAAGGTGAATTGTCTAATAAATTGACCTAAAAATAGCATTAAATCGATTGAATGGGGCCCTTCTGTCGAAGGTGAGTCGTATTTACCATGTGAAATAGGATCCCCTATTATTATCTTAGCGTTTAGACTACTATCACTTATAAAAGGCGTTAAAACTTTTAGCAGGTCTTCTGATAAAATTTGCCTTACTTCTTCTTTAACCTCTACACCCTTATAATGAAGCTTAGCAGCAATCACAGGCGACACAACACTATAAATCTTTGCTATCATCCCATGCCTTTTTTCATTAGAGATTATGTGAATTATTCCAGCTCTCTCCAGTCTCCTAACGTGATAATAAATTTTTTGTTCGTGTACTTTTAATTTCCTAGAAACGTCTATGGCAGAAGCTGGTGAATCTGCTAATGATTTAACTATTTTCAATGCAGTCTTACTGTTCAATACAGAAAATGCTTTCGGATCATTCAAAATTAAAGAATCGTACGCAATTCTTCCTTTCCCGTCATTCTCTATCAGCGTCGCTTGCATACTCTCCCTTCTATTAAAATCTTGATAGTATAGGTTTAAATATTATAACTTTTTCCTCATTAGTGTGAACTTTCTTATAAAAAGACATATAACTACTTTATGGTTCTCGAGAAGATAGTACACATTCTATAAATTCTGTTATAGAAGATGCTTATAAACCCCCTTCCCAATTTCTCTTCAGATAGAAAATGGATATCAAAAAATTACCAGTATCGTCAGTGAAATCTTATGAGGTAGAACAGACAGGACCTAGCGTAGCATTTGAATGTCCTGCATGCAATAGTGAAGTTAGTCTAAATGAAATAGTGGAACAGAAAGGAAACATAAGATGCGTGAAATGTACATAGCCCTTTTGGCCGATCAACCGAAGTTGGAGAACTAACCCCTTGGAGGATTCCGATAAAAAACAAAGTTCTCCAACTTCACTCCTTCTTTCATTGTTTTATTAGGGAGCGCATGAAAACATGTAGAATTTGTAAGCTGGAGTATTCTGATGCAAGCGAAGTTTGTGCTAGATGTGGCTCTAAGCTTGAAAAGGAGCAGGAGCGATCAATAAGCCCCCGCGACTATGAAGAAGAGTATTAGACAATAACCCTAAAATCTTCTTTTAGAGTATTCAACACGATTCGGGTCTCACTTCTTTGTATCTCGAGTTTATTGTACAGGTCCCCAAGAAATTTCTGCAGTTCGTCTGTACCTTTAAACTTGGCTATAATTATAGCGTCGACATCGCCAGTAGTCTGGTATACCCCATAAACATTTGGTAGTTCTGTTATCTCCTCCATGGCTTTCCTTATTATTAATTTGGGCGCAACCAACTCGATGATTGCAGATAGTTCGTACCCCAGTTTCTTTGAATCTAGATTTACCGAATATCCATTTATAACCCCGTTGGCTTTTAACTTTTTCAGTCGCTCAATAACAGTTGTTGTTGAAAGCTTTACATGCCGACCTATTTCACGGTAAGAAAGCCGCGCATCCCAAACGAGAAATTTGAGAATTTTCTTGTCCATCTCGTCTATGGACAATTGTTCGGCGTTGCTTTTAACCGGTCTTAAACTAGGCTGTACATTTGTCCTTAATTTAGCAGATTTAGATGACATATGTAATTATTTAGAATAGAAAAGTATTTATTTGTTATATTTTGAGCTTTAACTAGTGGTTAGGTGAAAAGTCTAGTCTACAAACCATTGGTAACCGGTAAGTTCACAAGAATTCCACAACAAGCAGCCTTGCTGTGCCCAGCTTGCAACAGTGAAATAGGCTTGACGGAACTGGTTGAAAGGAAGGGATATGTCGGATGTGTTAACTGCTCGAAGTGATTGAAATGAATGTTTGCCCGGTCTGCAGTTTGTCGTATAATGACGTGCGGCAATTCTGCATGAAATGTGGTGCTAGGCTGTTTCCGAAAGACAAACCGGCAATCACAGAGTGGCTGTCACCAACGAGCTTCACAGGCTATTAAACAGTGATTCAATGAAAACCAAAACATGGGTTAGACTTGTCGCTACGAAATTCAAGAAACGGAAGAAATAGTTGGTATCATGAGATGTATAAGATGCAATTCATTCAGAATGGTAAGATTTGTAGACGGGTTTGGACAGAGGAGGGTATTTTGTACACATTGCTCTGGTAGTTTTCCTGAGGACATGACAATGAAAATAAATTTGAGGAAACTGATGATTAAATCCGGTCAGAGAAGATTAACTGCTTTTCCATTTCATAACCGCAAATAGGTGGTATTTCTCGTAAGGATCCAATTCAATTTTTTCCAGAATATCAAAATGTTTTTCTAACTCTCGCAGGCATTCATTGTATATCTCTTTTGGAGGTCGCGTGACATCAATTGACTGGCTCTTTATCGCGATAATAGCGTGACCTTTTTGCTTCAGGAACTTTTCACAATTTCTGATTAGTATCTGGACCTGGTCGTCGCTGGCTACATCTTGATATACACAATCCACCTTCCCCAGAACTTGATTCTCATATTCTTCGACTTTCCTTGCATTTGCTAAGATCGGGATAATGTTACCGCGCTTTTCAGCCAAAGGCAATAATTGTCTAAATGGTGTCTCGCTAATCTCAATGCCATAAATCAAACCTTCTTTACCGATTATATCTGAGAAGTGAGACGACGTGGTACCATTTGATATCCCCAAATAAAGGATGGTTGACTTGGTTCCAAGTGGAAAAATTTTCAATCCATTTTTCATGGCTGCACATGGTTTACTCCGCCAGCAATCCCAAATCCTGTATTCAATATTTTTTTCTTTTACCAATTCCTCACCGTAGACCTTCTCACCAGGAATAAGATTTACTGTAGAAAATTTACCATTTATTTTGAATACGCCGTAAAATTTTGTTTTTTTAACTTTCATACAATTCATTCTTTTGAAGAAAGTATTTCTTTAACTTTTGATTCTAATTCTTTTTTCATCTGGTCTCCCCTGTATTCCTTAGAATAATAATCGATTCTTGCAGCTATCGACAGCTTGGATGCCAATAGTCGTGCTATCTTACCTTGTCTATCTTTGCGTGAGTTTTGTATTAGTGGGTGGTTATAGATAAGCCCGTATTTGGGCGATTTACTTTTCCCCTTAGATTTTAAAAATCTGAAAAGAGCCTTTTCTGAACCGATAAGTTGTATCGTTGATGAAGGCATCCTAGATAATCTCTCCAAACCACCTGCCTTTGCAATAAGTTTGGCTGCAATAACGTCTCCTGCAAGAGCAGAGAAATTGGGAGCTATTTCTTTTAATAGTTTGCTGAGATAGTTTGTGAATTCTTTTCGCAATTCATAAAGTTTGGATATATCCGATGAAAATAACTTCACCGCTTCGATATCTTCTTTGGTGAATTCCATGCCAGAACTTTTTTCTTTAAATTGATTCAGTCTATTATCATTAAAGTTTTCCCTAGTGCCGAACTTTCCTATTAGCTCGGTGTACATTTCATGATTTTCAATAACTCGGTCCATCTCAGGAAAATGAAGTGAATACCATTCTCTTAATCTCTCTATGAAAATATTTATTGACCTGTCCAGTTCTTCGACGGCATTGCTAACATGAATGATTAAATTATCGCGGCTGGCAGATTCTTTTATTTTCTGTTTTGTTAATTCGGAATTTACTTTAGTTAGGAATTGATTGAATTCGATTTGATTTTTAACGAACTTGTATTCTATCGCATATTTTAACAAGTTTTCTTTTACAAAATTTTCAACTTCTTTGTCAACAACAAACTCTTTATTTTTTAAATCGCTTTTAATTTGTTGCAACTCTTTTGGTTCTTCTTCCATTAACTTGGTTGCTATAATGTTTGCATCTTTAGGAAAAGGTTTAAACGAGATTACTTTTCTGTTTTCATCCAGAACAAATATCCCTATGAAAGTCTTGATTAGGTATACCATAGTTCTTAATTTAAAATAACAACATTTATTAGATTATGAGATACGTCTCAAAAACGATACTAAAAGAAGTTTACAAGAAAAGGGAGCCGTGGGCTCATAAAGGACAATTTGGAAAGCTAGTTGTAATATCAGGAAGCAGAATTTACACAGGCTCACCTGTTTTTGTTGGCATGTCAGCGTATCGTGCGGGATGTGATATGGTGTATCTAACTGGACCGCAAAGAGCTATGGATGTTGCCGCTAATTATTCGCCTGTATTAATCA
>Ga0213870_1000137_pt1 | contig 38018 bp, 40 predicted proteins | sample WICALVC2017_Meta_FD_160119 | JGI IMG/M metagenome (GOLD analysis project Ga0213870, IMG submission 160119) | Freshwater microbial communities from subterranean cave lake in Wind Cave National Park, South Dakota, United States - WICALVC2017 | ecosystem: Environmental > Aquatic > Deep subsurface >...
GAGGATCAAGCCGCAGGGGGCATGACCACTTCCGCGAGGCGACCGCCACCGCCGCCGAACGCCCGCGCGAGACCGGCGGGATCGTAGTACCCGCCGACGTAGACCAGCCCCGCGTGCTCGTCGGCGCGGAGGGCGCTCCGGCCGAAACGCGTTGCCAGCCAGCACCAAGTGGTGCGGTCAAGCCCGATTCCGGTCAACGCCTTGTGGGCCCACCAGAACGCGAAGTACTGGGCGAGTTCCCAGAGGCGAGCTGGCTGGTCCTTGGTCTGGGCCATGAGGGTCTGCCACGGCGTGCGCAGTCGCGGGCACTGTGGAGACACGTCAGCCTTGCACCAGCGGACTTCAGGGGCGAACTTCCAGGCCGTGTTCTCGCGGTCGGCCTGGCTGGTGACCGTCCAGTGTCCGGGCTGGACAATGCCGACGAACCGGTCGAAGGTCGCTTGGTTCGTGAGGAAGTCCAGGCGATACGCCTGTGGGATCGAGAGGTCTTCCAGTGCCGCGAAGTCGCGGTTGGATGCCGCGAGCTTCGGGACCACGATGTCTCCCAAGCCCAGCTTCGTGAGCCAGCCCTGATACCAGGTCTGGAGCTCGGGGCCATTGGTTGGACTCGGAGAAGAGATGATGACTGGAGTAGCCGAAACGTCTTCCAGCGCCCACGGAATGCCCAGGACGCTACCGAGCTGACGGATCCGACCCATCACCCGGCGGTACTGACTCGGCTGGTCCACTGCGGCCAGCCCGATGTCTCGTAGCCTCCGCAGGAGCTTGAGCTCCCTCCTGCCCGTGATTCTGGGACTGTTGTCTCCCACGGGAAACCTCCTGATCGTTTCGGCGCTCTTGACCGTTGCCAGTCAGCGCCAGTGGTCACGCTTGCCAACAACACACCCCATGCGCGTTGTGTGAAGCGTGGTTTTAGGAACTCAAGGAACAGAAGAGTCAACGATACTCTTTTGACTGGTTTTGTCAAGCCAAGCAAAATTGAGTAGAATGGTGGTGTTATGCTCTCCCTCATCGCTGCCGTGGCCTCCAACCGCTGCATTGGCAAAGCAGGAACCCTGCCGTGGTATCTGCCAGAGGACTTGAAACGGTTTAAAAAACTCACGACCGGCCACGTCGTGATCATGGGTCGCAAAACATGGGAGTCCATCCCGGAAAAACATCGGCCGCTGCCGAACCGGAAGAATGTCGTCGTGACTCGCCAGCAAAACTATCCTCTGCCAAACGGCGTCGAACGCTTTGGCTCAATTGATGAGGCCCTCACGGCCCACGCCACCGAGGAGGTCTTCATCATCGGCGGCGCAGAAATTTTTGCCCAAACCATTGACCGTGCAGACCGGCTCTCCATCACCGAACTTGACCGCACTATAGACGGCTGCACGGCTTTCTTCCCACCAATTGACACACGCTGGCGTGAAACCTCGCGCGAGGACCATGAGGGATTTTCCTTTGTGACCTACCAACAAGGTGCGGAAGTGTGAGCGTCCTCCTTGTCAAGTCCGGCATGTGTGATAGAATGGAATCATATGAACACCCCAACGATCACTGAAGTATCTCAAGGGACGATTACGCTCCCACGAAGTTTGCGTCGGGAATGGAACGGGGCGCGGGTGTACCTCGACGTGCGCAATGACACCATCGTGGCGAAACGACTGGAGAAGCCGCGACTGACCTTGTCGATGATGATGGACGAATTCAAACGCGCAGCCCGAGAAACCGGATTGACCCGAGCAACCGCTACCAACGCCATCAGCAACCTACGCCGCAACAGGCAACGCCAAACAACAAATGCGCGTCGTCATTGACACGAATATTTTTATTTCTGGATTGTTCTTTGGTGGAAAACTGAGAATGATTCTGGATGAAATTGAATTTGAAAAAATACAGGCCTGCTTTACCACTGTCACATTTGGAGAACTTTCCCAAGTCCTCATATATCAAAAATTCAAACGAGAGCGAGCGCTGCTCTCGTTTTCTGTTGAAGAGTATCTCGATATGCTGCGCGCTCGGATACTTTTCTACGATGCGTCAGAGAATTTTCCGGCGGTGATCCCGAAGGATCCAGCAGACGATGCCTTCCTTGCGTGTGCATGGGTTGCGCAGGCCGCAACGATCATTTCCGGAGACCAACATCTTCTTCGTCTCAAGTCCTTCTTCAATATCCCGATTCTGTCGCCGGAGCAATTCCTCAAAACGCATCACAGAGAATGACAATATGCCCCGTGGATTTTTCGTTGCGCTGGAAGGCATTGACGGCAGCGGGAAAAGCACGGCCGCAAAACTGTTGGCACAGTCGCTTCGGCGTTTGGGCCGACGTGTGTTTTTGATAAAATTTCCGCGGCACGGACATCCCTCTGCATGGGCAGTGGATCAATACCTCAATGGGGCGTTCGGATCGGCAACAACAATCGGGCCATATATTCCAAGCATTTTCTACGCGCTCGACCGCTTTGCGGCTGCACCCGATATCCGAAAGCAACTTGCTGCTGGGGCTATTGTTATCGCAGATCGATACGTGGCAAGCTCGCTCGCGCATCAAGGCGGAAAAATACGAAACGCGAAAGCGCGCAAACGCTTTTTTCAATGGAAAGAAAACCTCGAATATAAAATTTTTGGCATTCCAAAACCTGATCTCACGATCATTTTGGACTTGCCGGTGCGAATTGCAGAGACGCTCATTGCGAAAAAGCAGCGGCGATCATACATTCTTCGCGGGAAGCGCGACCTCCACGAACGCGATCGAGGGCATCTCGCCCGCGCCGCCGCGGTCTACCGCCAACTTGCCCGCCGACCACATACTGTTCTACATAATTGTGCCCCAGGCGACAAACTCTTGTCAGTAAAGGAAGTACATGAGAAGATCTGGGGGGTCATTATGAAATGTCTAATGTCTAAATCCTAAGGTCTAATGGTCGTGCGAAAACGATCATAACGGCATTAGAAATGTTATTAGGCATTAGTCATTCATCACCTATGTACGAGCCCATTATTGGCCTTGAGATCCACGTGCAACTTGCGACAAAGTCCAAGATGTTTTGCAGTTGTGCCAATCTTACTGAAGAAGCCGCGCCCAACACCAGCATCTGCCCAATCTGCATGGGCCATCCCGGGACCTTGCCGGTTGCCAACGCCGAAGCCATTCGACTCGGCCGACTCATGGCCTTGGCGCTCGGCTGTACTCTTAACCCGCACAGCAAGTTTGATCGGAAAAACTATTTCTACCCTGATCTTCCTAAGGGCTACCAAATTTCTCAATACGACGAGCCCATTGGAATTAAAGGGCTTGTCGAAATCGGCGATGGCAAAGAGCAAAGAAAAATCCGTATCACGAGGGTACATTTAGAGGAGGATGCGGCAAAGTTGACTCATGTCACGCCTGACATGAGTCATCCCGAGCGAGCCGCGCGAGTCGAGGGATCTCGCACATTGGTGGACTTTAACCGCGCCGGAACCCCGCTTATGGAAATCGTCACCGAACCAGATTTTCGCTCCTCAATGGAAGCAAAAACCTTCCTCCAAGAACTCCGCCGAATCGCGCGCGCCATCGGGGCCTCTGCTGCAGACATGGAAAAGGGTCAAATGCGCTGTGATGCGAATATATCGCTGCGTGAGGTAAACAGTAAACAGCAAACAGTAAACAGTACCGATTTGATTGTTGATTACTCGATGTTGAGCCCAAAGACCGAAATCAAAAATTTAAACTCCTTCCGGGCAGTGGAACGGGCACTGGAGTATGAAATCAAACGGCAGACCGAGTTGGCTCAAAAAGGCACGCCGGTTTCCAAACAATCCACCAGGGGCTGGAATGATGTCAAAGCAGTGACTGAAGAACAGCGCATGAAAGAAGAAGCGCACGACTACCGCTACTTCCCAGAGCCGGATTTGCCTCCACTGGTCATTACTCCGGAAGAAATAGAATTACTTCGCGCAAAACTTCCTGAACTTCCCAAAGCCAAGCGGGAACGGTTTATGGAAGAATTTGCTCTGCTACCTGCTGACTCACGCCTCCTGACTGACGATAAGCAGCTTGCCGACTACACCGAGAAAGTCATGAGCGAATTGTTTGCTTGGATTGAGGCGGAGAACATGGAACTCACTGATGAAACGAGGAAAAAACTTGGACATCTCACGGCCGGCTGGCTTGGGACCAAATTTATAGGAATTTTAAATGAACAAGGCCAGACGCTTTCGCAAACAAAGATCACGGCTGAAAATTTCGCAGAGCTCCTCAAGATGATTTTCCAAAACCGTATCAACTCCAAAATGGCGCTCACCCTACTGCCACAAATGCACGCAACCGGCGCAGACCCCTCAAATCTCCTAGAGGAGCTCGGCGAACAACTGGGCGATACAGATGAGCTCTCTTCAATCATCGCGCGAGTGATTGAAGAAAATCCCAAACCAGTGGCCGACTACAAAAAAGGCAAAACCACCGCGCTGCAATTCCTCGCCGGCGCGGTCATGCGAGAAACAAAGGGACGAGCAAACCCAGAAAAAATTCACGCGCTATTAAAGAAAACGCTGAGGTGATATCATTAAGGGCACAGCTGTAGATATGCTCAAAGATCGCATCCAATCTGATCTCAAAGCCGCCATGACTGCCGGAGAAGAAACAAAAGTCTCCACCTTGCGGATGGCGCTTTCGGCGATTCAATATGCAGAGGTCGCGGGTAGAGAAAAGCGCGAGCTGTCCGACGAAGAGACGCTTGACATTATTGGCCGCGAAGTAAAAAAACGCGCCGAGGCCATTGAAGAATACAAAAAAGCCGGCCGCGCGGAATTGGTTGAAAAAGAATCAAGCGAGAAGGTGCTGCTTGAACACTATCTGCCTGCCCAGCTTGCGGACGACGAACTGGATGTGCTCATCAAAGAAGCCGCAGCAGAAGTCGGGGCAGCGTCCGAAGCCGATTTTGGCAAGCTCATGAAAGTCGTTACTCCCAAAACCAAATCGCGCGCCGCCGGCAGTCGCGTTGTCGATGCAGTGAAGCGTATGCTGGGCAAAAAAAACTAGAATGGCCAAGGAAATCTCTCATTCCATTCGTCATCCTGAGCTAGTTTACCCTGAGTCAGATCGAAGGGAAGGATCTCGCCGAATCGTTTCACGAGATCCCTCGGCCAGACTCGGGATGACCAGCAAGAAATCTTGAATGAGTTTCTGCGCTTCGGCAACGCCACGAACCCACTGAATTCGTTTGTCGCGCCCAAACCAGGCGCGTTGTTTTTTTGCAAACTGTTTTGTGTGAAGAATCGTCTCCTCTACGGCTTGTTCCAGCGTGAGCGCTCCATCGAGTACCCGACAGAATTCGGAATAGCCAATGCCAGAGAGTGCCGGAAGTCCGCAGCCATAACGTTCATTAAGCTCCTTCACTTCCGAAAAAAAACCTTGCTCCATCATGGAGCTTACTCGTGATCGAATTCGTAGGTCAAGATCATGGGAAGATCGCTCAATGCCGATTTGAAGAGTCTCAAAGAGTGGAGCGCCCCTTTTGAGTTGCTCGGTAAACGGTTTACCCGTAGCCACGCTCACCTCAAGCGCGCGCATCACTCTTCGCGGATTGCGAAGGTCAACGGCGGTTGCCGCTTTTGGATCAAGTAGCAGGAGTTCCTTTTTTAGTTGTTCTAATCCATCTTCTCCTTCCAGTAGTTCCAACATCTTTCGCCGAAGCGTTTGATTTGGAGCAACTGCGGGAATGTCGTAGTTGTCCACGAGTGTTAAGATATACAGCCACGTTCCTCCGACAAGAAACGAAATTTTGTTCCGCTTTTTTATGAGTGTGATTGATTGTAGCGCTTGCTGTTTCCAGAGCGCCACGGTCATCTCCTCATCCGGCTCGACCAGATCCAGACAGTGATGTTCGATACCTTCTGAAAAATACTTTCCGTGCTGGCTATTCTTGTCCCGCGCGGGCTTCGCCGTACCAATATCCAATGCTTTGTACACTTGTCGGGAGTCGGCATTCACAATTTCTCCACCAAATTCTTTGGCAAGTGCAATCGCGGCTTCGGTCTTTCCAGAAGCGGTCGGGCCGACAATCACCAGGAGCTTCTCCATAAATCCTAAATTTCGAATTTCTAAATCCAAAACAAATTCTAAATTCAAAAATGCCGAAATTCCAAACACCGTTTTTTGAGTTTTGAGTTTTGTATTTGTTTAGAATTTGGTGCTTAGGATTTCGAATTTCGAACAGCGGATCGCCCAAAGCTTCGCCTTAGCGAAGAAAGGCGAAGCTTTAACCGCGCCTCGCCCTCGTCAGCCACTCCGGCCCCTCCCCACGGGCCGTTTCTTTTTTTTCATTACTCGAGAATCTCGCTTTTTAGTTTCTCCGCTTCCGTGATAAAAAAACGCTCAAAGTCCTGCTGATGAAAGGTTTTAATCATGCGCGGAAAATCTTTTACTTGCGAAACTTTCAGAAACTGCTTTCCGTATTGGATTGGGTTAATGAAAAAGTCAAACTTGTTGCGCGCGGTAAGGATGAGGTCCGAGACGAGCAGGCCCGCTTCTTTTACAATGAAATAAACATCAATGAAATCCCGTGCTTTGGTGCGTGTGCCAATGGACTGAATTTTGTTGACCGCGATATCAAGCAAGCTATCAACTGCCATCCCGAATTCTTTTCTTCCCTTCTCAATGCGCGGAAACGGATAATAATTAAAATCCACCTTTAGCGTTTCTCCGTCGGGAAAGTCAAGGAAGAAGGTATGAAGCCCTTGAAAGTTTTCATACGAGACATTCCGAATGGCAAACGTTTGCTTTGCGGCTTTGATCACTCTCTGCACGGAAAGCAGGTTGACCTCTTGCGCTTCAATAAAAAAATCCAGGTCCTCGGAATAGCGGTGGTGGAGGTAGAATGCTGCCAATGGCGTGCCGCCCGTGAGGTAATAGCGCGAAGCGACCGTCGGCTGCTTCGCGACCCACGAGAGAAAAGCGACCTGCTTCTCGCTTAAGATGGCTTCTTTTTTGGCCATAACAAAAACGAGAGATAGCGCCGCGCGGCCTCATCCAGCGAGAGCCGATCCCAGTATTTCTTGACGAGCCGAGCGTTAAGCTTTTCCCCGTCCAATCCAAAATTAATGAGCTGTTCCAGCCGCCAAATCTCGTACCCTTCCGGGTCCTCTTTTTTGAATTTCGCTTCGTCCACCGACCAGTTTTTCATACCAGTATTGTAGCACAGAATGTCGTATGGATCAAGCGGAGCGGACGTCTAAAGATTGCCAATCACGCTGCGATTCCCCCTCGGGCCGTTCTTTTTTTGATAGCGATGAGGCGAGGGCGAGCGCATCGCGCAGCCCGAGAGGCGGGTTAATTTCCAAAGAGACCATTGACGATTGTACGCTGATTCTCTAGAATAAACGAAGACGAAACAAAAATATGACCATTAAAGAAATCCAAAAGAAAGTACTTCCACTCCTGCAGTCCTATGATATACATCGGGCTGGACTTTTTGGCTCTTCAGCTCGAGAGCAGATGAGCGCCGAAAGCGATGTGGATATTCTTATTGATCTAAAAAACGATGTGGGGTTAGTGGAGTTTGTCGGACTGAAGCAGAAGCTTGAAGAAGAACTTGGCAGACCCGTTGACCTTGTGGAGTATGGAATGCTCAAGCCAGCGCTGCGAGAAAAAATCCTTCAAAGTGAAGTAGCGCTGCTATGACCAAAGATGTTCGCGTCTATCTCGACGATATCCTCGAGAGTATTGCAAAAATCGGAGCCTACACTAATGAAATCAGCTTTGTAGGACTTACGCATTTTTCTGTCATTTCGAGCGAACTCTCCGTCCGCGGACGGAGAGGGAGTCGAGAAATCTCGCAGCAAATACGGCCCAATGGCGAGATTGCCCGCTTCGCTCCTCTGAGGTCGCTTCGGTCGGAATGACTATAGAATGCCAAAGTGCGTAAGTCCTACTTTGAAGAGTTTGACGAAGATACTGAAGCTCAAGACGCGGTCATTTGGAAACAGATCGCCGGAATGCGGGATGTCCTCATCCACGAATACGCGGGCGTGTCTCTCCAACGTGTTTGGAAGGTCGTGACCGATGATTTACAGCCACTCAAAAAAGCCGTTGTCCGACTGCTCGACGAGCAAGGCGACGCCTCGATGAATCGTTAAACTTTGATTGTAAAAACACGTCCCCCCACGCGGGCCGTTTCTTTTTTTATTCCTTCGTGGTTACCTTTGGTATGAAACCGTACCACTGTTTTGCACGAAGAAGTTTTCCGTATTGTCATTTCGAGCGGAGCGACCCGATTCGGCGCGGCTCAGGGCAGGCTCCGGGAGCGCAGTCGAGAAATCTCGCGTATTCCTTGAGGAACGCGAGCGGTCGTATGCCACGCGCGAGATCTCTCCACTGCGGTCCGACCGCGGCTCGCCTCGCTGAAGCTACGGCGAAGCGGGTCGGACCTTCGGTCGAGATGACTGAAGTAGAGTGGACGGTTTTCTTGCAACGGTAGCCCTCCTCAAAGTGAATAACGAAGTCACCTTTTCGTCACCGACTCGTTATCGGCTAATTCGTGCGAATTAGCCGATAACGCTCTTTCAAAATAGAAACTTCTTCATTTTCGACTTTTCCAGTGGCCCTGGGAAAAGTGAAAAAACGAGATCGCTCGGCTTGGCTCGGGATGACTTCCTCCGACCGCGGTCGGAGGAAGTCACTTCGTATCTGGCATGCGGGTGGCGAGACCGGCAAAGATGAGCAGGAAAAGGCCGAGCGCGCCGAAGAGTGGAGGGAATGCGCCAGTGGAGCGGACAATGGTGTTTGAAAGCAGTGGCGCGATAAGATAAGCCAACGGCATCATGCTCCATAAGAGGGCGATGACGTGAAGATCCCGACTGTCCACGTGTTTAAAGAAGTAGGAATCCCGCATGACTTCAATAGACGCGGCGCCAACTCGAGAAAAAAAGAGCAGAACCGTCCAAAAGAAAAACGAAACCGCGAGCGCTGTGCCAGAAATCCACGCAATGCCAAGTGTTGCAAGTCCTGCCACTGTAAACCCGGCAGTGACGATTTCTTTTTCTCCAAAACGATCAGCGAGCCGACCGAGCGGATACTGAACCAGCACGAAAGGCAACAGCATGATCGTGAACATGAGCCCGATTGCCCCAGGAGTAAATCCCAAACCCCGAAGCACCAGCGGGGTTTCAATGACCATGATCGCATAAAAAACTTGCAAGAGAAAAGCAATGGCAAATGCGTAACGCAACGGCCGTTTTCCCCAAAGCAACTGAAAACTCTGGAAAATCCCCTGCTCGCGGCTGACCATGCCCACTCCCCGACCGTAGAATGTTACGGCCAAAATGCAAATGACTGGCAGCGCAAAGAGTGCCGAAAGCAGTGCGAGAGTAACAAAGCCATAGGTTGCCATGATGCTGCCGGCAACCCACGGGGCAGCAATCCATCCTAGGTTTAAAATGGCTAAATGCCGACCGCGGATCCTGCCGGTCATCTCGTCGTTTGAGTACTTTTCTAAGACCACATCCAGCCCGACCAACACTGCCAGCAATGATATCTGATAGAGCGCAAACACCCCCACCAACACCGGGCGCGGCATCGGCGAGGCAAGGAGAATCAGACTACCAAAATAGACCACTGCTGCCCACACCGTGGTACGCCCTCGACCAATTGCAGTCATGAGCCGGACCAGTAGCGACAGCAGTAGGAGAGTGCCAAACCCCGAAATCGCAAACAAAAAATCCACGCGTTGATCGCCGACAATGCTGCTGGCAAACGTGGAGAGAAAGTAGGCCACCAAGGCCACCGAAAAATTAAACGCGAGCGAGGCGATGTCAACGAACCATCGTTTGGTCTTTCTTGTCATTGCTTTTTGGCAATTTGTCGCGCGATGGTTTCTCGCAGCGTGGCAGCGGAAAGCACGCGCAATTTTTGCGAGCCGCGAATTCGAACCTGCAGTTTCTTGGTCTTCTTTTCTTTGTCTCCAAAGACGATCATGTAGGGAATCTTTTCTTTCTCGGCTCGCCGGATTTTATAGCCCACAGTGTCGCTGCTGTCGGCAACGCGCACCCGAATACCCCCCAAACCAAGTTCCTTGGCAATTTTTCGGCAGCTCGCGACGTGCCGGTCTGCCACCGGAATCACTACCACTTGCACTGGTGAAAGCCAGACCGGGAATGCACCGGCGTAGTGTTCGATGAGAATGCCGAAAAATCGCTCGAGAGAGCCGAGAATCGCTGCATGAATAACCGCCGGAGCATGCTCGTTGCCGTCTTCTCCGGTGTAGCGCAGATGAAAATTTTCCGGCTGACTAAAGTCGAGTTGCACCGTAGTCAACTGCCACTCCCGCCCAATGGAGTCTTTGACCATAATATCAATCTTTGGTCCGTAAAACGCGGCTTCCCCTTCCTCGACCACATACGGTCGTCCCCAACGCTTCACGGCGGCGATTAAAATTGCTTCAGATTTTTTCCAGAGGGCATCATCCCCAAAATATTTCTCCGGAGTTTTGGGATCCCGAATGGAAACCTGCACGCGGTAGTCATGGAACTGGAATACCTTGTACACGCGATCCATGAGCCCGAGAATCATCTCCATCTCCGAGGCGATCTGATCATTGGTAATGACGTGGTGCGTGTCGTCTTGGGTGAGACTTTTCACACGCACGAGTCCGGAAAGCTCCCCGCTCTTTTCGTTCCGATAAACTGTCGTGGTCTCCGCAATGCGAAATGGCAGATCGCGGTAGCTGTGCGGCCGTGCGTTAAAAATTTCAAAATGGTGCGGACAATTCATCGCTTTAATCGCGTACTCATCCCCTTGCGCATCTTTCATGAGCGGCATCATTGCGTCATATTTTCCAAGATGACCGCTCTTGCGATAAATCGCTGCGCGTGCGATGTGTGGAATCGTGACAAACGTATACCCTAGCCGCCCCTTTTCTTCGCGGATAAATCGCGTGAGTTCGCTGAGAATCCATGCGCCCTTCGGTAGGAACAATGGCAGTCCAGCCCCAACGAGCTCGGAAAACGTAAAGAGGTCCAGTTCCTGCCCGAGTTTTTTGTGGTCGCGCTTTTCCGCTTCGGCGCGCATCGCGAGGTGGGCGTCTAACTGCTCCCTTGAGCAAAACGCGAGCCCATAGATGCGCTGGAGCATGGGATTTTTCTCGTCTCCTCGCCAATAGGCGCCAGCGAGCTTGTCGAGCTTAAACGCGTCTGTCGGAATCTCTCGCGTGTTTTTCACATGTCCACCACGGCAGAGATCAAAAAAAATCTCGCCGGTTTTGTAGACCGTGAGTTCCTTCCCCTCCTTGGAGAACTCTTCGATGAGCTCAAGCTTAAATGGCTGATCTTTGAATTGCCTCTTTGCCTCCGCGGCCGTCACGGGCTTTCCGGAAAATTGAAGATTCTGCTCCAGAAGTCGTCGCATCCCCTTTTCGAATTCTTTGAGATCTTCCGGCGTCAGTGACCGCGGCAACAGAAAGTCGTAGTAGAATCCATTCTCGATCGTCGGCCCAATCGCAAGTTTCGCGTCGGAAAATTTTTTCAACACCGCCGCAGCCAAAAGGTGTGAGAGCGAGTGGCGGATAGCGTCAATCTGCACGTTATTATTCTTCTCCTTCATAAAGAAAACGCCATACAAAGTCGGCAATCCGAAATTATCCAATTGCGAATTTCGCAATTACAGTTTACCGCACCAGCACCGTAATATGATCCGGCCTGGATGGCATCGCCCAGAGCCATGGTGGGGAAAGTTGAATCCAGGCAGAAGTCACACCATCGCCAGATCGAATCCGAGAGAGCGCCTCTTCTTTCGAGAGACCAACAAGCGCGTTTTGCAGCTGTGCAGAAATTCCGTCGGTCTTCCGACGCGTGAACACTTTGACACTCCCTTGAAGTTCCGCAGCGCCCTGCGTGCGATAAATTTTCCCAAGCTCGAAACTTGAAATACCTCCGCGCACCTCCACGACATCGTTACCAGAACTTCCTTCCTTGGCACGCAAATACGACTTGACCGCTTCGTTGCCGAGGTTCTCATCAATAAGCACATGGGTGACAATTTGTCTTACATGGGCAGTAAGCACCGCAACATTCTCCCCTTCTTTCGCGTTGAGATTTCGTACACTGCTCGTTGGCCGGGAGAATCGAAACATGCTCTTGGCAGTCGTCACGCTCTGTTCTGCAGCTCGGGTTGCGTCTACTTCAGCTTTGGCAACAACTTCTGCAATATCAACGGCATCCACGCTACGCACTTCTGTATTGCCCCCAGTCATTGCACTTCTGCTCTCGGCATAGATGAGTTGTTGCAACACCCGAGAAAGCCCAGGAATAGTCCATCGCGTTGGCCCGATATCCCCAGCTGCCCCAATCGCATCCGCTGCGGCGGCAACACGGACCTGCCCGCGTGCCGGAACCACGACACTCTTTGTGATCCGAAAGAGAATTCCGTTTGAAGAAAGCAGACGCGTTGTTGCCACAAGAGGCTGCGCTCGACTGGTTGTGTTGATGATCGTAACCATTCCCCCTGCCCGACCGGCAACGACGCGCGTCGCATGGATCTCCTTTTCACTCTTGCCAATACCAGCGCTTTCCACAACTTCTCCAGGCAACAATACAACGTTTGCCAACTCGGGTGTGCCTGGAAGTACAGGTCCGACGCGAACAATAACGGACTGCTCATGTTCGTCCAACGCATAGGTCGCTACAACGGTCGCCCGACCCGCAGCGGAAATAAGCACAACACCTGCAATAAGCACGGCAAACGCAAACCCGCCCCACGCAATACGAGCATACGTTGCTCCAACCTCAACTTTCTTTTCTTTCTTCTTCGTTTTTATGGACGGATCCATAACAGGAGGTGAAGGGTTTCAAAAGCGATAGTTTCAGAAACTGTCATGACCACTGATCGAACACAACTTCCTGCCCTTGTTGTACCACAGAATGATCAACCTGTCGATCCAATGATTTTGGAAATTGCACCCTCTGTCCTGGTGTGCGAGATAAAAACTGCTCAATTGCCGAAAGATTCGCAGCGGATAAACGCTCCATACGCTCGACAATAATGGAAAGCGCTCCCTCACGATGCTTCACATTTCCCCAAAGCACGACAAGCATATCGTCCTGCCAGTGCGACGGGTTTTCCAGATAGTATCGCGGAAACACGACAACCTCTACCGCGCCATCGAGATCCTCGAGTCTGGCAAAGAGCATCGGCTCTCCTTTTTTGGTAAAGATCCGTTTGAGCCCCGTGAGCATCCCGCCGACCAAAACCGGATGTCCTTCAACCTGCCCGAGTTCTCCCGTGGGTGTGAGGTACTCTCCGAGGGCTGCTTGAAACGGACGAAACGGATGATCCGAGAGATAGAGACCAAGGCACTCGCGTTCTCCCTGAAGCATATTAAAAGAAGGGTCGGCACTCTCCATGAGCGCAAGGCTCCGATGATCCGCAAGATGAGAAAACAGGCTTGCCTGATTTGTCTCTTTCGCCAAACGTGCAGCACGCGAAAACTCCAAGAGCCTGCTCGTGTTTGCAAGCAAAACTGCTCGGTCGCCGAATTGATCAAACACCCCCGCGTATATAAGACTCTCGAGCGACTTCTTATTCAGATCCTTGTGCTCGATGCGCTGAAGAAAATTTTCAAGGCTCGTAAAAACCCCGCCGCGCGCCCGCTCGGCGATCACCGCCTCAACCAATGCCGCACCTACCTGTTTAATCGCAAGTAGTCCAAATCGGATCACCTTCGGACGCGCGACATTGAAGTGTTCGCTCGACTCGTTGAGATCCGGCGACAGCACTTCGATGCCCATTCTTCGACACTCGGCGACGAGCAACGCAATGCGATCAACATCGCCTTCATCAGATGTGAGCAGAGAACTCATAAACTCCTCGGGATACTGTGCCTTAAGATATGCCGTCTGATATGCAATCATGGCGTAGCAGGCGGCATGGCTTCGATTGAATGCGTAGCGCGCGAACGGTTCCACCCAGGTCCAAATTTTTTCTGCAGTCACTCGTTTTATGCCATTTTTTTCCATTCCCGCAAGGAGTTTCGAGCGCTGCTCATCAAGGAGTTTTTTTATCTTCTTCCCTACTGCTTTCCGGAGCGTATCAGCTTGAGCCAGCGTAAAACCAGCAAGATCTCGAGCCATCTGCATGAGTTGCTCTTGGTAAACCATCACTCCATACGTCTTCTCCGTGATCGGCTTCAGGCGCGGGTGAAGATACTCCACGCGCTTTTGGCCCAGCTTTCTGCCAATGTAATCAGGAAGAAGTTCCATTGGTCCTGGGCGATATAAGGACACCATGGCGATAATGTCCTCCAGTTCCGTTGGTTTTAATTCTTTGAGATACCGCGTCATTCCTTGAGACTCTAATTGAAAGATTCCCATGGTTTCTCCACGCCGCAAGAGAGAGAACGCCGCGTCGTCCTCAAGTGGAAGGTGATCAATATCAAGATCAATGTTCCGAATGCGCTTCACCATGGCAACCGTATGCTCAAGGATCGAGAGGTTCTTGAGGCCCAAGAAATCGATTTTGAGCAACCCAAGATCTTCGACTGGATGCAAAGAGTACTGACAGATCACGGTCTGATCATCCGAACTTGCGAACTGCAATGGCGCGTACTCCACCAAGGGTTTATCCGCAATCACCACCCCGCAGGCATGAATGGAGGCGTGCCGGGCCACGTGCTCTACTTTGCGCGCAGCGTCAAACACCATCCGCGCATCAGGCTGGGTTTCATACAACTGCCGTACGTCGGGAATGTCTTTGAGCGCCGTCTCAAGATCGGTAAACAGGGGAATGAGCTTTGCAAGCCGATCACAGTACGAATACGAAATGCCAAGCACGCGCCCACAATCCCGGATCGCCGCGCGCGCGGCCATAGTCCCAAAGGTAATAATCTGCGCCACGCGGTCTTTCCCGTATTTACTTTCCGCATATTGAATCACCTCGTTTCTGCGCGTATCCGCAAAATCAAGATCAATATCGGGCATGGAAATTCGATCCACATTGAGAAACCGCTCAAAGTAGAGCTCGTACTTTAACGGATCAATGTTGGTGATGCCAAGGCAATAGGAGACGAGCGACCCGGCAGCACTGCCCCGGCCAGGTCCCACCACGATCCCCTGCGCTTTTGCCCATCGGACAATGTCGGCGACAATAAGAAAATAGCTCGCAAAGCCCGTGCGCTCAATAACCCCGAGTTCGTAATTGAGCCGTCCAGTCGCCTCGGCAGTCGGGCTTTCGCCAAAACGCTGTTTCAGCCCTGCAGTAGCAAGGTCCCGCAGGTGTGCTTCCGGCGTTTCCTGTTCCGGCACCGCAAACTTGGGCAAAATCACTCGGCCGAGTTCCAATTTCCAGTTGACGCGATCAGCAAGCCGGGCGGTCTCTTCCAGAGCCTCGATATGATTGAGGAACCGCTCGGCCATTGCTGAAGCAGAAGCAAGGGAAAAATCCTCTCCGAGCATGGAAAGTCGCTTCGTATCCTCCTTTTTGGACTTGGTTTGAAGACAGAGCAACACGTCTTGGGCTTCGGCATCCTCGGGTTTGAGATAGTGGCTGTCGTTGGTGGCAACGATCGGAAGTCCGAGGGTCTTGCCCCAGTGAAAAAGCCGCTCGTTGAGGAGTGCTTGCTCTGGCAACGTCGGCCGATGTTGGAGTTCAAGGTAGAAATTTCCATCCCCAAAAATCCGCGCGCCACGCTCAAGCACTGCGCGCTCTGCTGGCTCGCCTTGTCTAGAACTCACCGCGTCGGCAATCTCGCCGTTCAGACACCCGGAAAGCGCCGCGAGCCCTTCGTGGTGCTGCTCGAGCAATTCCCAATCAATTCTGGGTTTGTAGTAAAACCCCTCAAGATGCGCCGCAGTAGTCAGTTTTATGAGATTTTTATAACCGACGTCATTGAACGCCAACAAAATCAAATGCCACCGAGCATCGTCAATGTGTGCGCGTTTGAGCTTTCTGCTAAACGGCGCCACGTAAGCCTCCATCCCAATAATGGGTTTGATTCCAGCCTTTTTGCACTCTTGATAAAACTCCACGGCGCCGTAGAGTACGCCGTGATCCGTAAGCGCAAGAGCGTCCATCCCAAGCGCTTTCGTGTGTGCGATCATGTCCGGGATCTTCGAAAGTCCATCCAAAAGCGAGTAGTGGGAGTGGACGTGCAGATGAACGAAACGGGGCATAATCTGCAAGAAATTCCAAATCCTAATATCTAAATCCAAAACAAATCATAATCACAAAAATTTCGAAATTCGAAACACGTTTTGGATTTTTGATATTTGAATTTGTCTAGGATTTGGTGCTTTGAATTTAGGATTTAATTGTGCGGGGCTAGGAAAGATCCGCCTCGTTGCCATTCTTTTGCTCATCGGTTCCCTGAGAGAATTTTACCTTGATCTCCTCCAGTCGATTCTCTGCCTCTTTGAGCCGTTTCTTGAGCTCTGTTGCAATCTTTAAGCCTTCTTCAAACTTTTCCAAGCCCTCATCCAAATCAAACTTCCCGCTTTCAAAGGAAGCAACGATTTTCTCCAGTTCTTCAAATTGTTTCTGAAACGACTTTGAGGCCATAGGGTATGGCCTCATTGTACTGCCGCGATGATCAGTTGTACAGAGTCTACTGCTGCCTGACTCTCTTCGACGGGAGCTAGATAGTCACCAGAAAAGTATTGCTAGTTTTCACGAATCGAATCCCATATTAGTTCAAAAGCAGCCTTTTGCATTTCGTGAATCTCTCTGCTCTCGATAATAACACCCATAAAATTCTCCGGGTATGAGATGAGTGCGACTTTATTACTATAAATCTCCATATCCCCCTTAAAACGAAAGCTCTTTGACTGAATAAGTTTTATTTGACGCAAGTCCTTCACGGCGTCTTGCCTCCATTTCTGTGCGGTCGGTGAATCTGGCGCGATTATTCGTATCATAATCTTCTTCTTCATACGTTCACTCACATACCATCGGTAATACTCGCCTGGCATCATTGTGTAAAAATCGAATAATCCTGTGAAGCTCAAAATTGTTCCTCCGGTAGAAACGCTGTCGAGCGTATCTTGGTAGAGCTCCTTCATACCGCCAACTCCTTCGAAAAAGGAAATCCTTGGCTTTAAGGGAAGGATATTCTGAATTGCCAGGAGTTGCGGAGTGAGATGCTCAATGGTCTTCAGTCGCTCTTGGGCATCGAAAGAAAGCCGTCGGACATCATCAATAAAAAAGATTCTCCTTTTCTGCTTCAGCGTCGTCTGAATCAAGCCGTCTTGAACAAGCTCAGGGAGGATGTTGTATACAGTGGTCCGCTTCAGCTCCGCTTTCTTCGCGATGTCGATCACGGTACCCTCGCCCGATTCTAACAATGCCACGTAGATGCGAGCAGCTTTTGGGGGTAGTCCGTATCTCTGGAGCGATTCTATGATTTCTCTCATATATGTCTACTATTTTAGACGTATCTAGAATACTATAAAATAAAGGATACTTTGTCAATATAAACTACTCATGTTAGCTCATGGCGGACAGATCTCTCAGCTTCTGATTTACTAGGTATTGCAGGGTCAGTTAAAGGTCCTTGACATGAGAGATGAGGTGAATAAACCGATGAAGGCTACGTTGACAGTTTATAGGCATAACAACGGCCAGTACGAGTACTGTTTTGCTTCTCCGAGCGAACAGCAGCCGTATGTCGAAGCGCATATCGCCAAGCTGGGCGGAAAGATTATGTTCTCCATCACAGGGTTTACAAAGCCCCTCGAGTCTCTGCCGGACGGGGAGGGACCATTCGATGCCTTGAAAAGGAGAGCCGCCAAGGAGACCAGAATACGCGGTTTCTTTGTTTCAAGCCTGGAGTTCGAGCTGAAACATTCTGACTAGGAACTACCCCTTCATCTCGATCACAATATCTGCCCGCCCCAACTCAAGCAATGCACGTTCCCGACCCCGTACTCTTATTCAGAGTAACTGCTGTCCCTGAACAAACAAGAAGGAAGCGCAATGCAAAGAGATCGCAACACGCTTAACCGAATCCGTGCAGTCGCGCCCCTGCTCGGATTTTTTTATTCCAGCCAACGCAATACCTCCTCTATTTCTTGTAGAGGTATGAATAGCGTTCGCGCACGAGAACACTTCGAATTTTGCGATATTCTTTCTCAATCTTCTTCCAAATGCGCTCGTCAACGAGATGCATCTGGGATGATGTCTTCCCCCTTGGATTTTTTCCTCATTGCGGTTTACAATTCATAAACACTATGATCGCCTACAGCATAAAAACGTACCGTATCCTCCCCGAGAAAATCAAAAACGATCCGATATTGGTAGTTGATCGAGAACGCCCAGAAATCCTTGAGCGGCCCTTTGAGCTTATGCGTTTTAAGGCGCGAATCAAAAGGATCCGCGCGAAACATCCGCTCGCGCTGCTCTGCGAGTTGTTTGAGATCGGCGGACAGGCGCCGGTACTCGCGGGCGAATTTTGAATGGTAATGGATGGTAAGCACAGCTCAACGGAGCTGCTTGAGTGAACGAAGCACACGCGCCTTCCCGGCCTTGAAGTCATTCCGACGCGCCTGAAGATCATGTCCAAACCGAGACGTTCTCCACTGCCGGAGCAGATGACGAAAAAACTCACTTGTTGAGGCAAACTGCCCAGCTCGCACTTCGTCCCGTACCGTCCGGACCATTTCTTCGGGCAAAGAGATATTGAGAACATTACGCATAAAAATCCCTGTAACAATTTGTATTACAGATTCAATATACCACCACTACTCCTTTTGTCAAGGTTCTTAAATCCCAAGGCCGAGATTGCGACGCACGATGGATCGGAGTTTGCCTTTGGCAAGAACGGTCTCAAGTTCGCTGCCGTCGCGGGCAGTATCGGCGTCTTTGAGCACTTTGCCATTGGACTTGGTGATGGAGTAACCGCGGTCAAGGGTTGCGGTTGGAGAATAGGCGGTGAGCATTTTCTCAAGATGGACTGCGCGAGTGCTGCGCAACGTGAACCAATTCGCGCAGACAGTAAAAAGCCGACTTTGAGCCACTGAAAGCCGCGTGCGCGGAGCTGCGAGCTGCCGCTCCATGACAACCACGGCGTGGCGAGTTTCATTTCGCAGTTGGGCAATTCTGCTGGCGATCATCTCAGAAACTGATTCAACCATTCCGCTGATCTCAATAGCAACATCTCGTTTATCTGGCACTACCAGTTCTGCCGCATTCGAAGGCGTTGCAGCGCGCAAATCCGCGACTAAATCGCAGATGGTGACATCCCGCTCGTGCCCCACGCCGCTTATAACTGGCACGCGGCTGCCAAACACCGCGCGCGCCACATCTTCGGTGTTAAAGGCCTGCAGATCCTCAAGCGATCCCCCGCCACGCGCAATAATGATCGCATCAACATCCGGCCGCGCGTTGAGCGCCCCTATGGCTCCAACAATCTGACTGACTGCACCAACGCCTTGGACCGCAACCGGAGCAAGCACCAACCGCAATCCAGCCCAACGGTTGGCAAGGACGCGCTTGAGATCCGTAAGTGCTGCTCCTTCCTTGGAGGTGACTAGCCCAATAACTTCTGGGAAACGCGGCAGCGCTCTTTTTCTTTCTGGCGAAAACAGTCCTTCTTTTTCTAGTTTCAATTTGAGTTTCTGAAACGCCGCGGCAAGCGCGCCGGCGCCTACCAATTGCACGTCAATAACTCGAATGTGAAACCGGCCGGATTGTTTGAAAAGCGCTGGCGTTCCGGTCACTTCCACTTCCATGCCGTCTTCAAGCTCGGTCTTTAACTCCCAGCGCATCATGAAGCAGCCTACTCTGGCCTCGGCGTCTTTGAGCTCAAAAAAAACCAGTCGCTCGCGCACCACCTTAAAATCCGCAATCTCTCCACGCACGACAACCGTCCCAAGACCCTCGCGAAGGTACTCGTCAACGACGCCCACGAATTGACTTACCGTGTAGACAGTTGTTTTTACCATGAGAGCTACTATAGCACCCACGCCCGCAAAAAAGAAATATCACCGCGGAGCAGTGCAAACTGCCAGAAATTGTCAACGCGGCGGTCTCCGACTATACTACTAAAACACTATGGTAGAGAAAACGAACAAGGCCTTTGACGCCATGATTGTGGACTGTGACGGGACCATTATTGGGCCCTCGCAAGAGATTTCGCCAGCGGTCAAGGAGGCGTTGCGCAAGGCGGCGAAGTTCACCCGCGTGAGCTTCTGCACCGGTCGACCGGCAACCTGGGTGCTGTCTCTTGCCCGCGAACTCGGACTTACCACTGCCCACATTGTCGAAGCTGGCGCTCGCGTGGTGGACAGCAACGGGGTGGCCCTCTGGCAGAAACTAATCCCCGCGGCAATGCTCCACGACTTATGGTCGCGCGCTTCTAACCTCGAACTGCGTGTCGGTGCCCAAATCAACGGCGCGGAAGTGGATATGTGGACTCCGAATGAAACTGACGTGGCCGTCTCGCACCTTTACTGCCGGCACAATGACCGCGCTCGTATTGAAGGGTTTATCGAGGACATCAAACACGACCTACCGACCGTGCACCCGATTCTCTCGCATTTCCAGTTCGACAATAAACCAATAACCTGGATCGCGGATATTACCGCAGATGGAGCCAACAAGCAGCACGGACTCATGCATCTCGCGCGCATCGAACACATTGACCTTAAAAAGACGATGGCGGTTGGAGATGGCTACAACGACTTCCCGCTTTTTTTAGCCTGCGGCTTTCGCGTCGCCATGGGCAATGCTCCGCCCGAACTCAAAGCCATCGCCAACTTCGTGGCACCTCACATTGACGACGACGGGCTCGTGGATGTCATCGAGCGGTTTGTGCTGTAGATGATTGTGGCAAGATAGGCGAGATAACTGAGATGACTACAGAATTACCTCTCGCTCAACGCGGCGCCGGCTGGCCCCGCCGACTGCCTGACGGCAGGCAGGCGGCATGATGACGGTGAAGGGAATCCTCACTCACGATTCGAACATGAGCGAGGCGAAACCTCGCTCACTAAAAACCGCTATTTCACTTCAAACGGTGTCTCAGAAAAAATGAGCGTGTCGGCATCTGGAATGTAGGCGATTTGCGGTGTTTCATTCGGGAACTCTTTGTCCGTCGTTTCAAGGATTTTTGCCGCTGCTTCCACGGTCATAGCCGTAAAGATTTTGCCAGCAACGACAATCACGTGCTTCCCCTTATAGCGCGGGTCGCTCATGATGTGGTCCATCGTTGGCGAAATCTGAATAGTGTTTTGCATATGAGTTGATCGTACCATATTTCGTGCTCGATGTTCAACCAGGGCGTGAACGGCTCAACGACCGCTCCCGTTGAGCCGTTTTGCGAGATCCCTCCCTCCGATCTGACTCAGGGTAAACTGGCTCGGGATGACAGAATGAGACCACCCTTGCCGACTGGCCCGCTGCCCCACAGTAATACAGCGCCGGTACTTAACAACCGTTTCTCAAATACAAACGCGAGCGTGTCCGAAGAGCGTGGCGCTCTTGCGCGATAGCGGAGTGCTCCCAATCGGCGGGGAAGTGGCGGAGCGAGCCCAGTACTGTGTGAGGAACCGACTCCGCGCGGTCGGAGGAGGGACGAGTTGTGAACTTTGCGTCCAAACACGAGCGACAGGATTCGTAGCGTGCGCAGTGTGTCGGCAGCGGACAGGCGGCGGGTGGCCGAGATCCCTCGGCGCGGCTCGGGATGACGGTAAGGCCTTCGACTTTGCTCAGGCAATATCAAAACCTTATTTTCTCGCTGGCCCTCCGCCTTTGGCTTCCACAATCTTTTCTGCCACATGCCGCGGCACTTCGGCGTAGTGCGAAAATTCCATGGTGTAGCTTGCGCGGCCTTGAGACATAGACCGAAGCGAGGTTGCGTATCCAAACATCTCGGCAAGCGGCACCACTGCGTCCACCACTTTGGCAGTGCCCCGTTCTCGAAGCTCTTTAATCTCCGCGCGCTTAGAATTGAGATCCCCAATCACCTCGCCCATGAAATTTTCTGGGGTGACGACCTCCACTTTCATCATCGGTTCCAGAAGCACTGGGCCAGCCCGCTTGGCCGCTTCCTGAAATGCCATAGACCCCGCGATCTTAAACGCGATTTCCGAGGAATCCACTTCGTGGTAGGTCCCGTCGTAGACAGCCACCGCAACGTCCACCACTGGATAACCAGCGACCACGCCTTTGTCCACCGCCTCCTTCACCCCTTTCTGGATTGCGGGAATGTACTCGCGAGGGATTGCGCCGCCTCTCACTTCATCGAAGAATTCATATCCGGCTCCTCGTTCGCGCGGCTCTAACCGGAGCCAACAATGCCCATACTGCCCACGGCCTCCGGACTGTCGAATATACTTGCCTTCGCCTTCGGCTTCTTTGGTAATGGTTTCTTTATATGCGACCTGCGGCCGGCCTACATTGGCCTCCACTTTAAACTCTCGCTTCATTCTGTCCACGATAATTTCCAAGTGGAGTTCTCCCATGCCGGAAATAATGGTTTGCAAGGTCTCTTCATCGGTCTTTACGCGAAAGGTCGGATCTTCTTGGGTAAGTCGTCCTAACGCCATACCCATCCGCTCTTGGTCTGCTTTGGTCTTTGGCTCAATAGCGACTGAAATAACGGGATCTGGAAACGTGATAGACTCGAGTACGATTGGGTGCTCTGGCGAGCAGAGCGTGTGTCCGGTAAAGGTATTCTTTAATCCCACTGCTGCCGCAATATCTCCGGCAAACACTTCAGTGACGTCCTCGCGCGAATTCGCATGAAGGCGCACTAATCTTCCCATGCGCTCTTTTTCTCCAGAACTAGTATTGAGCACATAGGACCCTGCTTGAAGTTTTCCGGAGTAGACGCGGAAAAAGGTGAGTGTGCCAACAAAGGGATCTGCCGCTACTTTAAAAGCCAACGCAGTAAATGGCTCCTCGTCGCTGGCATGGCGTGTAATGAGCGTATCCGGATCACGCGGGTGTCTGCCGTTAACTGGTGGAACATCCAGCGGCGACGGAAGCAAGTTTACCACTGCATCTAATAGAAGCTGTACACCTTTATTCTTTAAAGCGCTCCCACACAAAACCGGCACGATCTTCCCTGCAATCGTCGCTTTTCGCAGTACGGTGAGAAGCTGCTGCGTAGAAATTGTCTTTCCAGCAAGATATGCGTTCATGAGCTCCTCGTCTTGCTCGACAATCGCCTCAATCAGTTGGTGCCGGTACAGCTTCACCTTCTCTTTCATATCCTCGGGGATGGTGTGCTCTTCAAACTGTTGGCCAAGTTCATCCGTGTAGACAATTGCTTTTTCACTCAAAAGATCAATCACCCCAGTGAAGTGCTCTTCGGCCCCAATGGGCAGTTGAATCGGGTGCGCGTGCTTGGTGAGCCGTTCGTGGATTGACGCGAGGTCGGCGTAGAAATCGGCGCCCATGCGATCCATCTTGTTTACAAAGGCAAGCAGAGGAACGTGAAACTTCTCGGCTTGGTGCCAGACAGTTTCGCTCTGGGGCTCAACGCCGGCGACGCCGTCAAACACGACGACACCGCCGTCAAGCACACGTAAAGAGCGCTGGACTTCGACCGTGAAGTCAATATGACCAGGAGTGTCAATGAGATTCAGGCGATGCATTGGTCGATCGCTTAACTGGGTGATGCCTACTGGCGCCCAGAAGCATGTGGTTGCCGCGGCGGTAATGGTAATGCCCCGTTCCCGTTCCTGCTCCATCCAATCCATGGTCGCTGCACCTTCATGCACTTCTCCGATCTTGTGCTTTTTTCCTGTGTAAAACAAAATGCGCTCGGAGACTGTTGTCTTCCCAGCATCAATGTGCGCAATGATTCCAAAATTGCGGGTTCTTTCTAATGAATACTCCCTTGGCATAGATGAGCAATGGAATGGCTATGGCGAGCTACCAGAGCAATCGATAGCGGAGCAATCCCAGAATCCCAAGCGAGCGTAGCAAATTTCATCTGTGCGAGTTCGCTCCGACCGCGGTCGGAGCGGCGAGTTGTGAAATTTGCGTCCAAACGCGAGCGACAGGATTCGTTGAGTGCGAAGCGTGATTGCGAACGGTAGCGCGACAGAGCCATGATTACCTTGCAAAATGAGCGAATGCTCTATTCGCCTCTGCCATCCGGTGGACATCGAGCTTCTTTTTGATCGCGGTCCCTTGGTTCTGCGAGGCCTCAATCAACTCTTCTGCGAGTTTTTCTGCCATTGGCTTTCCTTTACGACTCTTCGCTGCTCCGATGATCCAACGCGAGGCAAGCGCAAAACGACGTTCACCCCTGACTGCAATCGGTATCTGATAGTTCGCTCCGCCAATCCGACGACTCTTCACTTCTACAACCGGAGAGACGTTTTTCATTGCGTCCTCAAATACAACGAGTGGCTCTTTCGATGATTGCGCTTTGATGCGATCGAATGCGCTATAGATAATTTTTTGCGCCACAGACTTCTTCCCACGACGCATGACGTAATTAATAAACTTAGCCAATTCCACATTGTGAAATCTGGGATCCGGATCAATGGGCCGTTTTTTGGGGGTCTTGCCGCGCATACGCCGATGGTAATTCGGTAATTGAGTAAGTAGGTAATTCAACGACGAACGTTAATTACTCATTTACTTATTTACTCAATTACCCACTACTGTGGCCGCTTGGCGCCATACAAACTCCTTCCCTGCATTCTGTTTGCTACCCCTTGAGCGTCGTAGACTCCGCGGACAATGTGATAGCGCACTCCTGGGAGATCCTTTACCCGTCCGCCGCGCAACATGACGATGGAGTGCTCTTGGAGATTGTGCCCAATCCCAGGAATATACGCTGTCACTTCCATGCCGTTTGACAGGCGCACACGCGCAATCTTTCGGATTGCCGAGTTTGGCTTCTTTGGCGTCATGGTCTTTACCGCCACGCAGACTCCTCGAACAAACGGGCGGCCTTTCGGGATTTGCCAACGACGGCGTCGGAGCGTATCGAGCACATACTGCATTGCCGGCGCTTTGGATTTCTTCGAAAGCGGCTTCCGGCCTTTGCGCACGAGTTGGTTCATGGTTGGCATATGTGGGCGCTACTGTACCAGATGAAACGATCAACGTCAACTCCATCACCCGAGCAGCCGCGCAATGCCACGGAACGCGAATGCGAAAAACGTCCCGAAGATGACTCCGCCGAAGAGCCGATCAACGAACAAAAGTCCCAAGAGCAACAGTGGTCCACGAGACTCGAGAAACACTTTCCAGCCCCAGAGACGATCCGGCAACAGCGCGTAGAGCCACTTTGACCCATCCAGTGGCGGAATCGGAATCAGATTAAAAAGCATGAGTCCAAGATTCATAACGAGTAGCATCTGAAAAAACTCTAAAAGCGGCCCGTCTGCACCTCCGAACCGAGCGAGGAACCCTCCACCAATAAATGCAATGCCCAGAGCGAAGAGTAAATTTGATAGCGGTCCAGCTGCCGCAACGAATGCAGGACCAAATCGTTGATATCGCAATGCGCGTTCATCAATCGGCACTGGCCTGCCCCAACCGAAGCCCGCAAAAACGAGCATGAGCATTCCGACCATGTCGACGTGTGCAAGTGGGTTTAACGTGAGCCGACCCGCGCGCTCTGCGGTATCGTCCCCGAGAAGTTTTGCCACGGCAGCATGACTGAATTCGTGTACCGATAGCGACAGCAAGATCGCAAGGATCCAAAGTCCGAATAAAAATGGATCAGAGAAAAAATTCACAGCGCTCCTACGAAATTACGAATAAGTACGAAAATACGAAAGTGTCAGCGCATTGACACGTTCTGTTGGATCCGCTATCGTTACGTTACCATAATTCTAGATTCTATTTTCTAGATTCTAAATTCTCACACACTATGTCCGGACGGCGTTGCCACATCTGCGGACGCGGGCCCAAGAGCTCCATCTCGCGGTCCCATTCCATGGTTGCGACCAAACGCAAGCAGTACTTGAATTTACAAACAAAATGGATTGCCGGCAAACGTTGGAAGATCTGTACGAAGTGCTTAAAAGCCAGAGGTCGGAGGTTAGAGGTCAGAAGTCAGAAATGAAGATGGACGTAAGGAGTTTGAAACTTGGAATGCGGACCGGCCAATGAGCTGGTCTTTTTGTTTCCTTTTTCGGGCCGCCGGGAATTGGACCCGGGACTCATGCACCCCATGCACGCGTATTACCACTATACTACGGCCCGTCTCACGCGCGTCATCCCGAGCCGAGCCTGCCCCGTAGTCTCCGACCGCGGTCGGAGTACTACTGGGGTCGAGGGATCTCGCTGGCAGCATCTCGGCCGAGATTTCTCGACTCGCTCGTGCTCGCTCGAAATGACAGAAGAGGTATTAGCATCCAACCAAAACGGCTCCAAAGCCCCGGGGGAGTGTTCTGGCGGAAAGCCAGGTGGGTGCCCGCAATCGCGATCCCGAGGAATCGGATGATATAGAGCTCCCAAAGAAATGTGGTATCCCAAAACCTCGTCCCGAGAACCAAGAAGCCACTTTGAATGTAGCAAAGTGATTGGTAATAAGCAATAAGCACTAAGAAGTAAGAACTGTGAGAATGAAAAACGCGCCCATCCGACCCTTTGGATGGGCGCATTGCGCGCGTTCATGCCCGCGAGCGGGCCTACGCAGCAGCCGATTGAGTACCGGCCACCTCGACCCACGGAAACACCCTTTTGATCTCCTCGACGAGCGACGCGACGTCGAAGCGGATGTAGCTCTGGCCGCACACGGAGTCCATCAGCAGCTCACCGTTGAAAATCAGGATGCACTCTCCCTCGATGAGAAAGGTGAGCTCGAAGAGCGGTTGATGCACCTGCGGCAGCAGCGACTTGAGCGACTTGATCGTCCGCCGAAGTCGCTGGATCGACGTGCCGTGCTCACGCAGGAGCACAGTAAATCGCAGCTGGACAAGATCGGCGAAGGTGTAGAGCCGATACTTGCCGCGTCTGCGGTAGCTCGGCTTGATGAAGTTCGTCTTGTCCCAGTACTGGATCTGCCGGTACGAGATGCCAATGAGTTCGACGACCTCTTTCGGGGTAAAGAAACTCTTCAAAACGAGACCTCCTTGTTTAGAAGCAACATCCCCCTATGCGCGCGATCGTAGCATAGACGAGTGAAAATGAAAAGGGGGCGCTGGATGAATGTTTCGGTGAAAAACATTCACACACCGCGCCCCAAACGATTGGTCCGGAACGTTGACGTGACCCGAGAAGCGTTGCCATTACTGGCTCACTCTCGGCCGAACGATCCAGATCCCGCACTGGGTAACGTCCAAATTGGCATTGCGCACAATCTGGAGTACCGCAGGCTTGCGACGAAGGTTCGTGAGCCGATGCACCGGCTCGGGAACCCCGGGAGTATAGACAAAGATGCTTCCGAGCTTCTTCGTCGTCACAATCCCGTTGTGCCGCAGATGTTCGAGTTGCTCGTTTGCTGCCGAAAGAATTTCTTGATTCGGCGTCTCATCCGAGATCCAGTACATCTGCGCCACGACTGCCAGGAACCCACTCGGCATCGGGGCCATAAGCTTCGCACCGACGTCATTGCTCATGTTGCTTCTACTCCCTTCTGTTGGAAACCAGTTGATTACCCTTTTTATTGTTAAGGAACCACGAACTCGTGGACCCTTTAGTCCTTTTGGCGGTCAGGACGGGATTTGAACCCGTATCTCCCGGTTTCGCTGCAGGCGCTTTGCCCACCGAGGAAGAGGCCTCGCCACCCCTCTCCTCGACGCGTTAAGCTACCCGACCATTCCGTTGTGAATCCCTCCTGCAAATCCGGTTTGTTGCTTCTAGACTTACACCAGAGATTCACCCAAAAAACAAAGCGGAGCTGGCCTTAGTTTTGGCCAGCTCCGGGTTTGTTCGTTCTACTTGATTACCTACTTCTCTACCCGAGCTGGCCATTATCATTTGCCACGTCAACCGTAAGGATAATCGCCTTGGCGACTTCCTTTCGGGTCATCTCTGTAAAGCATGTTTTTCGACTTTCGTTGTTCATATCGCTTCTTTTGTCCACACCTTGGACAATACAATACTCCACAGTGCAAAGTATGTCAAATAGTTATTAGAATCACGAACAAACCCCAAAAACTGTTTTAAACTTGATTCTGTTATAGGAGACGCTTGAGTGGCGTAAATGTTACCGAACCTCTTGTAACAAACCCTTGTCAAGTTGATGATACCGCGGTATTATCCTATACGAACTATGAAATAGGGGCAATATACGCGAGACGATTATGAAACCCAAAATCCACCCTCAATACTACCCTCAAGCAACAATCACGTGCGCGTGCGGCAAAGTCTACACGACTGGTTCAACCGTAGAGAAGATCCAGATCGAAGTCTGCGCCGCTTGCCACCCATTTTACACCGGCAAACAGAAACTCGTGGACGCTGCCCGAAGGGTCGACAAATTCCAGCGTCGGGCTGAACTCAAGGAGACTACTGCTGCCTTGCGTAAAGGCCGCGCGGTAAAGCACGCAGCGCTTCGAATAAAACGCGCCGAGAAAGGACCAAAGGCGGAGGAGGAGGCGAGATAGGCGAACGATGGTTGTCATCCCGAGCCGCGTCGAGGGATCTCAACCAGCGCGGCCACCCGCCGCCTGTCCCGTCGCGACACGCTCCGAGCGAGACGCCCGCCGAAATTTTCTCGGGCGTCCATTCCACAACTCGCGGTTCGGCTTCCTCCGATCGTGGTCGGAGTTGCCTCACTCACTCGGACAGATGGAATGGACTAGAAAATTCCTGGCGGGCTGTCGCTCTGCGCTATAATCGCGAGCGGGACAAGGCGGCAAGGGTAGCTAGTCTAAACACGCTGGCTCCTTGCCGTCCCGCGGTCTTTCGCGCATCGCGGAGGGCGTGAGAAAAGTGCCGTGCTGCGAAGCGAAGGGAGGCCCCGCCCGCGGGCGGGGAGGGTCCCCTCGCGCAGCAGAGGCACTTGCTCAACGCCGGAGCGTTAAGCGAAAACCGCGGGGCGGCGGAGCCAGCCAGCACAAATAAAAAAATATGCCAGACAGTCAAGCCATCGAAAAACTGAAAGAGGAAAAACGCGAACTCGAAGAGAAGCTCGCGAACGCTGATGCGCTCAAAAACCACGAAGAGTTTGGACGACTCAACAAACGCTCTACAGAAGTAAAGGCAATTCTTGAGATGGTGGAGGAACTCAACCACGTAAACAAAGAGATCGCCGAACAAGAGAGCATCCTTGCCTCTGAAACGAGCCATGAACTCGTTGAGCTTGCCCAAGAAGAACTCCCTCAGTATCAAGCTGCCGCAAAGAAACTTGAGCAAGATATTGCCAGCCGGCTTGCGCCTCCGGATCCCTTAGACCAAAAAAACGTGATTGTGGAAATCCGCGCAGGCACTGGCGGAAATGAAGCCGGACTTTTTGCCGCAGAACTCTTGCGCATGTATCTGCGCTACGCCCAGCGCCAAGGGTGGAGTACGCACCTTGTCTCAAGCAATCGCACAGACGCTGGTGGAATCCGCGATGCACTTATGGAAGTGAAAGGCAGAGGTGCGTGGAGAGCGTTGAAGTACGAGTCTGGAGTGCACCGCGTCCAGCGGATCCCGGAAACGGAAAAAAGCGGCAGAGTGCACACTTCAACGGCAACGGTCGCGGTTCTGCCCGAAGCTGAAGCCGTAGATATTAAACTGGACCCCAAGGACTTAAGAATTGAGACCTCGACCTCGCGCGGCCACGGCGGACAGAGTGTCAATACCACCTACTCCGCAATACGCATAACCCACCTCCCTACTGGCCTTATGGTGAGCTGCCAAGATGAAAGATCCCAAATCCAAAACCGCGAGAGCGCGCTTCGTGTACTCCGCTCGCGCCTCCTCGCTCTGGAAACAGAAAAAAAACAATCCGCACGGGATGCAGCGCGCAAATCCCAAATCGGCTCTGCCAAACGGGCAGAGAAAACTCGCACCTACAATTTTCCCCAAGATCGGCTCACCGATCACCGCCTTTCCGAAAACTTCCACAACCTCGCCGGCATCATGGACGGCAACCTCGATGAACTCATCGGAGCGCTGCAAAAACTACCGACGGAGTAAGCGATAGATTCGATAGATTCTTGGTCTCAACACCATATCCCACGTGCCTGCAAAGGTCGTGGGTTTTGTGTTTGGAGCAAAACCAAGTTTGAAGCGGGTCACCCCGGCGAGTCGATCATTAGACATTAGATATTTGTCATTAGAAATTCCATCGCGGCGCGATGGGCTGATTCCCCACAGATCATACCGCGTGCACCCGCGGCGCTTGGCTTCGCGCATGATTTCCCAATGGAGAAGACAGGGCGCCATGAGGGCGCGGTTGTCAGAAGATGATGCCCCGTGCAAGTAATACGCCCACTGTCCAAAAAACGCGATCATGGCGCCGGCAAGCATCATGTCTTCGTGTTCTGCAACGACCAACACCACACCGTCATCCCGAGCCACGCCGAGGGATCTCGCGCCTAACAACAACTCATAATGCCGCCGCGGGTGCGCTCGGAACCCATCCCGCCGCGCGGTTTCTTCCAGCAACCCCAAAAACCGCCCACAATCTTCGTCACTGAGTGACGAAGATTTTAGTGACGAACGAACGGTGATGCCGTGGCGCTGGGCTACGCCGATGTTGTAGCGGGTCTTTTGCTTCATCGCGGCAAGCAATTCGTCCTCGGATTTCGTGAGGTCTATCACGAGTGTCGTCGCTGGCTGCACATCTCGTGCCGATTTTACGATCCTAGATTCTAGATTCTGAATTCTAAATTCTCGTAATGGCGGCTCTATGCACCAGAAAATCGCTTTCGGAAAACGCCGACGAACTTCATTGGTGAGCGCAGAGAGAGAACCGCCGAGGTCATTGGCTGAGCTTGTCGAAGCCCCCTGTAGCACTTCGACTTCGCTCAGGGCATAAACGACTGGTCCGCGCGGCGAATACACATACGAAAATCCCAACGGCAATCGGTGCTCTACGATGAGAGATTGGAGGTTGGAGATTGGAGATTGGAATTTAACGAATTCGACTCGGCGTCCGAGCGCCTCCTGAAACGCGCCCCACGCCGACGACTGCAGCAGTCCTCCGTCCGGAGATTGTACCGCTGCGACATCCCACTCGTTATTTCGCGCCGACTCCATACGTGCTATAGTGAATGTATGTTTCCTGTGAACAGTATGACAGGAGTACACTCTAAAGCCAACGCCTTCTATGGCAGGCATTGCTGAACTTGTTGAATATATTAGCAAACAGCGCGCGGCCGGAGTTGCTGATGAGGTGATCCGTTCGGCGCTTGAAAACAGCGGCTGGCAGCTTGCTGACGTGAATGCCGCGCTCACGAGTGCTGTTGCTCCCGCAGCGGCCGCAACGACTTCTGCCGTCGCCGTCGTTGGCATGACGCTTACGGCAAAAATCGCCATTGCCTCGGCCGCTGTTCTTGGCGTTGCCGCGATTGGCGGCAGTGGGTACTACGCCTACCGCACAACGCTCCAACCAAAACTCATGCCCGAGCAGGTGATCCGAAAAATGATGGAGCGCAGTGCCGACCCCACCTCTTTAGAGTACGAGACAAAGCTCGATATTACCGGCACGAAGAAAACACCTATTCCGGAAGATTTTCGCGGCACATTCGACATGACCGGCGCCCTTGATATGCGCGATCTCAAGCAACGACGATTTGTCGGCACGGCGAAGCTCGCCCTTAACGCGTCTCGTTTTGGAAATGCGGAACTCGCTCTTGAAGAGAAGACCCTTGAAAAAGCGACGTACTTCAAACTCAACACGCTTTCCATTACCCCAAGCGCTCAAACAGCACAATGGGCAAACCTCGGACCTATCCTCGACTCGTTCCTTGGGCCCTTAAAGGGGCAGTGGGTCCGCTTCGATGAAAAAACACGGGCAATGCTTCAGGGCTTTGTGCCGAAAACCCCAGCTCAACCCGATGTCGAGCAACTGCAAAAAGAAATCCTCGCAAACCAAGAAAAATTCACCCAAGCGTGGCAAAAGGCCTCGATCATTACCGTGACTTCCGCGCTTCCTGAAGAAACCCTGGACAAGACAAAAACGTATCACTATGCGGTCGCTCCGGATTATGCAGGCATTGAACAATACTTGACCGAGATTCTCCCGCTTTTACCCCAACAACTTGCTGGCCAAACCGACGAACAGCGAGAAAAGATCCACGTGATGATCAAAAACATTCCAAAAGCTAACGATCATGTGGACATCATTGGAGAAATCTGGATCGGCAAGAAGGACTTTCTCTTGCGCAAACTGCTGCTAAAAGTCCGCAACAAAGACGAACAGAAGGCAACGCTTACGGCAACGGTTACCTTCCTCGGGAAGAACTACAATAAACCAGTGGTCATTGAAGAACCGAAAGACGCGAAATCCTTTGAGGAGTTTCTCGGGGGGCTCATGCTTTCTCTTGCCAAACTCGGACAAGACGAAGAGTTGAAGAAAAACTTTGCCGGGCTGCTTGGAACAAAATCTCCTCCAGAAGAATCAAAAGACAAGGACCGCGATACCGACGGTCTCACTGACGAGGAAGAAGCGCGCTACGGCACAGATCCGAACACGCCGGACACTGACGGGGACGGCTACAGCGACGGCGATGAAGTAAAGAATGGCTTTAATCCAAACGGAGCGGGAAAACTTGAGAACTCGCTGTGAGAGCAGATCAACCATTCACGGATCAATGGTGATAGAGTCAATAAAGCGAAGTTCCTCAAGGAACCTTTTAATCTCGTCATCACACTCGTCTCCGGCTTGTTCCAACTCCTTTTGCTTTGCGCGCACTGTCCCAAGAAGCTGCTGTAAACGCTTCAGCCGAAGTTGGGCAAGCTCAGCCGCATTGTTCACAGAAAGCTGGGCTGCGTCTTGGGCTTTGGTATCTGGGCGGGAGCTGACGATGCTAAGGAGGAGGTCCGCGATTTTTTCTGACAGCGGCTTCTGCAATACCTGCTGGAGTTTTTCCCGCTGGTGGACAAGCTGCTCTTGGGCAGCGTTCCACTGCAAAAGCGCCTTACGCAATTCTCGAACAAGTTGATGAAACTGTTCCAGAAGTACCACTTTCTTCTCGGCTGCTTTTCGCACATCTGCCGAGGAAAGCCCTGTGCCATTGCTTCGTACCGGAAGCGTTGGCTTTTCTTCTGAAAGAGGTGCATCTTCTTTTTTCACCTTATCAGGTGGGGGCTCGTTGCTTTCTTTAAAAGGTTTTTCTCCTTCAGGCATATAAGGTTCCGGCGGGATTACTCACCGCGGATGACAAAATTCAAAATCTTATCCTGGACGTAAATCGTTTTTAGGACCTCGTGGCCATTGAGCAATTTTTTTATTTGAGCGTTTTCTCGGCCGAGCTGTTCGGCTTTGTCTTGAGAAAGTCCTGCAGGTACCGTCAATGTCGCGCGCACTTTGCCGTTGACTTGGACAACCAGCGAAACTTCAGCGGTTTCTAGCAATGTGGCATCGTAGCTCGGCCACGGTTGCAAGAAAATGCTTTTCGTATGCCCGAGCCGCTCCCAGAGTTCTTCGGTGATGTGCGGGGCAAACGGAGCAAGGAGTGTTAGGAATGTCTCCCATGTTTTACGATCCACGCCATCCGCTGCGTCCTCGAGTGCGTGAAGCATGACCATGAGCTGTGAAACGGCGGTGTTGTAGTGGAACGATTCAATGTCTTCGGTGAGTTTTCTGATGGTGCGGTGCAACATTCGCTGAATTTCACTGGATTGCGAATTACGGATTGCGGATTGCGAGTTTCTAAAACCCCACACTCTATCGAGGAATCTCCGAATCCCCCGGATCCCGTTGGTCTGCCAGGGTTTGGCGTCTTCCAGCGGCCCCATGAACATTTCATACATTCGGAAGGCGTCTGCGCCAAACTCTTCGACCATCGCGTCCGGATTGACCACATTCCCGCTGGACTTGCTCATCTTCTGGTTGTCGTCCCCGAGAATGAGTCCGATGTGCCGGAGTTTCAAAAACGGTTCTTCAAAATCAATGTAGTTGAGGTCGTGCAACACCTTCGTGATAAACCGCGCGTACAGAAGGTGCAACACCGTGTGCTCGGCCCCGATGATGTAGAGATCCACTGGCAGCCAGTGGTGAATCTTTTCTCGGCTCGCAAATTCCTTTTCATTGTGCGGATCAGTGTAACGGAAAAAGTACCAGGAAGAGTCCACGAAGGTGTCTAAGGTTTCGGACTCTCTGCGGGCTTTTTTCCCGCACTGCGGACAACGCACATCGTGAAAGGTCACAGAGCGCGCAAGCGGCGGCTCTCCGGTGGGCCGGAAGTCCACGTCATCTGGCAAAAGCACTGACAGATGCTCTTCCGGGACCGGCACGACCCCACAGCTCGGACAGTGAATGATCGGGATTGGCGCGCCCCAGTAGCGTTGGCGGCTTACCAACCAGTCGCGCAAGTGATAGGTGGTCACGCGTTTGCCCCACCTTTTCTCTTCAAGATAATCCATGATGCGCTCGGTTGCGGTATGAATGTCCATGCCATCTAAAAAATTCGAGTTCATCATTTTCCCTTCGTCTTCCTGCACTTGTTCAATACGCGTAATCTCCGACGTGTCGCTGTCAGAACCAACGACGACGCGCACGATTGGGATGCCAAAGGTGGTCGCAAACTCAAAGTCGCGCTTGTCGTGTCCAGGCACGCCCACGACCGCGCCAGTGCCAACGTTTCCAAGCACAAAATCGCTCACCCAAATCGGCAGCAGCGAATCGTTTAAATTATTGACGGCGTAAGCCCCGGTAAACACGCCGGTTTTCTTCCTGCCTTGTGCGACGCGTTGCGCTTCCGAAGCGCCTTGAGTTTCTCGGCAGTAGCGGTCAACGTCGGCGCGGTGTTCTGGTTTCGTGATCTTCGGGATCATCGGATGTTCAGGACCAAGTACAATAAACGTGGCACCAAAGTTCGTATCTGGTCGCGTGGTAAAACAGATGATGGTCTGATCGGAGCCAGTCACCGCATAGGTGATATTGATGCCGATCTTTTTCCCCACCCAGTTTCGTTGCCGGATTTTGGTGGATTCAGGCCAGTCCAAATCCTTAAGGCCGTCGAGCAGCCGCTCGGCAAACGGAGTGATTTTCAAAAACCACTGGAGCATCTGTCGCTGAATCACCGAATTTTTACAGCGCTCGCAGATGCCGTCTTCCACCTGCTCGTTGGCAAGCACGGTCTTGCAGCTCTCGCACCAGTTGACCGGCGCTTCTGCTCGGTAGGCCAGGCCGTGTTTGTACAATTGTAAAAACAGCCACTGGGTCCAACGGTAGTATTTTGGATCGCTCGTGTTAATCTCGCGGCTCCAGTCATAACTAAAGCCGAGCATCTTTACTTGCCTGCGAAAATTTTCAATGTTCGCTGCTGCCACCTCTTTTGGATTCTTCCCAATCTGGATTGCGTAATTTTCTGTGGGCAATCCAAACGCATCCCAGCCCATGGTATAGAGCACGTTGTCCCCCTTCATCCTCCGATAGCGCGCGTAAATATCTTCGGCAGTGTATCCTTCTGGGTGCCCAACGTGAAGCCCAGCGGCCGAGGGATACGGGAAGGTCTCGAGACTATAGAATTTTGGCTTCTCGCTCCTATCATCCGCGCGATAAAGTCCGCCAGCTTCCCAGTGCTCCTGCCATTTTTTTTCGATGGTGCGATGGTCGTACACAGTAAGAAAAGCCTTTATTTATTGGGTTCTTATATCGTACACCTCTCTGGGTGACCTTGACAAATTTGCTCTGCTGCCGTATGCTGTCCACCATACTATGACAGTCATAGTATAGAGTCTACTCTATACCAAAAACCACCCGAACATGAACTATGTAAGGGTGGTTTGCCTGTATAAAACATATGCCCCGACCAGTAAAACAACTCGCAGTGCTTCTGTTTATTCGCTCGTTCCGCTTCTTCCTTGGCAGCGGAAGAATTGTTCGAAGCGCGCTTATCGCAAGCGGCCGAATGCTCCTTGTCATTACCGTGCGCGTTGGTGGGCCACTCTACCGATGGAGTCATACTGCACGTTTATTCCTGCACAAAAAAATACGTTTACTTCCCACACAACCGCGCTTCGTTGTCGGTACGGTCGTACTCCTTCTGCTGCTCATCGGCCTTTCTGATAACTGGTCGCATCAGGATCTTGAACTTGACCCATTCGGAAGCCGCCCGCTATTTATGATCTTAGACCGGATTCGCTCGGGAGAAGCCGAAAGGAATGAAATAACCCAAGAAAACCAAAATCTTTTAAGCGATCACCCGCAGACCACAGTGATCAGTGGACAAACCGCAATGCTCAAACCGCAAATTCTCAGCTCTGATTCCAGTCGAAAGACGCCGACCACCTATTCTGTTGCGACGGGCGATACCCTCTCTTCAATTGCAGAGCGTTTTGACTTGAATATCACCACAATCCTTTGGGAAAATAAATTGAGTCTTTCTTCCACACTTCGTATTGGTCAAGAACTCACGATCCTTCCTGTGAACGGGATCCGACATACGATCAAAAACGGAGATACGATTGAATCTCTCGCGAAGCGCTACAACGCAGATGCAGAGAAAATTTTGACGTTTAACGCCATAAAAAGCACTGCTCCGCTCCGACTCGCCACTGATCTCATTATTCCGGATGGCCGACCCGCGTACGAACCTCCAGCCCAACCGCGCACGCGTCTGGCTCGAATCGAGCGTTTCTTCACCAAAAAAGTCACCCAGCCGGTAAAGCGGCTGGGACAAATGCTCTGGCCAACGCCAGTCAGGCGTCTCACTCAATACTTTAGCTGGCGTCATCCCGGCATTGATATCAAGGGCGCTATGGGCACGCCGGTCTACGCTGCAGGTGAGGGCACAGTTACGGAAGCTGGCTGGAATCGCGGCGGCTATGGCAACCAAGTTATCCTCACGCATACGGACGGGAAACGAACGCGCTACGCCCACTTAAGCAGGATCAGCGTAAAAGTTGCAGAAGGCGTGCGCCAAGGCGAAGTGATCGGATTAGTGGGCTCCACCGGGCGCTCGACAGGGCCGCATTTACATTTTGAAGTCATAGCAGGTGGGCGAAGATTGAATCCGCTGGGGATCTTGAGGTGATCGTAGCACATAGATCGTGGCACATATTACGAGCGCGTTTCGCACGCGCTTTTTCATTGCCGTATTCCGTAATACCTGATACGTGATACGATCACCCACTTTTACCCAATCGGCGGCCGATACCGATACTGGAGCGCCTCAGAGACGTGAGCGCCGATAAGCAGGTCTGCTCCTGCAAGATCTGCGATCGTCCGCGCCACTTTGAGGGTACGGTAGTAGCCGCGCGCAGAGAGTTTAAACCGGTCCACGGCATTGCGGAGAATCTGCAGCGCCTCGGGAGTGGCAGAGCAATACTGCTTGGCTTCGTGACTAGAAAGTTCGCTATTTGTCCATTTGCTGAGCCCTTCGTAGCGCCGCGCCTGCAGCGCTCTGGCCCGCGCGACCCGCTCGCGCACGACGACGGACGATTCTGCCTGCCCATCCCCAGTAATCTCCGCAGTCGAGAGTCTCGGCACCCGCACATGAAGATCAAAACGGTCGAGCACCGGCCCACTGACTCTTTTATGATACTTGAGCACTTGGCTTGAGGAACACACGCACGGCTGCACACCATCACCCCAGTAGCCGCATGGGCACGGATTCTGCGCGGCAAGCAGTGTGAAGCGTGCCGGAAACTCGACACTTTCTCGAACCCGGGCAACAGTGACCACTCCATCCTCCAAGGGTTGACGAAGACTCTCCAGAGCACTTCTCGGGAACTCCGGCAACTCGTCGAGAAAGAGCACTCCACGGTGCGCGAGGGTAATCTCCCCTGGCCGCGGGTCTGTGCCGCCACCCACCAACGCTACCGCAGAGGCGCTGTGATGCGGACTCCTGAACGGCCGAACGCGCACCACCGAGGCATTCGGCGGCAGGACTCCAGCGACACTGTGTATCTGGGTCACTTCCAACGCTTCAGGGAATGACAACGGCGGCAACAGGCGCACGAACGCGCGCGCGAGCAGGGTCTTGCCTGCCCCAGGCGGACCGTGCATGAGCACATTGTGGGCGCCTGCCGCGGCAAGCTCTAACGCCCGCTT
>Ga0213870_1000138_pt1 | contig 37617 bp, 36 predicted proteins | sample WICALVC2017_Meta_FD_160119 | JGI IMG/M metagenome (GOLD analysis project Ga0213870, IMG submission 160119) | Freshwater microbial communities from subterranean cave lake in Wind Cave National Park, South Dakota, United States - WICALVC2017 | ecosystem: Environmental > Aquatic > Deep subsurface >...
ATATACAAATTCGTACATTCGTAAAAATATGTAAATTAGTAACCCTATGGAGGATAAACAATTTTTTGAAAATTTAGGCGAGGCCGCCAAGGAAGGCGAGCAGGAATTAGAGGTTGATTTGGTTAAAGCCGGTTCTTCGGTGGCCGAGAAAAAAAACCGGGAATTTGTGGAAGAGATCGACGAAGACGGTGGACAGCTTACCATTGACGTTTATCAGACACCCACGGAAATTATTGTGGAGTCGCCGATTGCCGGCGTAAAGCCGGAGGATTTGGATATTGCCATAACCCCAGAGACGGTCGCCATCAAAGGCAGAAGGGAAAGAGAACAGCATGTAAGAACAGAAGACTATGTTTATCAGGAGTGTTATTGGGGAAAATTTTTCCGCTCGGTGGTTTTGCCCACGGAAGTGGACGCGGAAAAAGCCGAAGCCAACATTAAAAACGGTGTGCTTACGATTCATCTCCCGAAACTTAATCGGCTGAAGTCAAAGAAGTTGAAGGTGAGATCAGAGTAATTAGTAATCAGTAACTGGTAATTGGTAACTCGGGAAATTAGGATAAGCAACTCTTTTATTTTTAAAAGTCGCCAAGCGGCGGTTTTTATCTTAGAATAAAAAAAGGCCCGCCAACCTGCAGCCTATCTCCCTGGAGGGGGAAATAATCAGGACAACGGCCCCGGAGGAGAAGGGTGGGGCAGGAGCCTTGTGCCGCAAGTCAGCGGGCGAGCGACGATCGTGCTAAAGACGAGCATACTAAAAGGTCTCATTTAAGTCAAGTTATGGAGAAAATTCCGAAAGAAGTTAAAAATATTGCGGATACGCTTATTAAGCACAAATTCCAAGCCTATTTAGTTGGTGGTTGTGTTAGGGATCTTTTACTCGCCCAGATGGGCGAGTCGCGGATTAACGCTGATTTGAACGCGGATAAACGCGGAAAATTTTTAGAGCCAAAAGATTGGGATATTGCGACTGATGCCAAGCCGGAAGAAATTCAAAAGCTTTTTCCGGATTCAGTTTATGAGAATCAGTTTGGGACGGTGGCGATTAAAACCAATTCCGAAGACCCCGCGCTCAAAATTATTGAGATTACAACCTACCGGCTAGAGGGCAAGTATACGGATAAGCGTCATCCGGATGAGATTAAGTTTGCTAAAACTATTGAAGAAGATTTAGCAAGGAGAGATTTTACGATTAATGCGCTTGCCCTGAGCTTAGCCGAAGGGATGGCGGATAAAATTGTTGACCCGTACGGAGGCCAGAAAGATTTAAATGATAAACTGATTCGCGCGGTTGGTAATCCCGACGAGCGATTTTCTGAAGACGCTTTGCGTTTGATGCGGGCGGTACGGTTTGCCGCTCAGCTGAAATTTACGATTAAACCAACAACTCAAGCCGCGATTAAAAAGCACGCTGGACTCCTGGAATTTATTGCCAAAGAACGGATTCGGGATGAACTTGAGAAAATAATGATGAGCCAAGACGCAGTTCAGGGTATAGAAATGCTGCGGGAATTTGGTCTCTTACGCCACGCGTTGCCGGAAGTTGAAGAAGGCGTAGGGATTGGCCAGAATAAGCATCATATCTATACAGTTTACGAACATAATCTGAAGTCGTTTGAGTACGCTGTTAAGGAGAATTTTTCTCTTGACGTGCGTCTTGCCTCACTGCTTCATGACGTGGGCAAGCCTCGGACTAAAAGCGGCGAAGGCCCGGATTCAACTTTTTACGGACATCAGGTAGTGGGGGAGCGTATGGTTTTAGAGGCGCTTGATCGTCTGCATTTTCCGCGCAAATTAGTCGAACGCGTGGCGCTCCTCGTGCGCGAGCATATGTTTGTTTATGATCCCGAAACAGTGAGTTTAGCCGGGGTGCGGCGATTAGTGCGCCGAGCAGGCCCGGAAAATATGGAAGATCTTCTAAAGCTTCGCGAAGCAGACAGAATTGGTTCGGGCGTGCCCAAAGCCCAGCCCTACCGGTTGCGTTATTTAAAGGCGATGATTGAGAAAGTTCAAAAAGATCCGATTCATCCTAAAATGCTTAACATCAAAGGCGATGCGGTGATGGAGATTTTAAAAATCGAACCCGGGCCTAAAGTCGGCAAAGTGCTTGCGGTTTTGCTTGAAGAGGTTTTAGATGAACCAAGTTTGAACGAGGGTGATAAATTAAAGAAGCGTGCGGCCGAGTTAGGCAAGTTGAATCAAGAAGAACTTGATAAATTAGCCGAACAAGCTAAAAAGAAAGCCGAAGCAGTCCAGGAAAGTATAGATGCAGAGATTAAGCGAAAATATTTTGTGAAATAATGATTCCAGTACTACTCACTCAAATTAAAACGCGCGATGGAATGGTTTTGGAAGGTATTTTTGTTAGACCTAAGAGAAAATCTCGGACTGCTTTGATTTGGCTGCACGGCTTAAGTTCTCGGTTTTCTTCGGGTCAGCCCCTAATTAAAGAATTGGCAACTCTGTGTGTAAAAAATGGAATTGGCTATTTTAAGTTCAATAATCGCGGTCATGGCATTGCCACCCTCGGCATTAAAGGGTCTAAAACCAAAAACATTGTTGGCGGCGGTTTTGAAAAATTTGAGGACTGCATTTTTGATATCCGCGCCATGATTCGATTCGCGAATAAACTCGGTTTTAAAAATATTATTTTAGCCGGACATTCAACCGGAGCTAACAAAGCGCTTTATTATCTTTATAAAAATCGGGATAGAAAAGTGAAAGGAGTGATACTCTTGGGGCCAATAAGCGATATTGTGGTGGAGATTAGACATAAGGGATGGCTGGGTCTTAAAAAAGGATTAGCGATTGCGGAAAGACTTAAAAAAGAAAATCCGCAGGCGCTTATGCCCCGGAAATATGGCATCTATACCGCGAGCCGCTATTTAAGTTTGTGTAAACAAGGATTAGCAGAAGACGTTTTTCAATATTATAATCCGCGCGCCAAATGGACAGCGCTTAAAAGCATTCGCGCTCCGCTTGCGGTTATTGTGGGAACCAGAGATGAACATTTAGATCGGTCGCCCAAAACGCTTATTGAGGCGTTTCGCGCTCATGCCCGAAATGCCAAAAAATTCTATGGTTATGTCATAAAGGGCGCCGGCCACAGCTTTATCAAAAAAGAAAAAGAATTATCCAAGATTATCGTTAATTGGATAAAAAATACTTTGCCTAAAATATAACGGCGTAGTAATCTATTTTTGTGCGGGGTGTAGTATAACGGTAGTACCTGCCTGCCGCCTGCCTGCCGGCAGGCAGGGCAGGCAGGCGCGGGTCCCGCCCCACACCAATTTGCCGGAGTGTAGTATAACGGTAGTACGCTGGCTTCGGGAGTCAGTAGCCTGGGTTCAACTCCCAGCACTCCGAAAGATAGTATTGGTGTGGGGGTGAAGGTGCGTGAAGACCGGGTTCCCTGCCTGCCGGCACGCAGGAACTCCCAGCACCCCGACAACTAAGAGCTGAGTTTGATTGTGGTATAATATAATTATGAAGAAAAAAATCTATATCATTATCGCTATCGTTGTGGTCGCTCTTATAATTTATCTGATTCTAGGCCGCAGTTCAGAAGATACGGGCAGCATTCCGGAGCCGCCTACTGGAACGTCATTAGAGAGCGAGCCCCCCCAAGTAGTGTTTAATTTCGAGCAGTTCAAGAAAAGCGCCCATTACGAATCCAATACGCCGGAGCACGGTTCAATTATTCCAGCGGTTCCGGTAAACGCGGTTATCGATGTTAATTTCGATTTAGCTCCGCCATCGGCAATCTCTATTAATAAAGACGGCAGTGATTATGGCGTAGGCGAGACGACGATTGATTCTAACAAGCTTGCCATGAGACGGGTGATGGCTCCGGATGCCCCCGACGGCCTCTACACCGTGAACTACAACACCTGCTGGCCGGATGGGAGTTGTCATGACGGGCATTTTCAGTTTGCGATTGACCGAAGCCGGGCTGGAGCGTACGAAGATCTCCGAGACAACGATGCGGTGACTGTTTCAATGGGCGAGATCGCTTTTGATAAGCCAAAGATTCGCGTGAGCCGAGGCACTAAAGTGACTTGGGAAAATTATGATGAGGTGGAGCACTATATCAATACCGATTCGCACCCGAGTCACAGCTATTATCCAATGCAAAACTCCCGCGCCTTAGCGAAGGCGCGCTGCATCGGTCCAGCCTGCAAAAATCTCATCCCGGGCGGAACTTACTCATTAATCTTTGATACCCCCGGCTTCTATCCCTATCACTGCAGCGCTCATGCCGAAGAGATGATCAGCTCAATTATTGTGGAATAATTATCTGTAGAGGCCTCGGAAGTCATTAATTTTAATTTTCACAAGATCCCAAAGGATTCGGAAACCGTCTTTAATCGGGCTTACTTTGGTATTGGGCTGATGCGACCATGTGACTGGCAACTCAATAATTTTAAAGCCATATTTGTGGGCAATGTAGAGAACTTCGATATCAAAGCCAAAGCGATCAATGGTGAGTTTCTCAAAAATTTTTTTGGCAGCCGAGCTGCGGAAAAGTTTAAATCCGCATTGGGTGTCTTTTATGCCCGGCACCGCGAGCCAGCGAACAAAAAAATTTATAAACCGGCCGCCTAACTCTCTAAAACGCGGCTGATGGGAAAGGATTCTGGAGCCGGCTAGGGCGCGTGAGGCGATTAAAATGTCATAATTTTGAAAGCGAGAAAAATTTTCCAGTTCCTCAATCGGCGTGGCCAAATCAGCATCAGTAAATAAAATCCAGTCTTTCTTGGCTTCGAGCGCGCCGCACTTCACCGCATAGCCCTTGCCGCGATTGACTTTATTTTCCAAAATTTTAATTTTGTTTACACTGAGTAAATTCGAAGTGCCTGCACTGAGCAAGGTCGAAGTGCTTGCACTGAGCAAGGTCGAAGTGCTTGCACTGAGCAAGGTCGAAGTGGGCGAAGAGAATTTTTTGGCGATCGCCAAGGTGTCATCCGTTGAACCATCATCAACTATAATGATTTCGTAATCAAACCCCTTCCTTTCACAATAATCGATGATTTTATTTAGAGTAGCCGAAATCACTTTTTCTTCGTTATAGGTCGGGATAATTATTGAAATCCTGTGCATGCTAGGTTGCGGGTTATTGATAGTTATGATAAATTAATGATGACATGAATTACAAATTGGCAGTTCCCGCGGCGATCGTCTTTGTTGTTTTGGGCTATTTCTATTTTTCTTTAAATTCACCTTTCGATCTTTCCGAAAATCCTCTGGCACAAGTTGATTCAAATGCTCCAGTTAATACAGTCCTCACAGCCAAATTTTCCGCCGGAGGCGGATCAGCCTACGGCTGGGAATATTTAAGCCAGAATGGCAATTCTTCCTGTTCCCTCGCTTTCCGAGATTCAATTTCCCAAATGCCCGATGAGACCCGGCTTGTGGGTTCCTGTTGCAGTCCGATGAGCATACATCGGTATAGCGAGCAAGTAGAAGGCTTGAAGAAATACGCGGAGATTCCAGAAATCCCCTCTGACCCTTATGATATCGAAGCAGGATTAGCTAAACAATTAATGAGTTATTATGATATTGAGTTATCTCCCGAAGAGCAGTTGGCTTATGATTACGCCATGCAAAATTCCGATGAGAAAGGCCCGTGCTGCTGCAAGTGCTGGAGGTGGAATGTTTATGGGGGACTAGGCAAACTTTTGATTAGGGATTATAATTTTACTGGTGAGCAAGTAACCGAGCTTTGGAATTTATCAGACGGTTGCGGCGGGGACTCCGAACATCATCATACTTGAATTACGAATTATGAATCATGAATTTTGAATTATGGAAGATACTCAAAAGAATTTTTTAACTAAAGTTTTTTACGGGTCTATCGGCTTAAGCGCTTCTTTGGCTTTATTTTTGGTTTTTTACTGGAGCCTGCGGCTTAATGCGAGCATCTCGAATCTTATCAATAATTATGCTCGCGATTTGCCGCTTTATTTTTGGCCTTATGTGATTTTGACTTTGGGCACGCTTATTCTTTTTGGCGTAAATGTCGCTTTGTTTGTTTACCGATGGAGAAAATTCGGACCGCCCCGCCTAAATTTTCGCACGGGCAAAAATTTAGGCGGACAAGCCTCCACCGGCCTAGGTTCACTCATCGGCGTTTTTGCCTCTGCTTGTCCGGTTTGCGGTTCAACACTCTTGGGCGCCATCGGCATTGCCGGAGGACTTACCGCATTCCCTTTGGGAGGTTTGGAACTAAAGGCAGTATCTCTCGGATTAATGGCTTTGCCGATTTGGCTTACCAAAAGAGATTTAAATCGGCTAGAGAAAGAATGCGAGCAAGGAGTTTGCCCGCCAGCCAAGGATGCCTCTTTTAATAAAGAAAAAGATAAACACTGGTTTCAGGCGGCAGGAGCTTTGGTTTTTATTTTTGCTTTTATTGGTTTGAATATGCTCAAAACCGATCCGGCACTCTCGAAATTTTTATCGAGCCAAAACACTTTAGTAAATCCCGGCGACAACCAACTTTTTGAAGCTAATGTGGTCTCTACCGGCAACGCCTTGGTAGATGAAGTGACGACAAGGGTTCTCCCCGAGCAAGGTATCAGAAGCAAAATTGTTTTGGGAGATAGTGTTTTGAAATTGGTTCAATATGGAGCGATTGATTTAGAAAAATTTGAATCTATTTATAAAGACCGTGGAGGGATGCCAGAACTTTTAAGGAAACTTTTAACCCAACCTGCTAATGAGCCAATCCTTTTAACGCGCGAGACTGCTAATTATTACATAAATCTTCTCTGGCCTTTGGGACTGGCTAATTTTATGGAGACAAATAAAAATAGTCCGGTGAATGGCGCCTCGCTTTTCAATTTTGCCTCCACCGGCGGCTGGAACTTGGGCAGGGAAGAGAATGGCGGAGCTTACTTTAATAAGTTTAGAATCGTTTCTCTTACTCCCAAAGAGGAAGCCTTGGCCACGCGCATGGCGGAAAATACTTTCCGGCCCTGTTGCGGCAATTCAACCTTTTTTCAAGATTGCAATCACGGATCCGCGCTTTTAGGGCTCCTAGAACTCGGCGCTTCCCAGGGCTTAACCGAAGATGAACTTTACCGTGAAGCAGTGGCTTGGAATTCTTTCTGGTTTCCGCACAACTATGTGCAGACCGCGCTGTATTTCAAAGCCGTCAAGGGCATTGATTGGGAAAATGTTGATCCTAAAGAAGTGATGAGCAAGGATTATTCGACGATTAGTGGTTGGTATACTAATGTTCAGAAAGAGCTTGCGGCTCGCAATTTGATTCCCGAAGTCAAAGGCGGCGCCAGTTGCGGCGTCTAGAAAATCTAGTTTATTCATCAGTCAGTTTAAATTTATCATCCGGTTGAAGATCCGGCAAAGAGTCGTGGAAATAAATTCATGATATAATAGAAATATTCAATCTAAAATGCCCACCCGAGTTTTTCTTATCTGTTTAGCGGTTGTCCTACTGATCTTTATAGTCGGTTATTCAGGTATGTTTGATGAGGCGGGTAAACTTACCGCTTTTTTTAGTCAGTTGGGGTTAAAAAGTCAACCGCCGCCACCGACTCTGACTTTCCTAGGATTTGAGCCGGGGAAATCCCTATATATTGGCATTCATAATGACATTATAAGTTCGCTGGGGCTTAAGGTTTCCGGTTTTAAACCAACCGACTATGTTCTTTTGGGGACTTTAGAACTTTATCTTAATGGAGTAAAACAAGACCTCAATATCAGCAAATTAGAGGCCAAAACAGATCCTAGAAATCCACAAGATCTTTTAATTAAAACTAGTTATCAATTTCCGCCTCCGGCAGGAATCTTAACAGCAAAAATCAAAACCACCCAAGGTAAAACCCTTAAAAGTTCAACTTTCAATGTTGTCTATGACCTAAAGCCGCCCAGCGCTAGAATTGTAGGCAATCAACTCTCGATTGCTGATGATAATGGCATCAAAGAAATTTTCTTGGAACAAGTTACCACTGATTTCACAACTAAAGAAAAAAGATTTGAACCGCTAAGTAGGGGAGGTACGCTCAAACTTCAATTTTTCGATTCCAAAAGTCAGCGATACGAAATTTTAATTCCCGAAGGCACGCAAAGAAATAATATGGTCTTGACTGTCATTGATCTAGCTGGTAACCCAGCTCATCTAGGGTTAGGCGTTAAGTCACCATCTGATTTAGTTAAAGAAGTCTTTCCCCCTCGAGCAAGTCGGGCACGCTTGCCAGCCGGTTCTTCCACTCAACTCATTACTGGCAACCCTTTTCGGTTTAAATTTATAAAAATATATTTTGCTGATCCATTAATTCCAGCTTTTGAACTTTATAGCCATGCCCAGCTGGTAGGCAATCATATTCGGCAGGTATTTTTGGGTTTGGATGCTGGCACGGGCATTATCAATGATGAGCTTAGCCGTAATACTTACGGGCTAATTAATTTTACCAACACTGTGCCAGCGGTTATGCCGCAGCCTATCTTTCCAGGTGAGGTCTATCCCAATGATCCTGATTCTCCTTTTGCCATTGCCGTACTGCCACTTTCGTTTCCCGGCTTTCCACCCCTGCCTTACCCTCCATTTAATGGAATTTCCGCCCTGCCCAACAATCAACCAATGCTTAAGATCAGAGATGAGGACAAATTTGAGCAGTGGATTGAGCAAAATAAATTTAAATCTGATCCTACTGTTGAACCAGTATTTATCATTGATTACGCACCGCCGGGTATAGAGTCGTTCACCGATCCGTATCAAATTGGCTATATTGCTGTCAATATTAGCAATTTTCTTTATCTTCCCGATACAACTCAATCGGTATATACTCCCAGAGATTTAGTTTTCCAGACGCGCGTCGCAGCGCATGAAATAGGCCATGCTCTTGGTGGTGATCATACCTCACTCAGCTCTTCAATGTCTGCTTATCTTATGTATCCCATGCAAACTCTAGCAACGGATGCTTTACTTTCGACGCCAGAAGCTGGAGCTATGGCAGCTCGTGATTATGCGAGATCTAACCCACAATCAGTTACCGGTCTTACCCCTGCACCAGTAGGACTTGTTCCGCCGCCTTTTGCGCCGGCGGTTGGCTTTTTGGCGACTAGCTGTGGGGATGGATTGATCAGTTATAGATTTCAATTTGACTTGGAAACATCAGAGTCTAATTTTCCTGGTCTCAATACTCCTAATGACTTTTGTCTTAATTTTAACCCCTCTTCACCGCGTTACCCCAGAAAGTATCAAAACATTCCTATTACTTTTCCCTCAGAAGAAGCCGATACCATTCTGCCATCTCAGATTGAACCGCCATTCCAGCCCGAGAAAGCTTGGCCGGCTTTTGCTATGGATGCTTTTGGCGCCAATCAACTTACGGGAAATCCTAATAATAAGTGCCACTGTTTTGGAAGTCAGATTGAGATGCCGAATGTTACCGGCACGGCCTATCAGTCTATTCCGCAACCATTTCTTTATGTCGGCACCTGTCCAGTTCCTAGCCATCCTGGTCGAGTTAAGGGGTGTCAGTTAAATGCGGGATATTGTGATGGCCTTAGCGTTAAAATCCCTAGCAATCTAGCTACTGGCGTTTTTTCCAATGCTTTATGGAACCAAGCTGGCGCCAACTCGCCCGGTGCTCCGGCCGGAGCCTGCGGAGCCTATGATCTAAGGACCTGGCTTCTTAGTCTTATAGACTACGATTTTGATTGGTTAGTGCCGAGATACACCGGTCAGATACAAGCAATAATTCGAAATGATGGTGCTGACGGTATTCCCCAGCATACCAATGCGCGTGTCCGCATAGATTTTGCCAATAATGGCAGTTGGGAGGTGGCCATAGATATTGCGCCGAATATAAATCCGCTCCCGGCTGGCAGTTCACAGGCGATACTTTGGAATTTTATCACTGGGCCGGTAAGTAGCTATGGTTCGCCTTGGAGCTTAGGTAGCAATGCTTGGATTTTGCCTTTTCCGGTACGAGTTGAGATTTGCGCTGATACGAGTAGTATTACTACAGAGATTAGTAATGTTATTCCAGAGATTAACGAGATTAACAATTGCGAAGAAGAAATTTTTTTTCTTACACCTCCACCGCCCCACCCGCCATCACCTCCTCCTCCGCTACCAAGCCCCCTACCTTATCCGCCCGAATATGGTCCGCCCAGGGAAAAAAAGCCCCCTGTATCTCCGTCGCCCTCACCTTCACCATCTCCTTCGCCCACACCAACACCTTCACCGCCTCCAGTTTGCGGCAATGGAGTTGTAGAGACAGGAGAAGGCTGTGATCCACCCGGCTCAAATTGTTTGCCTCCGGGCGGCGTTGGCCCCCCATCGCAGATTTGCGGTGCGGGCTGCCAATGTGTTCCGCATCCCGGGCTTCAAGAAGGGCAGCCAATTTATTAAAGCAAAAGGCGGCGCCAGTTGCGGAGTATAGGTGGTCGCTCGCTTCTTTCCCTCGCAACCCGTTCAGGTTAAAAAAAATCATATTCACTCCACTTGATTTTTTGAAGCAAACTGGACGGTTCCCGTTTGCCCCGCCAAAGTTTTGCGCGGCAAAACCTAGGCGGGTTTTCCGACCATCCAGATGTTGCTAACAAAAAATCCCTGCCTACCGGCAGGCAGGTACGCTTCGTTCATTGATTTTTAGTTAACCCTCACTTATGGTTGCTATAGAAAGGAGCTCGCTTCGTTGGATTTAGTGGCTTAAAAAGCCTTGAAAATAAGGATATTTCAAGAGCTTGACGAAGCGGTAAAAGGCATTGAAATTTCGGGTTGGCGGTTCCTGCCGCGTCTCCGCCATTCGGGCGAAAATAACAGAAACGTTAAAACAGTTTCCAACCGTAGATGAAGTTGTAATTTCCGTTGACGGCAGAACTGAAGATATCCCGCAGCCGTAGCGGCGATTGACCCCGCGCCTTTGTAAGACAATAGTAATCCGAAGCTTTAAAAGGAGGTGAGGATTCTTAGAAAAATATCTGAATCAGTGCCGAATAAGAAGATCATATAAATTTAAGCTTCGCAGTCTTACAAAGGTGCGGGGTTGAATTTGTAGGTTTTTTATGATATACTTGCAATATGCATAATTGGTCCACTGATGTAAATATGCTTTCACGTGATAAAGACGTTTACGAAAAGTGGCGGCTGGAGCAGCTTATTAATTTCGGCCTTGACGGAGAGAAATTAAGCGCCTCGCGGCTTAAGGAACTTTTGCCGAAATTAGATGTTGATCCGCGGAGAAGAGAATATCTCGAACTGCTTTTGCATGAAAATTAAAATTCTCACTGGCGAACAAGAACAATTTCTTCTCCTTGTGGGCAAGAACGCCTATATATCAAAATCTTTTTATCTTACTGGCGGCACCGCGCTGGCCGCATTTTATCTTAACCACCGCTATTCCGAAGATTTGGATTTTTTTTCCGAATCGGCGGTGGATATTTTGCCTATTAATGTATTTTTAAAAGAGGCAAGAAAACAGCTTGGAGTTTTAATCATAGACTATCAATCCAGCTATAATCGCAACTTGTTTTTTTTGAAGCTTAAAAACGGTAACACGCTCAAGGTAGAATTCACTCATTTTCCATTTCCACGGATTCAAGGAGGCCGTTTAGAAAACGGCATACAGCTTGATAGTTTGATTGATATTGCAGTCAACAAACTTTTTACGATATACCAGCGCGTCCACGCCCGCGACTATATTGATCTTTACGCAATTTGCAAAGAAAAGGGATTTTCAATTTCTGATCTTACAGAGAAAGTGCGTACTAAATTCGACTGGCACATTGATTCACTCCAGCTCGGAACTCAATTTTTGCGTGCCAAAGAAGCAGTTGACTACCCGCGCTTGATCGCGAAGGCGGAGTCTAAGGAGTGGGTTGCGTTCTTTGAATCCGAGGCAAAAAAACTCAAACCGCAGATTATTGACAAATAGATAATCTTTGAAAACTAAACTAACTGCCGATCGGCAGTTAGTTTAGTTTTCAGGTGCTCAAGTCTAGACGTTTAGCGAAGGTTAATAGCTAGCGTAGCGAGAAAGCCAAACTCAAATCTCGCCCTAAAGGGCGAGGTTGTAAACTTATTAACAAGTGGGTAGTTGACATAAGATACCCCCTCTGGGTATCCTGTTAAGGATGGAAGGAAGTATCAAAAAAAGCGCCATTAACCGGCTGAAACGCATAGCCGGTCAAATCAACGGCTTGGAAAGAATGGTTGCGGCTGATAAATATTGCATTCACATTATTCATCAATCACTAGCAGTTAAAAAAGCCCTTTCTAGCTTTGAAGATTTTGTTTTAGAAAACCACCTTTCTACTCATGTGATTGACCAGATAAAGTCCGGTCGAGCGCCCAAGGCAACCAAAGAAATACTCAAAGTTTATCGGCTTTCAAAAAGGAAATAATAAAGGTCGGATTTAATTTTTAAGCAACTTACTATATTATGAAATGGTCACCAATTTTACATAGCATCGCTGCCATCGCTGGTATCCTGGGGGTATTGGCATCAGTAATTTTCTGGATTGCTGCGGCTAATGACGGAGTGAATATATTTTCGCAAGATCATGCTTATAAAGATGCGGTAGTATTGTTTCTTGCCTCAATCGCATTCGGAATTGGCACACTGATTCACAAACAAAAAGAGCAGTCTTAAATTGATTTCTCAATGAACCACGACGGTTTTTATACTTGCCCCATGCATCCTGAAATAATGCAGGATAAGCCGGGAATGTGTCCAAGTTGTGGCATGAATTTCATACCACAGAAGTTAGAGGTGAGAGGTGAGAGATTAGAAAATAAAAGCCATCCCACTTCCAACCTCCAACCTCATACTTCTCATCTAGGGCATAGCACCAATATTTTTAAGAAGAAATTCTGGGTTTCTTTGGGTTTGACGATTCCGGTGGTATTTTATTCGGATATTCTGGAAAAACTTTTTGGATGGCGAACGCCGGCTTTTCCGGGCTCGCAGTATATCGGTTTTATTTTTGGTTCGATAGTTTTTTTCTATGGCGGCTGGATTTTTTTAGCGAGCGCCATCCGTGAACTCCGAGCCAGACTTCCGGGGATGATGACGCTTATTGCTTTGGCAATCACCGCCGCTTACCTTTGGAGCGTGGCCGCGGTTATTTTTGACCTCGGCGAAACTCTGTTTTGGGAGCTTACAACTTTAATTACCGTTATGCTTCTTGGCCACTGGATGGAAATGCGGGCAGTGCAGGGAGCGCAGAGTGCGCTTAAAGAACTTTCGAAATTACTGCCGGATACGGCGGAAATTGTTTTGCAAAGCGCCATGCCTGCCGGCAGGCAGGCAAATCGCGAATCGCAAATCATAACCAAGACGGTGCCACTTTTGGAGTTAAAGGAGAGCGATATTGTCTTTGTGCGGCCGGGAGGGAAAATTCCAGCAGATGGAACGGTGATTGAGGGACGATCCGAAGTTAATGAGGCGCTCATGACCGGCGAATCAAAGCCGATTTTAAAAACCAAAGACAGCGAAGTTATTGCCGGCGCCATAAACGGCGATGGCTCGCTCAAAATTAAAATCACCAAGATCGGCGAGCATACATTTTTAGCCGGCGTGATGCGATTAGTCGCCGAAGCTCAAGCATCAAAATCGCGCCTGCAGATGCTTTCGGACAAAGCCGCTTTCATTCTCACCATTGTCGCGGTTTTGACTGGCGGACTGACTTTTATTTTGTGGCTGATTGCGGATCGCGGCACAGCATTTGCAGTTGAACGACTGGTCGCGGTTTTGGTTATTGCTTGTCCGCACGCGTTGGGCTTGGCAATTCCTTTAGTCGCTTCTATTTCAACAACCATGGGCGCGCGGAGTGGGTTATTGGTACGGCAGAGATTAGCACTTGAGGCGGCCCGCAAGATTGATATAGTTTTGTTTGATAAAACCGGAACCTTGACTAAAGGCGAATATGGCGTGGAAAAAATTGTTTCTTTTGAGTCGGGGGGCGATGAAAAAGTTTTACGAATTGCCGCTTCGGTTGATTCTCATTCAGAACATTTTGCCGCGCAGGCAATTGTAAACGAGGCTAAAAAGCGTAAATTAGAGCTCCAGCCCGTAAAAAGTTTTACTCGCTTAGCTGGTAAAGGCGTAAAGGGCGAACTTCAAGGCGAGATTATTTTTGTTGGCGGTGAGGCGATTTTAAGCGATGCCGGAGTCAGAGTCGCGGATTTGGTTAAAGATAACGCGAGAGTTTTAGCCGAACGCGGTTTTACGATTATTTATGTGGCCACCCGAAAAGGAATCTTAGGACTTATTGCTTTAGGGGATTTAATTAGAGAGGAATCAAAGCAAGCAATTCAAAATCTTAAGAATATGAATGTTAAAATTGCCATGGTCACTGGCGATTCCGAAGAAGTGGCGAGGTGGGTTGCCGAGGAACTTGGCATTGATGAATATTTTGCGAGAGTCCTGCCGGATCAGAAATCAGAAAAAGTTAAGGAGCTTCAAAAGCGCGGTTTAAAAGTTGCAATGGTGGGTGATGGCATTAATGACGCTCCGGCCTTAACCCAAGCTGATTTAGGCATTGCCATTGGCGCGGGCACTAATGTGGCTATTGAATCAGCCGGCATTATTTTAGTCAAAAGCGATCCGCGCGATATCGTAAAAATAGTCAAACTCTCGCGCCTCACCTATGTCAAAATGATCCAGAATCTTTTCTGGGCAACGGGTTATAATATCGTAGCCTTGCCGCTCGCGGCTGGGGTTTTAGCTGCGCAGGGGATTCTACTCCAACCGGCGCTAGCGGCAGTTTTTATGTCTTTAAGCACTGTGATTGTGGCAATAAACGCCGTGCTTTTAAGGAAGGCTAAGCTTTCTTAATACAAGTATCCCCAGGTCTGGAGTTTGTCAGAATCTTCATACCAGCCAAGACCGATATCGGTTCGGTAAAACATTCCCTGGAGCATGATGTTGTCAATGCGGCTGTAGGCCTGCTTGCGAGCGTCTTTTACAGTGGTTCCCGAGCCGGTAACGACGAGCGCGTAACCGGTGTAGCCGGCGATGCGCCATTCGCCTTCAATTAATTTTGTTTCTCCGAGATGAACTCCCTCGGCATTCGGCTTTTTAAACAGGATGGACAAGTCGCGGTAAATTTTTATGGCTGATTTGTCTTTGTTTGGAAAAGGCGGCACGGCGCAAACTACGCCGACTTGGAAACCCCTTTTGGTTTTAAGCTCGTAAGGCGCGCGGCTCGCGAGCGCATAAAGAAATTCTCCCCACTCGCTTGTGATGCCCTCCATTTGTATGGAAATCGTGGGATAACCAAAGCGGCAGGTAAATTCCAATGGATAAATCCCGCGCGCGTTCGCAATACAATTTATGTCAAGGTAACCAACGTAGCCCGACTCTTTAAATTGTTCACGCATTTTTTCAAGCGTTGACTTGAAAATCGCATTCGGTTCAGACCAATAGACGAGAGTACCCATCTCGCCGGTCAGGGGCCCGATATCTCCGGGGAAAAGCCGTTTGTGTTCGAAATTCACGCAGATAGGATAGATGAAATCCGCGCCGTTAAAGAAAGCGCCGACCGCGACCTCAACGCCAGAAGCGAATTTTTGGAGTTGAAATTGCTTTATTTTACCCTCGAGAAACTTCTTATTACTGCTGATGATTTGATAGATGTCTTTGCCGTCTTCTTCTTTGCCTAAAAAGAGCGTGCCTTTTAGCTCCGAAGGCGTAAAACCAGAGGGCTTATAGACATATCTGCCGGGATTCTCTTCAATGAACTTAAGCGCCTCGTCGTAATTATCAAAGTCCCAGTGTGGGAGAGTGAGTATGCCAGTCCGCTTCATTTCTTCTTGGGCGAATTCGCGGTCCTCTTCGAGCCGGTCGGTGTAGCCACTGCCGCCAACCACGAGTTTGCCGGCTTTGCGGAGCTTGTCGGCATCACCCCCAAAACCCACATCGTCAAAAAGCACTACATCTGCCCAGCCGACGTGCGGCTTCCAGTCTGGAACTTTTTCCAAAAAACCGTCATAGACATCCTCGTCATCCGGATTTTTTATATAAATTTTTACTTCGTGGCCTTCTTTTTTGAGTTCGTAAGCAAGATCGCCGCTTACCGCTTCCCAACTCACAAACAAAAATTTAATCGGCTTTTTTACGCCGTTCTGATTTTTTTGTTTTTCATTCTCACTGGCCACTAATTTATTTATAGCACGCTCGCAAATAAAATGCGATAGCTAAAAAGGAATTTTTTTCTCACGCTTGCATTCGCGCGTTTAAAATTTTAAATTAAAGATGGCTGAACTAATTTATGCAGGATATTCTTTTATTTTTTTTCTTGGCTTTTTTAACCAATTTCATTTGGGAAAATCTGCACGCGCGTTTTTACGCGCATTACCGCGGAGGGCCGATTACCAAGCTCGTTCTTTTTCGCGCCTCTCTCTATGATGCTTTTGTAATTACGCTTATGGCCGTTGTATTTATGGCCATTCCAGCGCTTTATGAGCGCTTGTGGTTGGTGCTCATTTTTGGTATTGTTTTTGCAGTTATTCTTGAACGCTGGGCGCTCAAAACCAAGCGCTGGGAATACAAAAAATCAATGCCGATTATTCCGGTGCTTAAAGTCGGACTCACTCCGGCGATTCAGTTGGGACTGATAGCATATTTGATATATCTTTTTGTCATCGGCTAAATTAGCTAAAGAGATTCGGGCCCATAGTTAAGTGGCATAACGGTGCATTCGCATTGCACAGGCGCGAGTTCGATTCTCGCTGGGTCCACAAAAAATTTGGTGAGGGGCTGTAATTACTAACTTATCTGACAAAATTATTAGTTCTGTTCACAATATTTAAAGAATGAATTTACCTCCAGAAGTAGAAAAACAGCAAAAAAAAGAAAGGTTTGGGATAATCAAAAAAGAGGTAATTATTTCAATTGTAATTTCCTCACTATTGAGCGGGATAATTTCTTATTATGTAAGTAATAGTGTAGCTAGAAAAACAGCCCACAGAGATTTTATTCGCGATTTCAACGAAAGATTCTTCGATAATCCTAAGTATAGAAACATTTCCACGGCTATTGAAGAACAGTATTTATATGGGAGAGGCAATATTCTAAAAATAAATTCTGGACCTTTTACGGATTACGAAGTAGATGACTATTTATATCTGCTTCATGATATATGGGCGATGGGAAACGAGGGGTTGATAAAAAAATCATTACTTGAGGATAATTTCGCTTACCATGTTTGCGTAACTTATAATAACAGGGAGATTCGAGAATATCGCGACCGGCTTCGCGAAGAGGAATTTGCGAACGCTCACAATTTTTTGGATGACCTTGCGAGTGAGATGAATGTTGTTGATAAAAACTGTAGAAGTTTTTGATGTTGGTTGCGTTTTAATAAAAAGTGTTACGTATCTTTTGTTAATTTGAGACTCGATTATGTTTTGTACAAACTGCGGGAAGAAATCCGAAAATAATGCTGAGTTTTGCCATAATTGTGGGGCGAAACTCGAAAATGATACAAAGGGTAAAGCTAAAAAAATTCCCGAGAAAAAAACACCTCCAACTCCATTTGAGGCTGATATCCTTATTTATAGCCAAGAGTGGCTTAGAACTAACGGTTTTGCTGTTGCTGCTCTACCCTACTATGACATTTTGATCGATCAAGAGGGCTTGTATGTTCTTAAGCTACCTAAGCCATTTGGACGTGCAGCCGGTATAATTATTGGCTTTCTTGTTTTTAGAATCATTGGCGCAATAATTGGCGCGGCCATTGGCTTTGGTATTGATCGAAAGAAACACCAAAGAGTCAGATCTCTCTGGATCAACTCAGATCATAAGCTTATATCGGAAGAATATAAAAGAGCTATTTTTTTAAAAATTCCAAAAGAAAAGATAAAAACTAGTATTACAATGAAAGGAGCTAGATCTATTAAAATAGTTTATAACAACGAAAAGGTTGTTCTTAAGAGGAATAAGAAGGAACGCGCACGATTAAAGAGTTGTTTAGAAAGCATTTAATATATGTTCTGCAAAAATTGCGGAAAAGAAATAAAAGATGGGAATAAATTCTGCAGTCATTGTGGAGAGAAAGTTGTTGATAGCCCTCAAACGGAAATCAAGGAAAAAGAAATAAAAGTTGTTTTCAATAAATCTCTCGCTTTCAAAATTTCTATTGGAGTCGTCGGTCTTTCGGTGCTCTATATAATTTTTGCTGATAAGCCATTTTCTTTCTTTTCCGATGATAGAGAAATAGATCAGCGAGTTCTTGCAAGCTCTGTGGTAAATGTACTTTGTGAATCCGGAGAGGGCGAGGTCAGTGGAGGTTCAGGAACAATGATTACAACCGAAGGAATTGTGCTTACTAACTCGCATATAATTCCTCAAAACAATGAGAACATTTTAACTACGGATGAGGGATGTTTAGTAATTTTACCTAACCAACAAACTGGCCAACCGGAAGAAATGTATTGGGCCAAACCGATTGTAATTCCTGAATTAAGTGATGAGTATGACTTGGCATATCTTGAAATCTATGACGCATTTGTAGACGAGGATGGAGAAGTGCGCGGGAGATACCCAAGAACATTTCAGTCAATTTTTGCCGATGAAAACAAACATGATGATATTTGCCAATTTAGAAAAAATAAATTAGGCGATCCAATACGGATATTTGGATATCCTCAAACAAGTGGCGGTTTCTATCTAACTATTACCGATGGAGTAGTCAGTAGCTTTTCTGACGAGGGAGTAATTTTAACTTCTGCAAAAATTGACGAAGGTAATTCAGGAGGCCTTGCGGTAGATCAAAAGGGATGTATGGTCGGCGTCCCTGTTGCGGTTAGTGAGGGAAAATATCAAAATCTTGGTGTTATTATTTCGACGGACTTGGTTTTGGAATTTTCCGATAAATTAGATACAATATTAAATGAACAATAATATGTTTTGTAAACACTGTGGCAAATCAATAGTAGATAACGCAAAATTTTGCGCTGCTTGCGGCAATTCGGTTTCCGTTCCAACGGAGGGGACACCAAAACAAGCTTCTCCAGACAAAAACTTGAAAGGATTAGGGGGATGGCTTGTTTTAGTCATCTTAGGGCTATTTTATACGGTGGCAATGCAAGCGTATGGCGCATACGAAAGCGTTACTATGTTTACCGATGGTACTGTTGAATTTTTAAGCGACTCATCTTCCGAAGTATATATTCCCGGCTATAGTGGACTCATAAAATTTGAATTTATAGCGGAGATAGTATTTCTGGCGGCAGGAATTTATCTGATTTATCTTTTTTTCAAGAGAAGCAAAAAGTTTCCAAAATACTATATACCACTTCTCGTCATTTCAGCGATTTATGTAATTTTGGACTATGTTATCTTGTCTTCGGTTTCTGTGTCTGGAGAAGTTCAGCAGGTAATTGACGATATTTTGTCAGAGCAAGGCAGTGAAATTGTACGTGCGGTAATTGGTGCTTTGATATGGGGCTCCTATATTAAGAAGTCGAAACGAGTCAAAGCAACTTTTGTTGAAGAATAGCCACCGCCAAAAATTCCGTCCGGCCAAGCGAGGGGGCGGCGCGGAAGAGAATGTTCGCACCCAGGTAGGAGAACAAAGTTCCTTACGGGGCATGCTTTTTCCAAAATTGACCACCATTCCAGATTTAGGAGTATGATTGCTGATTATAAAAGTACAATTGATGGATTAAGCATCTTTTATAGAATTGCGGGAGACGAAAATAATCAACCAATTATTTTTTTGCACGGATGGGGCGCCCGCATAGACTCCTTCGGCCCATATGTAGGAACAACTGGGGTAATTAAGGAACTAGCAAAGCATTTTTATGTCTTTGCGCCTGAACTTCCCGGGTTACTTAGGTCTGATGCACCAAAAGTGGTTTGGAATTATGAACAGTTTGCAGAGATTATCTACAAATTGGCAAATTTATTGTCGTGGAAGCCATCAATCGTTATTGGCCAATCTTTTGGGGGCGGTGTAGCTACCGCCTTTGCGAAGTCTTACCCCAATTTCACAAAAGTCTTAGTCATTGTTGATTCTGTGGTGAGCAACAGGCCGAAAAACTCTTACCTCAAGTTGTTATACGCATGGGCAAAGTTTCGCAAAAAGACGTTCCCATCTCCTTTTGTTCCAAAGTTGATCAAGAAACTTCTAATCAATCTTTATTTTGGAACGCCAATGAAATTTATTGACGACAAAAATATCAATGACAAGATTATAATGGGCGATGTTGATTTAACCAGAAATTTAGTAGTTGACTATAATCAACTGAAAACACCATTGATAATTGTATGGGGCGATAAAGATACTTGGGTTACGCCAATATCACGCGCTAAAGAAATTCATAATGAAGTTCAGGGCTCAAAACTTATTGTTGAGGAAGGAGGACATTCGGTTTTGTATCTAAAGCCAAAAGTCGTTATTGGTGATATTCTTAAGGCATTACCAAAAAATCCATGATTTCCAGAAGACTTAAAACAATTTTTCCATCCAGAGTTTTCCGCAAAATGGGTTCTGACTTTTTCCAAAATTGACCAAAAAAATTATTATGTCCACTCCAAAAAGCAGATTTCCAAGAGGAATAGAGTTAGTTGGTTCGGCTGTTATTGAGAATACTCACGGTAAAATACTTTTAGTTAAATCTCCGAAATGGCACAACAAGTGGACAATGCCGGGCGGACACATTGAACCCGGAGAAACAATCGAAGAAGCATTAATAAGGGAAGCACAGGAAGAGGTGGGTCTGCCGCTTAAATCAGAGGGAGTAATCGCCTACGGGGAACTTATAAATTCAAAGGATTTTCATAGGCCAGCTCACTTTATTTATTTTGATATTTGCTGTAAAACGAATACTTCAGAGGTAAAACTGGATAATAAGGAATTGAGAGAATATAAATGGGTTACGCCTCATGAGGCCTTACAAATGGATTTAGCCGAGAGTTACGAGAAGACTATTCAAGACTATATGGAATTTCGGGGCATAAAGTAGCGAATCCTTCTTGCCTATGGAAAAACCGATAAAAATAAAAACCAGCGATAAGCATATTATCGACGGCACTCTAACTAAGTCAGAGCGACATTCCAACGCACTTCTTATTTTTGTGCATGGACTTACTGGTTATCCAAACGAGCACCAATTTTTTAACGGTGCTCGGTACTTTTCTCGCCGAGGTTTTAATGTTTTTAGATTTTACCTCTATAGCGGTAGTGAAAAAGGACGCCTGCTCACCAGTTGTACAATCAGTACGCACGCCCGTGATTTGAACACCGTGGTGCGTTATTTCCGCAAGAAGTTTAAAAAGATTTTTGTGGTTGGACACAGTCTTGGTGGCCCGACGATTCTTCTTTCCGATACCAGTTTAGTTGATGGCATCGTGCTTTGGGATTCTGCTGAACCTCGGAGTAAGTGGGATCGTAAGTATTTCAAATATAATAAATGTTTGGACGCTTATATTATAAACTGGGGAACTGAATGCATTATGGGTAAGAAAATGTATGAGGAGCGAATGAAACTCCCGACTCACAAGGAATTAATTCAGAGAATTCATACACCAATTAAAGTGATTGTTGCAGAAAAAGGGATATTACAAAAAGCCGGCCGGGAATATTTTAAATATGCTCATAAGCCTAAGGAGTTCGCCATCATTAAAAATGCAGGTCATACCTTTGACGAAGAGGGCGTGGAAGAAGAATTATTTAAAGAAACTTATAATTTTCTCCGAAAATATACTCAGCAATAAAACCTTTTATTTTTAGTTGACTGCTGTTTAGTTATTTTGTTACCTTTTCTTTAGTACCGCCTAGCGGTTTTACCCCGTTAGATCCTGGAAGTTCCGATCTCTCGCCAAAGCCTAATAAAGGCCGTCTTTCTCGCCTCGCTTTGAGGGCGAAGAGGGCAAGGCAGGGATCTAAACGGGGTTTTACTTGAATCCGAGGCCTTTGACACTTCAACATGGCTCAGTGTCAAGCTGAGTAACATCGAAGCTTGACAAGGAACGCTTAGCGTTCCAAGGAGAAATAGCATGGCAGAAAGAAACTTCCGTGAGATGCTCGAGGAACGGTGGGCCAAGGGATGTTTTCTCTGTGTTGGACTTGATAGCGACGCGGGACAGATTCCTCCCCAAGTTCCTGGCGGCTCGGTTGAGGAGCGAATCTTCGAGTTCAATCGGGCCATTGTCGATGCTACGGTGGAGTTTCCGGGGCTGACTCCAGATGAGAAAGCAATGATGTTTCCTGACCATCAGCAAGCGGCATTGTTTCCCGGAGTAAATCCAGATCTAGGGCCAACGCCACTAGTCTGCGCCTACAAACCGAACTTCGCATTCTACGCGGAGCAGGGCGATGCTGGGCTGCGGGCTCTTAGAGCCACCGTGGCCTTTATTCACGATCGGGCGCCCGGCGTGCCGGTCATCCTGGATGGCAAGTTTGGGGATACCAGCAACACCAACCGGAAATACGCCAACTTGGCATTCGAGTATGTTGATGCTGATGCGGTAACGGTGAATCCCTATCTCGGCATCGGCTCATTGGGACATTTCCTAATGAGGGCAGACCGGGGTGTTTTCATTCTGTGTCGCACCTCGAACTCCGAAGCCATAGAGTTCCAGGATCTCCGGGTCGGAGACGGCGAACCGTTCTATCGAGTAGTTGCGCGCCGGGTCGCAACCGTGTGGAATACCCATGGCAACTGTGGACTCGTTGTTGGGGCGACCTATCCGAGAGAACTCAAGGATGTGCGTGCGGTAGTCGGAGATCTGCCGATTCTGATTCCCGGAGTCGGGGAACAAGGCGGAGATGTTAGAGCCGCTGTTCTTGCCGGCAGGGATAGCCGCAATCGCGGCATCATCGTGAATGCGTCGCGCAGTATCATTTTCGCGCCGCCGGAGGTAGGTCCCCAGATCAGAACGGTTAGGATGTGGCACGACATCAAGTCAGCCCTTGAACACGGAGGTGAAAGAAATGAGTGACGCAAAAAGACTGCTGGCGGAGTTTCCGGATCAGCCGCTCGAAATCCTCCGGGGTTTGGGCGGTTACTACGAGTGCCCGAAGGACGAGAGCGGCAAGCGACTCGGCCCCCTTGTGGGTTATGCTGGCCGCGATGAACAAGGCCGGCAGTTCGTGGGCGACATCTACGCGAACTTTGCGGTCGCGGAAGAGCATCCAGTCGTGCTTTTCCACTTTGCACGTAAGCTCCGCGATCAGGAACTTCTAGATACCCACTATACTCCTCACGCCTTCGATGTTTTCTGTGGTGCTCCGATGGGAGGTATCGCCTTTGGCGCGATGCTTGCCTTGGCCTGCGGAAAGCGATTCGTTTATCCGGAGAAGAAGGTGGTCGAGGTTGCGACGCCGACGTCGCGGGAGCGCTCGGAGCTTAGGTTTGTTCGTCACAGTCTGCGGCGCGGTGGGGAGGTGGTGATTGTGGAGGATGTCCTCAACAACTTCAGCACCACCGGCGAGCTCTGTGATCTTGTCCGCAGAGCTGGTAATAATCCCTTCATGATCCTCGGGATTCTGAACCGCTCGCTCACCGTAGAGAACTGGTTTTTGCAGGGTAGCCAAGTCGTCGAGGTCCGGAGCTTGGTACGAAAACCTATCCCGGAGTACCGGCAGGACGACCCCTTGGTTCGCGATGACATCGCAGCCGGGAACGTCGTCTGGAAACCGAAAGACGAGTGGCCGCGCCTTATGGCCGCTATGGAAGCGGCGTCATCGAAGTCGTAAAGCCACAGGAGGTTTAGCTCACGGAGCAAACCTCCTTTTTTTGTTAAGAATAATAAAATAATTTGTGCATATAACCATTTTCAGGCGATCGACGGAAAATGGTTATATTGATTTTTTTAAGATTTTCTTACTAATCTAGTTCAACTTAATCCAGTTTAACTTAAGCCAGTTCAACAATATCCGAAACAGCTTTTTGATTTGGAAATTCGTGGCGCAGCTTTTCTATATCTGATTTTTCCATTTGCCAGCCGATGGCGCCTAAGTTTTCTTTTAGATGTTCTATGTGGCTCGATTTAGCGATAGTTACGACATTGTCTTGAGCAATCAGCCAATTGATCGCAATTTGTGCTGGCGTCTTTTTGTACTTATTAGCCAACTCTTTCAAAATCGGCGGCGGAGCTTCGGCAAATTTTCCTTTTTGAACCGGCCGGTAGGCGACAAGCATCACATCATTTTTTTGACAATATTCAAGCAGGCTTTTTCTTTCCGGTTCGCGGATCATTAAATTATAATGCACCTGATCGCAGACGATTTTGTTTTTGGTATAGCTTTGGGCTTCGGCCAATCTTTCTTTGGTAAAATTGGAAACCCCGATATTTTTTATTAAGCCCTTTTTATAGAGTTCATCGAGCGCGCGCATAGTATTTTCTAGATTAAATCTCTTATCGTACCAGTGGATAAGATAGAGATCGAGATAATTTGTTTCTAAACGCTTTAAACTTTTTTCACAAGCTTTAAGCACTCCTTCATAACTTGCATGATTGCCGGCGACTTTGGAGACAATGAATAATTTTTTACGGTCAAAATCTTTTATAGCTTTAGCAACCAACTTCTCTGCCCAGCCTAGAGCATAGATTTCAGCAGTATCAATATGGGTAACGCCAAGTTCAATTGCGGTTTTTATGGCTTCGATATCTCGAGTATCATCATTTAAGGGATTTCTAATATATCGGCCGCCCATCTGCCAGGTGCCGATACCAAAGACCGGCATTCGAAACCCCGTCATAAGATTTTTAACTGGAATATCCACTGGTTTCAGTATATTATTTATCGCCAGATGTTAAAATAGTAATAAGAGATTATGACCCGAACTGCAAGAATTTTACTCGCCGCCAGTTTCCTGGCACTTTTCCCATTGGGATTATTAGGCCCTATCTATGCAATTTTTGTAAAAGATATTGGGGGCGATGTGCTTGAAGCTGGCGCTTCCTTTGCTATCTTTTCAATCTTAAGCGGCATTTTTATATTCTTGCTCGGCCGATGGAAATTCTTTCAAAAACATTTAAATACATTCGTTGTTATCGGCTACTCACTGCTTACGGTGGGACAGTTGGGCTATCTTTGGGTTGACTCTACACTTAAGCTTTTTATCATTCAGGCTATTCTGGGCATTGCGGGCGGTATTCTCGAACCTTCGTGGGACGGACTCTATTCTGCAAATCTTACTGCCGAGAAAGCTGCTCACGTCTGGTCTAATTGGGCTGGCGGACGAGATTTAATTGGCGGTATAGGTGCGCTTGTTGGCGGCGTGATCGTAGCCGCTTACTCATTCACTGCATTATTTATTGTGATGGCGATTTTCAATGTTACAGCCGTTAGCGTATCCTTGAATTTACTCAAAGATAGAACAAAAGTTTCAGGTTTAAATAAATGATGGTTTTAGAGGTAAAAGAAAATGTTCCACTCGCGCCGCTTACGACTTTTAATATTGGCGGGCCGGCGAGGTATTTTGTCGAAGTTAAAAGCGAAAAAGACGCGGAAGAGGCGATAAGATTTGCGCGCGAGAAAAAGCTGCCTATTTTTGTTTTGGCAGGCGGCAGTAATATTTTAGTGAGCGATGACGGTTTTCCGGGCCTTGTAATCCGCAACAAAATAAAAAAGTTTTCCGCCCAAGGCGCCCGCCTGCCGGACGGGCAGGGACCAGCCTTTGGCTGGGAGATCCGGGGCGGCACCGAGGCCATGGTAAGGGTTGGTTCAGGGGAGAATTGGGACGAGACAGTCGCGCGGTGCATTAAGGAGAATCTGCAGGGCATTGAGTGTCTCTCCGGCATCCCGGGCAGCGTGGGCGCGGCGCCGGTGCAGAACATCGGCGCTTACGGGCAAAATTTTTCTGATGTTGCGATTGAAGTTAGAGCAGTAAATTTAACTAACGGCGAATTAGAAGTTTTTGATAAAGCAAGGTGTGAGTTTGAATATCGTAAAAGTATTTTTAACACTAAAGCAATCGGCCGCTATTTTATCACTGAAATCGTTATGAAACTTAAGGCCCACGGCGCGCCAACTTTGCTCTATCATGATTTAAAAAATTATTTTCTGGGCAAAAATCCGACTTTAGCCGAAGTCCGCCAAGCGGTAATTGAAATCCGGGCGAAAAAAGGCATGGTGATTCTTCCCGGCTATGCTGGCTTTAAGAGCGTCGGTTCGTTTTTTAAAAATCCGATCGTGAGCCCGGACATTTTTAATCAGCTTCAAAGCCGTCTGCCTATGATCGGCTGGTGCCCGGATCCCTGGTTTTGGAGTGAGGCCGACGGCCGCGTAAAAATCTCGGCTGCCCGCCTGATTGAGCAAGCTGGTTTTAAGAAAGGATTTAGGCAAGGTCTGGTTGGTATTTCGCCGGCTCATACTTTAGCTTTGGTGAATTTTGACGGCGCCAAAGCCGGCGATTTAGTTGCGCTAGCCAAAGAGATTCAGGATAGAATCCGGGAGAAATTTGGTATCAAGATTGAGGTAGAAGCGCAACTTATAGGATTTGCGCAAAATCCGCTGCTCTAATTTTCTAATTGACGTAAGGATTGATCTTATATTAAAGTAATACCAGCAACCGAACTGAAGTGGTTTGGTACAAAGCCAAAAGGAGGCAAGAGTGAGAACAACTGAATCGCATATTCGGTGGCTTCAGAGGCATGCGGATAGGCACAACGGTTTCTGGATTTGCAGGCAGACTGGCAAAACGATGTGGGTTGTGATGGTAGAACGCAGGATTTTGGGCAAGGGTACGACGCTCAAAAATGAATCACTTGCTTATCTCACGTGTCCCTGTAAGCAAGAAAGTTCTTCAGCTAAGCCAGGCACGACGGTTTATGAATACCCGCTTGTTCAGCTTCCTTGAGCATCCGAACATAGTGGCCTACCTTTCTCAAGCGGATTCCGGTAGGCCTTTTTTGTCTCTGGACAAAGAATTTTTAGCGGAGTTATACTTAGGGTAGTTCTAAACGGCTTTGAGATGAACATCTTCGAGCCGAACCAATAGGCATAAACGCGGAGGTTCTCATGGCTGACATGAGCGGAGCGGCGGCGGTCGAGCGGTTCCAGGAAGGCGATCTGGTGGAACTCGCAGCCGAAACGCCTGAGGCGCACGATTTCGGAGACGGCTATGGCAGAGGTCCCTTCATCGTGAAGCAAGTGATTCCGCGGGCGGAACTCAAGCGTGTCTTCGGATCGCATGCTTTCCCGGAAGAGAGCGCCGAGACGTTTTTCATCCTCGCGGATGAGAAGGAGCGTGTGCTCGGTCAAGGGGGGCTTCCGGCTGTGTTTCCCACTCATTTGTTCAGGAAAGCCGAAGAATCGGCTGTTGTCTGACCAGAGGATCGCGCGTCGTTTTCAGCCGATGGGCTCTGCCCTCGGCTTTTTTTATCCAAAAGTAAAAGTAAACGCCTTGAGTCCTGGATTTTCGATAATGAGTTCAAGAGTATGCTCGCCATAATCTTCGGCTTCGACAATTTTATAAAGCCTATCCTCGTGTACTAAAAAATAACTTGAGTTCAGGGTCTTTTTTATGTCTGCGCCGGAAAGAGCAGAAATCGGTTGGCCGTCTAAAAGCACCGTTACTTTTAGCCGGCCTTGGGCGGCCGCCACCAGATAGACTGCTTTGGCTTGATAACGGAAGATGATTTTAGCATTACTGGATTGATTCTCGGCATATTCTCTCTGGAAATTCCAGTCGCCGACAAGATAAAGATTATTAAGGTTAATTTCCGCCGGCTCTGGGAGTGTTTGGAGACCAAGGGCTTGTTTCACGCCGTGGCCTAAAAATTCATTACGCGCCGCTCCAAAATAAATTTCCGGGCTTTGGACTTGGCTGAAATTTACGCTTACCGCCTCGCGGGGAGTTGCCACATCAGTCGTTATAGTTTCCGGCGTTCCTAAAACGATTGCGCGTTCGGCAAGCAGTTCTTGAATTTTTCTTTCGGTTTCTTCATAAGCTCCTTCGCCGATGTGGTCGTAGACAATGAAGCCATCTATGTCAATTAAATATTTCCTCGGCCAATAACGATTTTGATAGGCAGTCCAGGTGGCGTAATCATTGTCTTGGATCACGGGATATTTGATTTTTAATTTTTTAACTGCAGCCAAAACATTTTCATATTTTTTCTCAAACTCAAACTCGGGCGTATGAATGCCCAAAATTTCAAGTCCCTGATCTTGATACTTCTCATACCAGGCATTCAAGTACGGTGTGGTGCGCTGACAATTAATACAGCTGTAAGTCCAAAAATCTACGAGAATTACTTTTGCGCCGATAAGATCCGCTACTTTAATGGGTTCGGTGTTCACGAAACCAGCTGGGCTAATGATTTCTTTAGCTAGGGGATACCGCTCGGCTTTCTCTGCCTTAGTCATCGAAGCTATGCGTGGCGCAATGTCAGCAGCAATGTTCGTGGCCCGCTCCGGTTTCTTAGCTTCAAAATAAAAAATAGCGCCGCCAATAAGGAGTATTACTAATCCCAGGATAATTTTTTTATTGCCCATTATTCCTTGAGCAGAAAACGATTTAAGAATTCAAAGTTAGCGATAAGATTTAAGGTCTGCGTAAACATTAAGATGCCAAGCCCGATCAAAATTATGCCAAAGACAATATTCACGTACTTTAGAGTCTTGGCATAGCGATTGATAAGGTTTGAGGCTTGGGCGGCAAAGAGGCCAACGATCAAGAAGGGTATGCCGAGCCCTAAGGCATAAGATAAGAGCAGCGTGAAAGCAAGCCCGGGCTGACTGGCGGCCAGGCCCAAGATAGCGCCCAAGGCAGCTCCCACGCAAGGCGTCCAGCCAGCGGCAAAAGCAGAGCCAAAAGCCAGAGAGGTGAGATAGCGTGATTTTCCGCCAGAGGCGGATCCGGCTTGGACGGAAAAAGGCCGAACCTTAAATTTATGCTCGCGCTCCAGAAAGGGCAGGTGGATGAGGCCGGTGAGGTACAATCCAAAGAAGATAATGAGCGCGCCGCCCACGCGCGACAGCCAAAGCAGTGCATCATAGGCAACTTTTTCGAGAATAGTGTTCAAGGCGACGCCCAAGAGAGCGAAAACTAAAGAGAAACCGATAACGAAAAACAAGCTGTTTAAAAAAATTTCCTTGCGTTTAGTTTGAGATTCTCCGAGCGATGCGCCGGCGAGATAGGAAAGAAAGCCCGGAATAATGGGCAACACGCAAGGGGCGATGAAAGAGACGATACCCGCTACAAAAGCAATCGCGATAGAGAGTTCAGGCATAGTTAGCGGCTAAGCGCATTTTGGATTTCATTGCGATAGCGATTTTTATCCCACTCTTCTGGAGATTTTAAAATGCGCTCGCCATTCTTTAAAAATACTTTAGTGTGCTGGTAGGCAACGCCAAATTGCCTGGCTAGATTTCTTTCATCAGCATCAGTTTGGTCGTCATTGTAATTAACCCGAAAGCCGATGACCTCTCCGGTTTGGAGTTCGTTAAAGGCCGACTGCATCTTAGGAAATTCCTCACGGCAGATCGGGCACCAGTTGGCGTAGAAATATAGGACGATAAGTTTATCGGTTGCGAGCGCAGCCTCATAGTCGCGGGAGGTAAAATCAAGAAGCACGGTTTGTGTTCCGGCAAGGACCTCGCCTTGGTAGCCCATTGAGTTTTGGTTAGCGTCGGCTGGAGACGGCGTAATTTCAATCGCATCCACATTGTCTTCCTGCGTCATAGGCGCCCCCGGCTCCGTAAGAGAAGTAAAGTAGATAACAGCGCCCACTATGACAATTACCGCAATAATTCCCAGGACCAATGACTGGGCGCTGCCGTTTTTTGAGCCAATCTCTTTCATGGTCTTAATAATATAGTAATTACGAAGCTTTTCCTTGACTAAAGTTATCCACACAGCGCACTTAGCCATTGGTATATAATATATAGGTAGACTAGAAAAGGAATTCTAAAAGGTCGAGAGTAACAAGGTCGAATTAATTCGCTAATATTGTTTTACTATGACACTTGAAACTTGGGTTACAACTTTGTACAGCGCCTTACTAGCCACATGGGAGAAGGTAGTCGGGTTTTTACCGGAGCTTATCGGTGCGATCATCATACTTATTATCGGCTGGGTAGTGGCAAGCGGTTTAGGGAAGTTGGTTGAACGCTTAATCTTTTTTCTTAAGATTGACAATCTGCTTCGCCAAGTCGGAGTAGAGCAGTTTCTCACGCGCGGCAACATCCGGCTTAATGCCGGTCATTTCTTCGGGCAACTCGTATACTGGTTTTTTATTGTGGTTTTCCTACTCGCAGCTTCCGATATTTTGGGATTTGATGAGCTTTCGATTTTCTTGAATAGTGTCTTGAGTTATATTCCGAATGTCATTGTTGCGGCTTTGATATTGCTGGCAGCGCTGATTGTCGCCAATTTTGTGCGCGGACTTATTCGCGCTTCGGTCATGGGCGCGAAACTCCATGCCGCCAAAGCTTTGGGGACTATCGCTTGGTGGGGGGTTACGATTTTCGGATTGCTTGCCGCTTTGCTCCAACTTGGTATTGTTCCGCAGGTTATAAATACTCTAATAACCGGATTGGTGGCCATGTTGGCTCTAGCCGGCGGTTTAGCTTTCGGCTTGGGCGGCAAGGACCATGCCAACCAGTGGATCTCGAGATTGAAGGACGAGATGAGCCATCGCTAAATTACTGAATAAAGAATTAAGAATAGAGTGAACTAAAAACCGCCGGTGAGGGGCGGTTTTTGGTTTTACTCACCCAAATGTATAATAGAGATATATGAGAAATAAAAAAATTATCATTGGCGTTATGGGTCCTACAGAGGAAGCTACTGACAATGATAGACGTAACGCTTATGAGCTCGGAAGATTAATTGCTAAAGAGAATTGGATTTTATTAAGTGGGGGAGTCAAAGCTGGCGTGATGGAGGAAGTTAATAAAGGGGCGAAAGAAGCAGGCGGGCTTACAATAGGAATTATTCCTCGTTTAGATAGTGAAATAGCAGAGGGAGTAGATATTCCAATAATCACCGATATGGGTAGTGCCCGTAATAACATTAATGTGCTTTCGAGTGATATAGTGATTGCTTGCGGGATAGGACCAGGGACCGCTTCAGAAATAGCTCTCGCTCTCCAGAGGAAAGCTAATAAGCCAGTTATTCTCATTAACGATAACGAAGAAAGCAAAAAATTTTTTAAATCCTTGAGACAAGACTTAATTCATATTGCTAAGAGTCCCGAAGAAGCAATTACAATAGCTAGGAGATTTACATAACAATATAGAGTTGTGGATAACCCACTTGACAGGTATTATGGTGTAGCTATACTAAAAGACACGAAATGAATACATTGTTTTACATAAGAAGCGGCACCTAAACTGGCTAGTTTTTCGTATACTCCTGTTAAGAAGGCCGCTTTAGAAGCGGTTTTTTGTTGCTTTCAGGCCTTAGACCACTGGAGATTAAGAATAGTCTTTAGCGGTCTGGGGCAAGGATAGTGATGGAGGCGAGGAAGGTACGTTGAAAATTAAATATTCAGGTACAAAATAATCGCAAAAAACAGGAAGCAATGTATTCGCTATTTCGGACTGCGCCCCGCAGCCGTCCCGCTTTCGCGGGAGGTGCGGGATTCCGTTCGTCCGCTCGTAGCGGACTCACTGCATTTTCTGTTACGAAAAATGTTTCCATGCGAATGCAGATGCGAATCAAGCGAATAGTATGCGAATGATTTATTCGCATATCATTAGCAAATATTCGCAAACTGATTTGCATGGAATCTGTGGTTAAGTCAGATTCCGGCGAAAGTCGGAGTCAATTAAGAGCGTATGGTGGATGCCTTGGCATCAAGTGGCGATGAAGGACGTGGCGTAGCTGCGATAAGCCTCGGGGAGCTGCCTAGCAAGCTTTGATCCGGGGATGTCCGAATGGGGAAACCCCGCCGTGCAAACCACGGCGACCGTGCTTTGCACAGAAACTCTAAACTCAAAATCCTAAATCCTAAACAATCTCAAAATTCCAATGTTCAAAATCCAAAACGTTTTGAATTTAGAATTTTGATATTTGAATTTGCTTAGAATTTAGAGATTAGGATTTGGAATTTCCGCGCAGAGCGCGGAGTACACCCGCTGAAGTGAAACTTCCCAGTAAGCGGAGGAATAGAAAAAAATCGCGAAGTGATTTTTTTCTCGCGGAAAGACGCGGAAGCCTCGCCGATGGCGAGGACGCGGAATAACGCAGAATTTTATTTCTGCGTGGTTCTGCGTTAATTTCTGCGTGGTTCTGCGAGGGAATTTTGCTTCGCAAAATTCCCTTAGTAGCGGCGAGCGAAACGGGAACAGCCTAAACTTTGTCTTGTCTCCGACAAGACCGCGGAATGTCGCGGAAATCACGTGGAAATACGCGGAAGTAATAAAATAATTCTTCTGCGTAGTTCAGCGTAAAGTCCGCGTGAGTCAGCGGTCCCGCCGGAGGCGGGACAGGGGGTTGCAAGATGAGAGAGTTTTGCGAATCGCGGAGTCCCGCTTGCGGGATTACGCGATTTGCAAAGTTGGTTACAAATTGCTTTGTTAGCCGAACAAGCTGGAAAGCTTGGCCAAAGATGGTGATAGCCCAGTAGGCGAAAACGGAGCAACCAATATCTTTCAGTCCTGTACTTCACATATTTCGTCAAAAGTTAGTTGATGGGATACGTGAAGTGCAGGACGTATCTTAAGTACTTCGAGGCAAACAAACCTTGAAGGAAACAGGGAGTACTATCTCCTAAGGCTAAATACACTTGATGACCGATAGTGAACTAGTACCGTGAGGGAAAGGTGAAAAGCACCCCGGGAGGGGGATGAAATAGAACCTGAAACCATATGCTTACAAGGACTCGGAGCTCTAATGTGCTTCGCACATAGGTTACAAATGTACGAATTTCTACAAATCTACAAATTTGTAAATTCGTACTGATTTGTAATTTTGTAACTTGTGCGCGGAGCGCACAGAGTGACGAGGTGCCTATTGAAGAATGAGCCAACGAGTTTACGTGAGCGGCAAGCATAAGTCCCGTCTCGGGATGAATGCGTAGGGAAACCGAGTGTTAACAGCGCGTTCACCCTCCCAACTTTGTTTCTAAGCAATATGATTGCGTAGAGAAAAGTTTGGCGACAAAGTTGGGAGGGTAAAGTCGTTTGCGTAAGACCCGAAGCCAGAGCGAGCTTGCCCTGACCAGGATGAAGTCCGAGTAAAATCGGATGGAGGTCCGAACCGGTGGGTTGTGCAAAACCTTCGGATGAGTCGGGGTAAGAAGTGAAAAGCTAATCGAGCCTGGTAATAGCTGGTTCTCTCCGAAATAGTTTTTGGACTAGCGGTGAGATTTACGTCGTTAGGGGTAGAGCACTGGATGAGTGGTAATGGGCGCAAGCTCGACCACCCAATCAAACTCCGAATACTAGCGGCGATGCTCACTAGTCAGACTGTGGGGGCTAAGCTCCATGGTCGCGAGGGAAAAAGCCCAGATCGTCATCTAAGGCCCCTAAATCCCTGCTAAGTGTAAAAGGTAGTCGTTTGCCATAGACAGATAGGAGGTTGGCTTAGAGGTAGCCATCCTTTAAAGAGTGTGTAACAACTCACTATTCGATGGCCGGCGGCGCCAAAAATATACCGGGGCTAAGCAGAGTGCCGAAGATACGATTGTCAGTGCTTCGCACTGACACGCGGAAAGACGCGGAACAGACGCGGACCGACGCGGAAGATTATTCTGCGTAGTCTGCGTGAAGTCCGCGTAAGTCAGCGTGCCAATGCGGAGCATTGACAAGGTAGGAGAGCATTCCATACGCGTTGAAGCTTTAGCCGCGAGGCAAAGTCGAGTGTATGGAAGAGAGAATGTTGGTATGAGTAACCACATATACAATGAGAAATTGTATCCCCGAAAATCCTAGGTTTCCGTGGCAATGGCAATCATCCACGGGTTAGGCGATCCTAAGGCAATGGCTAGAGCCGCAGCTGAAAGGGAAGCCGGTTAATATTCCGGCCCGCGCGCATTTGTGCGATGGGGTGACGGAGGACATAAGTTGGCGCGCCTTAATGGTTTGGCGTCGCTGGTTTTAAGGAGTGTGTTCCAGGTAAATCCGGGACACTGTGTCTAATCGCGAACTCCGCGGACTGGCGTAAGATCAGGTTTTTACCTGGTCAATGACAGCGAAGAGCCTTCCAAGAAAAACCTCTAAGTTTAGAATGCGTGCCTCGTACCGGAAACCGACACAGGTGGATAGGGCGAGTAGCCCAAGGGGAACGAGTGATTCTTCGTTAAGGAACTCGGCAAACAAGCGGCCGTAAGTTAGCAATAAGGCCTTCGTCAGTGCTGCGCACTGACGCGCGGAAAGACGCGGAAAGTAACGCGGAATAACGCAGAATTTTTCTGAGAAAGTCCGCGTCCAGTCCACGAATTCAGCGCGCCAATGCGCGGCATTGACGACGCAGCTAAAGTGCCTCTGGCGACTGTTTACCAAAAACACAGCTCCCTGCGAACTCTAGAAGAGGATGTATAGGGGGTGACGCCTGACCGATGCGAGAAGGTCAAAAGTGCCTGTGTGAGATGTAGAAATATGTTTCACGCGGAGTGCTCCAAGCCCTCGTCAATGTCGGCGATAACTATAAGTGACGATTGTAGTTGTAAAATCTGGCTATATGCTGGAAAACCTGAGCATTCTGCACTACGCATGATATAATTAAGCAATGCGTAACAATGTGTCAGATGCAGACAATCAGCAGGAAAGGTCCCGCCCTTTTGCGTGAAGCAAAAGGGGAACCACTTCACAGGAGTGGCGGGAAATCCTCAGAGACTATACGCCAGACTCTGACAGTGGTCAGAGAAGATATAGTCCGAACTTTATGGCGACATGAAGAGTTGATCCGGTTAATATCGAATCAGAATAACACATTAGAATCGTCCAAAGGTAGCGCAATTCCTTTTCGGGTAAGTTCCGAAGCGCACGAATGGCGTAACGATCAGAGGACTGTCTCAACGAAGAGCTCGGTGAAAATGCGATTCCCGTGAAGACGCGGGGTACCTGCAGCAAGACGAAAAGACCCCGGGAGCTTTACTGTAGCTTGGTATTGGCTTTAGAGTTTGGATGCGTAGCGTAGTGGGGAGGATTTGAAGCTCCGACCTCGGTCGGAGTGGATCCAACAATGAAACACCCATCTTTCAAACTTTAAATTCTAACCCTGGCGGCAAAAACGCCGAGGGACAGTGCCTGGTGGGCAGTTTTAATGGGGCGTTATCCTCCAAAAAAGTAACGGAGGAGTTTATTAAGGTTGGCTTAGCGCGGATGGAAATCGCGCCGGACGTGTAAAGGCACAAGCCAGCTTAACTGCGAGACTGACAAGTCGAGCAGGTGCGAAAGCAGAACTTAGTGACCCGACCGTTCTTTATAGAAAGGCGGGAGACTTCGGCTAAAAGTTACCCCGGGGATAACAGGCTAGTGTCATCCGAGAGTCCCTATCGACGATGACGCTCGGCACCTTAAATGACATTGGGGTGCCTCCACGAGTAATCGTGGGTAAAAATATGACTTATAACGGTGGACTCCATATGATAAAATTATTGTATGGACAATACCGTGGGAAGTTTAACTCAATTCCAGAGATCAGTGATTATTGGAACAATTCTTGGCGACGGCTATCTGCGGATTTTTCCAGGCAGAAAAGATGCGCTTCTTGAAATCAATCACTCTTATAAGCAAAAAGAGTATGTAGATTGGAAGTACAAAATCTTGGAAAGTGTTTGCAGTTCGCCACCTAAAATCAGGAAGGGCAACGGCAAGCGGATTGCTTATCGGTTTTATACAAAACAACTAACAGAACTTACAAGATTCTATAGGTTGTTTTATAAAAATGGAAAGAAAGTCGTTCCTCAAAATTTAGTTTTAGATCCAATAATCTTATCAGTGTGGTTTATGGATGATGGAAGTAAATGCAGAGATAGCGATGTATATCTCAATACTCAGCAACTTGAAAGAGTAGATCAAGAAAAGCTGATTACGAAGCTAAAGAGGTTAGATTTGCAGGCGACGATTAATAAAGATAAAAATTATTGTCGCTTGAGATTTCTAAAATCATCGGTTCCGAAATTAATCTCTTTGGTAGACGAAACCGTAATTCCATCAATGAGGTACAAATTGAGTTATAACCCCGTAGAGACTGATCCGCTTAATGCGGAGCGAGTTATTGCTTCGGCAATAGCTAATACGTCATCTCCCTAATGATCTTAAAAGGGATGAAGATATAGTCCACACTACTAGTAATAGTAGAATTATTGCGATGTCGGCTCATCCTAGCGCCCCGCTGGAGAAGGTGGGAAGCGTATGGCTGTTCGCCATTTAAAAGGATACGTGAAAAGTTCGCGTCCTCCGATGGCAACATCGGAGTGAGAATCAACTTATATCGGTGAAGTCCTAAGAATCCGAACCCGATTTTAGGATAATACCGAGGGAAGATAGTGGAAACAGAAGCGGTTATCGTGTTAAAATTATATTATGAACACGATGGCCGTAAGGGAATTGGAGTTACTAAAAGAATCTTTGAGATTGAGTCCGATTCAAAAAGATTTGCTAATCGGCTCGTTGCTTGGCGATGGCAATTTAAGGTTTCATCAGAGAAATCTCGAAGCTACTTTCGTTGTAGATCATGGTTTTAGACAGAAAGATTACGTTCAATGGAAGTATAAGATAATGCGCGATTGGGTATTAACAGAACCGAAAGTACTTGAACGCATTTACCATAAAGATCGTGAACGAAAATTAGTTTCATTGAGATTTTCGACAATTAGTCATCCCGATTTTTCGCTATTGCATAAAGTTTTTTACCGAGACGGTAAGAAAGTTATACCTAGAAATATCAAAGAGATTATCAAATCTCCATTTTCCTTAGCTGTTTGGTTCATGGACGATGGTAATAAAAATCATCAAGCTGTTTTCTTGAATACTCAACAATTCTCTAGAGTAGAACAAGATATGTTAAGAGAATGTTTGAAAGAAAACTTTGGATTAGATTCAACTCTCAATAAACACTGGGTATTCAACGAGAAGCAATTATGGAGAATTCGGATTAATACAGCATCTACAAAGCGTCTCTATAGCTTGATCAAAGATTTCCTATTGCCATCAATGACTTATAAAATTCCACTTATCCCCGTAACGACTTCGTTCGAAGAACTTCGGACGGGATAGAGATTTTTAAATCGCTATAACACGTTGACCCGCAAAAGTTTTGCAACGCAAAACTTAGGCGGGATGATATAGTCTATTCCTTTGGTAACAAAGGGTAAAAATGGAGCTGGGTTCAAACCGTCAAAAAAGAATCTAAGACCCGCCTACGCCAAAGGCTACGGCGGGCAAGCATCGAGATCACACGGCGGCATAGAGCAGCAATGTTCTATGCAAAATCGACTCATATCGGTGAAGCCGAGCACATAGTCAACCTGATATGTGCTCCGGTAATACCGAGGGAAGTCATGTAATAACTTAATCGTAAAATGGATAAAAAATTCGAGAATTCTAAATTAGATTGGTGCAAAGATGAGTTAAAAGCACTCTTAAAAAAACTCATCGCCGGCAACTATCATAAAACTGCGGAAGTAGTTTTTGATCATGTTGCTCACACTGGAGTTGAGAGCGATCTCAATAAAAATCTTAAAAAAGAACCGATACTCGAAGAATTTTTGTCTAGCGAATAGAAGTTACTAC
>Ga0213870_1000139_pt1 | contig 37580 bp, 52 predicted proteins | sample WICALVC2017_Meta_FD_160119 | JGI IMG/M metagenome (GOLD analysis project Ga0213870, IMG submission 160119) | Freshwater microbial communities from subterranean cave lake in Wind Cave National Park, South Dakota, United States - WICALVC2017 | ecosystem: Environmental > Aquatic > Deep subsurface >...
CCGAGCTGCTTTTGCTATTACTAAAGAAGCAGCCACCAATCAAATAAATCGTATCGCATTCTTTACAGGTAACGAAGTAGAAGCGATGAGGATAGATAATGCAAGCAGAGTCGGCATCGGGACGACGAGTCCTTCAAGAATATTAGAAGTTACTGCAGCCAATCCTGAAATATTGATAAATGCAACAGCGACTGGTACAAACAAAGGCGCTGGATTGAGGTTTGCACAAAATACTGGAGTAAAATGGGTAGTTGGTCCTGATGCTAGTAGCGGAACTGGATCTGCTAATTTTGAATTTCATGATTTTCAGGGAACAGCAGGAGCTAGAATGGTTATTCAAAACAATACCGGCAACGTCGGCATCGGGACGACGGGGCCGGCACACCTGCTTCACACGGTAGGTTCGTTGGCGACGGCGGGGGCTGGAGTATTCCACAACTCCAATACAGGGACTGGTGCAATCGGTGTTATAGCAAGATCAGATGGAGGACCTATATTTATTGCACAACAAGGGCCAAGTGGAGGGGAAGTATTTAGAATTCAACAAAACGGCAACGTCGGCATCGGGACGACGGGGCCTGGCACGGATTTGCATGTCCATTCTGCCGCAGGAAGCGACACTGGATTTCGTTTATCTGATGCGGATGTGGCTCATGGGATGACTACGGCACTGGGCGCAACAGATACTTTCCTTCAAATTTTATCAAACACTGCGGATTCAGGCACTGCTGTTATCGAGGGCGCTTCGGATGCCGCAGGATCAAGCGGTATGCAGATTACTGGAACCATTGGAAATGCAGACCCTACAGATACTGTTCCGGCTCTGGTATTTGCAGCCGCAAAGGCAAGTGGAGCCAGTCGTCAAGATTTAGGCGCTCTTGAGACAGCTTTCCAGTTTGTCGACTCAGGCAATACTGATAAGTTTCTGACAATCTTAGGAAGCGGCAACGTCGGCATCGGGACGACGGGGCCGGCAAGGCCCCTGCATGTCATTGCCAATACCACCGACCGCACTATCCGGCTGGAAGGCGGTACAAGTGTCGGCAGCGGGATAGAATTCTTTACCGGTCAGACCGCTGCCAGTCATAAAAACTGGGCTATAACTTCGTCCGCAGGAATAGCTGGGGCGCTCGAATTTGTATCCACAACCGGCGTTGGGGGCAATCCCACTACAGGCCGTCTTATGATTTCTGGTAACGGCAGTGTCGCCATCGGGGAGACCGATGTCCTTCTGTCTGCTAATCTTCCCAACGGTTCAGTAGTCATAGGCAACGGAGCCTTCTGCGTTGACAACGGCGGCATCAACTGCGACGACGCCTCAAGAACCGCCGGGAACATCTACGCAGTAAGCACGACCATTACCGCGATAGACATAGCAGAGAACTTCCCCACCCTTGACGAAACTCTGGAAGCAGGCGACCTTGTTTTCACAGACTCCCAGGAAGGGGACAAATGTGTGGAAAGGGGCGATGGTCCTGACGGGTCTGTTATATGCACCAAGACCAATCGCGATGTGCTCCCGTTCGTTGCAAAGGCGGCCACAGGCGGCAGCAGGCTCCTTGCGGGCGTTGTCTCCACAAAGCCAGGAGTGCTCCTCGGGGGTTTCGGCAGTTTTGAGAGCTTGAACTACAAGCAGGTTCCTGTCGCGCTCGCAGGGCGAGTGCCCGTGAAAGTTAATCTTGAAAACGGCCCCATTGCTGTTGGAGATCTGATCACTTCAAGCTCAACTGCTGGCGTTGGAATGAAAGCAGCCAAAGCAGGGAGAGTGGTTGGAATTGCTTTGGAATCCTATGACGGCACGGAAGACAGCAAGATATTGATATTCGTCAACCCGCACGAGAGCATGACCCCGAAAGTAAATGAGCTGGCTGAGGAGAACTCCCGGCTGAAGGCAAAACTGGACAGCCTCGAGTCAAGGATAACAGCACTGGAGGGCAGGATATCCCTGAAATAGGATCCGAATAAAATGTCGGCATTACCTCTTTAAAGAAATCTCATGTGAAAGCTTGGTTAGATTTTCCAGAGGTTTGCCGGCAAATTTCTTGTTGAAAATCAGGAACAGATCATATACCTGCGCCTGTTCTAAATCCAGATACCGCCTGCCGCACTTTTCACAATGAAACTTTATTATATGGAACGTCAGCGAGCCCTCGAACAAGCTTTTGTTCTCTATCATCTTATGCATCTTCAACCCGCAGTTTGGACATACAGATTTGCCTGCCCTAAAAGCCTTTTCGTCCAATTTCATTTCAACTTCTTGCATCATAATAATCTTATTTCTTCTTTTCTTTAAATAACTTTACGTGCGATTCGGATGAAGGATACGCTGTAATTATATTTGCAGTCTTAACAGTATACTCAAAAATTATTGTGACATACCGATAATGAAAACCTATGGCAAGATATCTGTTGAGTTTAGTTTTCAGAACGAGCGGCTTATTCAACAAAACGTTCTTGATTTCAAAAGCAGTTATGTTATGCTTATCCAGAATCTTCTCCTTTACCCTGTCTTCAATGATGACATTTTCTATAATCATTTAAATTACTATTATTTTTCCCAAGTTAAAAGAACTACAGTCAACCTCTCCATCAACGGCACCAAGGACAACATAGGCCTGATAGCAGAGGACTTCTACCCTGTGCTGGAAAGGGGAGACAACAGCAAAGTCGACGGCCAGGACGTGCAGATGGCATTGTGGCTCGCTACACAGGAATTAATCAAGGAGAACAGTGAGCTGAGGAAAGGACTCGAGGACGGGAAAACGCAGTTGCCCAGTCTGAAGGCAGAGAACTCGCAACTAAAATCCCAGCTCGATAATCTAGAATCCAGAATAGCAGCATTGGAAGGCGGATGAAAAATGAATAAAAGCTAATAACAAAGAACTAGAGGATGTTATTTTAAGAAGCGTAAGCAACAATACAATATTAAGCAGTGTGGAAAAATGGTGAATGAAAAAATGGAAACCTTGAATAGATAATGATAAATAATAATATAATAAGAAGGGATGAAAAATGAAAGCTATCTCAACAATCATTGGAGCAGTGCTGATGCTTATAATTGCTCTGGGATTGGTAGGCATTACCTATACCTTTGTTTCCGGCGTGTTCACAAGCAAGACTTCTACTGCCTTTTCTATAGTTGATGCCTATAGCGATACAGTGACAATAAGCAATATAGGCGCAGAAGCAATAAGTGGGATCCAGGGGTCGATTAAAGGAGACCCGGTAACTTTAAGCATTACGCCATCACCAGTTCCGCCAGGCCAAACAGCAACAATAAAGCCTGCAAGTCCATTAACACAAGGCACGCATATATTAAGGTTGTGCACATCGAGCATGTGCAATACTGCGGTACTGACAATAATCGAAGCGCTCAAGAGAATCATCACAGCGCCGCTAACAATAATACCGTCTGTCATTGCCGCTGGTCCGGGTGGCATACTATTCCAAAATTCTACAGGCAGTGATTTGGCTATAATTACAGACTCGGGCAACGTCGGCATCGGGACGACGGGGCCTGGGGCGAAGTTCGCCGTGGAGGGGACGGATACAGAAATTGCTAATTTTTTTGATACTGATGCGGCTGATAACGAAAATAACTTTATCTGGGTTGGGAAAGACGCGAGTAACTTTGGCTACTTCGGTTATCATCACGATACTACCGATGGCGACCGAGCTACATTTCTCTCTGTTTCTGGTGACAATCCCGCCGCAGGCGTGGGGTTATTCGTCAGAAAAGGCGGCAACGTCGGCATCGGGACGACGAATCCAACCGCTCTACTTTCCCTATCTTCTACTGGTCCCACAATTCAGTTTAATGAAACAGATGTTGGAACAGACCAAAAAACTTGGACTATAGATACTTTGGGGGGAGTATTTGGTATAAGAAGCTGGAATGATGGCAAGACACAAGACCGAGCTGCTTTTGCTATTACTAAAGAAGCAGCCACCAATCAAATAAATCGTATCGCATTCTTTACAGGTAACGAAGTAGAAGCGATGAGGATAGATAATGCAAGCAGAGTCGGCATCGGGACGACGGGGCCGGGCACTAAGCTTCACGTTGGCGGCCTGACAGATGGGGGCATCGGCTTTTTGTCTACTGGGGTTCAAATTGATAGTAGGGCCAATCTGGGGGTGCCCCGCATTTATCGCCATGCCTCTGGATGGCTGACATTAGATAATATTCCAGGTGGTGGGGATCAACTGGTTTTAGCAAGCGGCGGCAACGTCGGCATCGGGACGACGGGGCCGGGCTTTCCATTGGAAGTAAGGAAAACCGGGGCAGGCATTCAGGAAATACTGGCATTAGATAATAGTCGAAGTCCTGTGACAGCAGGTGATGGCAGCCGAATAGTATTCAGCAACACTGCTATTGGGGGACGTTATGGGATCATTACAGCAGCTTGGGAGACAGGAGCGGGACCTGGAAATGAGGTTTCTTTTATGGCATTTGGCACATCAACGCAGGCAACAGGAGCCCGTGAAGTTGTGAGAATCACAAGCGGCGGCAACGTCGGCATCGGGACGGCGGGGCCGGCGCCATACTCTGGAACTGGCAATGCTGGATTGAGTATAGGTTTCAATACAGCAACTTTTAGTGGTGTAGGCAGTCAACCAACCGTTGCTTACAACGCTTATTTCGACGGATCGTGGAAATATGTTGCTGCTGGCTATGCTACGCGAATTACACAAGGGATTACTGGGACCAGAGCAATAGATTTTGATGTTTCTCCTAGTGGTACGGCAGGGAACGCAATTACATTTACTAATGCAATGTCAATTGATACAAGCGGCAAAGTCGGCATCGGGACAACGAGTCCGGGGGAGAAATTGCATATCAATAATGGTAATCTAGTCATTACTAGAAGTACTAGTGGAGCAAAACAGGGTTTGATCCTAATGAATTCAGCGGTGGCGAGACCGGCTTGCGATGCAACGACCCAGGGTGCCATTACCTATGAACAAAATTTGGGGCCTAACAACGGCAATTTCTTCGGCTGCAAAGGCAGTGGGGGAGGCACCTTTTCCTGGGTGCAGCTCAATTAGTAAACAAAAAGGGGTCAGACCCCTTGGGGAATTCCGGGGACCTGAAATGAAGATGGTATCTGATACGATTTTTCCCGCAGGAGCCGCAGGAGCTGAACGAAAAGGTGAAGAAACTGGAGTCCGAGAATGGAGCGCTTAAAGCGAAATTGGACAGCCTCGAGTCACGGATAGCAGCATTGGAGGCCAACTAACCAACACCCCAAACCAAAAATCTTTATTTGTTCCAGGAGCAATAGTAATATCATGAAAACAAAACAAAAGTTCAACGTTGAAGAATGGTTTGCATCCGCAAAAGGGTTCCCTAAAATAAAATATAAAATGGACAAAGGGATGTTGAAGAGGAATGGCGGAAGAACCTCGTGAAATCGGAAGATTCGCCTATTTGTTGAAGGTGTTCAAGCTTCCTGATGGCAACCTGCAGTACGAACCGGAAGCCATGAACGATAAAATTCCAGTCGAGATAATTATCATGCAGCTGAAGGCATTTGTCAACAAATTGGAAAAGGACTATTTTGATGAGTTTGAGAGTGGGAAGTAAAACAGTCCAATATCCGGCATCGGGACTGAAAACTCCCAATTGCAATCACGATTAGACAGTCTGGAATCAAGAATCGCCAAGCTCGAGTCCAACTGACATGCTTGTCCGTCCCACCCCAAAAACCAGCCATTTCCAACCTTCTCCAGCCATAATGCGCCTTATTCCACCTTTCCATCTCCAAAACCCTGTTGTCAATCTGCATACAAAACCCTGTTGAAAACAACAGAAAACTGCATCCGAAACTATGTTGCCATCTACCAATTGCAAACCCTTGTCGTAGAAACATTTATATTAGCAAAGGTGTAAATACAACATATGAAGGAAAAATACAACATTAACCAGACAACGTTGAGAATAATTGAATTGTACACAACCAATTACACAAAACAAATGCACCTTAGGGAAATAGCCAGAGCAATAAATGTAGACGTCAAAGCAACCCATTTACAACTGGAAAAATTGGAGTCATTAAATGTCCTTAACAGCACACGCAAAGGCAGGCATAAGGAATACACATTAAACCTTCAAAATCTGCTGACAAAGAATTTCCTTGTCATTGCAGAGCTTTTCAAATCAACCAAATTCCTGTCAGAGAATTTCCCCATAAAAAAGATTCTATCCCAGATTGACGATGATTCGATAACAGTGCTGTTTGGAAGCTATGCAAAAGGCACATATACGGAAGAGAGTGACATAGACATATTCTCAATCGGTGAAACTTCCATAGGGCAGTTGGGCAAGACAATCGGCAAGACAATCGTTGTAAAATCGGCTACAGAGCAGCAATTCTACAAAGGTCTGTCCAGAGACCCTTTAGTCAAGGAAGTCGTAAACAACCATATTGTCCTCAGGAATGCAGAAAGATTTTGCGATATTTTATGGCGGTTCTATGCAAGATGAGCAGTTAAAATGGTGCCTGAAACAGAAGAAGGGAATAAATTTGGTAGAGCCTTCAGAGAATTTGGCCGCTGCATTTCTTGGGAAATCCGAGTCTGCTTTGAGGTCTATGGAAGCAAATGCCAACGCCGGGATAGAAGATTGGGCGACAGCGGCCGGTTATTACGCCAAGTATTTTGCCGTGTACGCATTGCTTGCGAAATTAGGGGTGAAAAGCGAAATCCATGATTGCACTATTGCCGCCTTCAAGTACCTGTTTGTAGACGAGGGCATTGCCGATTCAGGTTTGTTCGAAGAGCTTGAAGACTCAAAAAAGGAAAGGATAGACGCACAATGCTATAGCCGTGTAGCTGGGATTGATTTCGATAAAGTAATGGCTGATGCAAACAAATTTGTCACAAAAATAGAGGAAATTATAGACGGGCTTAACTCTGATAAGATGCAATCGCTTGTAGGCAAACTACAACAATTAATCGAGGGTGAGGATGATGGATAGAATTGAAATGCCTTGCCCGCATTGCAGCTCTGCAGAGGTTAAAAGGTTTGGAATCTTGGAACTAAAAAATGATCTTGTGCAAAGATTCAGGTGCAATTCCTGCAACAGGACATTCTCTGATAAAAAATTAAAACACGCGTCCTATCCAGCAAAAATAATTCTCAACACAATCTCAACCTACAACCTTGGATATACAATCAAGCAAACACAGAAAGAAGCAGCCAAAAGATTCCACACAAAAATCCCAGAGTCAACTATACACAGCTGGATAAAACAATACTCGAACACCTGCACTTTTCATAGGTTTAGGGAACAAGCAATAAAATACAATCCACCAGAAGAAATGATTTTCACTACAAGCCTCCAGCACAACCAGATATACAAGTACCAGCTGCACAAGGCAAAGCTAGAATTGGTTAAGACGGAACTGCCAGAGCAGAAATTCTCTTTATTAAAAGCCTATCTGGACAAAATCCCGACAGAATCATTCCCACACCATATCTTCCAGCCAAAACACGAGGAAATGGAAGAACTGACACGCTCATCACAAATAAAATTCGATACACAAAAGTTCGTCAAGCAGGAAAAACAAAATCTATCCAATGCCTTGGCTTCACTAGGCTTGCATCTGGCAAAAACCAACTACGAAAGGCATGAGGCAGTACAGAATTTCATGATAACCAACGATTCTGTGACAGTAGCATGTGAAATACCAGTTTATCTAACCAGCGATGACATCAAGTATTTTCTCGGCAAAGGCTTCACACTTGACCTTGGAAATTACCAGACGCCGATAACAGGGCATATAGATGTCCTGCAGATAAGCAATGGATTGATACACATCCTCGACTACAAGCCTGAAGCAAACAAGGTAAATGCAGTAAATCAATTGACAACCTATGCCTTGGCATTGGCATCTAGAACCAAACTAGCTGTCAAGGACTTCAAGTGCGCATGGTTCGATGACAGGCATTATTTCGAATTCTTCCCGCTGCATGCCGTATATGTCAAAAGATAATTATTTTTTCTTTATCCCAAATAATTTGAAAGCTGCAATTAGAGATTCTCTATATTCTTCTACAGTCAAGTCAGATTTCATTCCTCTTCTCGCAAGCTCATCCATCATCTCCCCTACAGATAATCCTGCCCGGCGTGCCGCTTCACCAGTAGATACTTTGCCTTCTTTATAAAATTTTACTGCCTCTTCTATCCCCCAGTTTCTTACAGCCTCTTCCAAAAATTCTCTGAGTATGGTTGTCCTGTCCAGTCTCTCCTCTTTTGCTCTTGCGTCTAACTTTTTTACAATCTTTTCAGGCAACCTGACTGTTGTCAGCACTGTTTTCATCTTTCTCACCTCTTATCCTTTCCAAAGCATTAAAAGCTTCTGTCAAAACACTTTCACTAAACCAATTCTCTTTCTTAGAAACTTCCAGATACGCTTTTGCCTTATCATAGGTTATCACACCCTTTTCATACAATATTGGAGGGAAATCTAGGGAGGACAATACTTCTATCCCGAGTATTTTTCCTACTTTTCTAGCTTTATTGTCGTCAGTCAGCATAGGTATTTTGCGGCTTGTCGATACTGCTATCGTAGAGGCTTCTCCTGATCCTATATTGAAATCTTTCCTAAACTTTCCAGTTAAACCCTCATTAGCCCTCGTCACCTTTATCTTCCCTTCCTTCATAAGCTCTTGCATATACAATGCATCCTTCCTTCCCTTATCTAGTCCTACCATTACCTCACTTTTTACTTCTTCTGTCGTTTCTATGTCAGCTATTGAACACACCTCTCTGAGTATATCACCTTTTGCCAACAATATTACCCCAGTCGAATCGATGACAACTTTCATCTTAATTGTATTCTTATATATTTTTTTGTATTCTTAAGCTTTTTCTTTCAGGCATGCAGTTTATAAAAATAAATTTCTCTAAATAAACACTTTTGACAAGACCTTAAGCACACCGCCTTCCCACTCCCTTGCTTTTATCAGTTTTTCTACAAGTTTCTTTAATTCTTCTTTATCTATTCTATTTTGAAAATATAGTTCCATTAATACAGCTAAGGAGATTTTAATTTCAATCTTGTTCGCAATAGCTTGGCCTTCCAAGCTGTAACCAGCATCAACATCATCCATAATGAGTTTCTTTATATTATTTTCCGAGCAGGAAACAAAGCATTCTGCTTCACCTCTATTGACATTTCTCGAAAGCAAGTTTTCGGCGTGCTCCTGATTTTTAATCCCAATCGTTTTAATTCCTCCCTTTTCAATCAGTTTAAGCACATTTTCTGCTGATTTCCTTTCTCTATCCTTATATTTTGCCAGCTCATTTATCTCGTCTACTACTGCCTTGGGGATGTTTATATCAACTATTTCAAGAGACTGTTCAAGTGACCCTACAATTTCTAAGGAGATTAAAGAAGAGGTGTCCATTACTACCTGTATCATTTCAATCCTTTTTCAAAAGATTTTTTGGCGATTTCAACAAAGAATGCTATTTTTTTAGCTTCCTCATACCCCAGAATTCTTACAGCTTCGTCAAAAGAAATCTTGTCGGCGGCAAACTTCTCCGCCACCAGTTTTCTTATTTCTATCATTTCGGTTTCTTTTTGTACATAGCTAATCAATGCTTCTCTGACTATATTAGACATGGTCTCCATTTTTTCCTTTTCTAAAACTCTAATTCTTTCCTTTAACTTAGGTTCTATTCTTACAGTCAGCAAGTCTTCTCTTTTCATACGTATTACATTGTCTTACAAGTATTTAAACCTTTAGGCCACGTCGGCGTCGGTAGACAAGAAACCTACGGTTTCTTATCCTTGAACCTTCCCTTACTACAATTTTACAATATCGGCATCGGGACGCTGAAATCCGAGCTGTCCAGTTTGGAATCCCGAATCCTATCACTGGAGTCCAAGTAGCATGCCACCCAATACCCAAACACCCATTTTCCGCTTTATCCAGCCAATCCCAGCCACATTCCACCTTTTCATCTACAAACGCTGTCAGCAGATTTGGATGGGAAACCCGTCAGGAAACTGGCATATTCCAGATACAAACCCCATCGGGTCAACTAGAAGATTCCTCAGATGCGCCACCGATATCGCGGGGGTCTATCCTTACCAACCCCTGAACCTTGTCAAAAACAGGGTCTGTGCTAACCAGTTCATATCCATTTACCAGACAGACACCTGCATGTATAGAGTCAAATATTGACAAACCATGGATTTTTCTGACCTCCACAGCCTTTTCCTGGACTACTGTCGCCAATGGGAGCATTTCCAAGTTTTTGACAGCTTTTAGCCTTGACAGCACTGATAATGAAAAATCAGCGCCAAAATCCCTCAGGGAAACAATCTCGATCTCAACAACCGTAGCTGCGGAAGTGGTATAATTTTCAGCTTTAGCCAAAATCCTTTCTGCGTCAGCTTTCAGCCAGTCTTCAGGTTTCAGGTGGGCATAAAGCACATCAGCTTCCAGATACACCCTTTATTCTCCCCAGCTTCTGTTTCCATTCTTCATATAAATACCGTTCAGCCTGCAGGGACAAGGGCAACTCCTGTTTTTCTAAGATAACTAAGAGTCTTGTCCCAAATCTTAATGCATCTGATCTGGTTTGAAATTTGCCTTGTTTAACTAGCTGGTCTATTTCTGATACTAAGGCTTTCGGCAGCCTGACTGGTATGGTAAATTCCTTCTGCGGCATAAATTATACTATGGTATAACATATATTTAAATCTTGCATGTGCAGATGGCGCTGTGGCTCGCAGTGCAGGAGCTGGCTAAGGAGAACGAACAACTGAAAGCTAGAATAGTAGCATTGGAAGGCGGATGAAAAATGGAAACCCTACAAAAGTTCTATAAACTGCTCTACAGTCAGTCCAGATTGCCTGATAACAGCCCTCAAGGTGCCTCTGTCCAATTCTTTATGGTCAGGAACTGACACCTGCGCGAACGGGTTATCGCGACGCAGAATCATGTGGCTGCCTTTCCTGTGCTTGATATAAAACCCGACTTTAGAGAGGGCTTAAACAGTTTCCATTCCAGAAACAACTGGAAGCTTCATACGGCAACCATCATGGCCTCATAATGTTCTTCGGGGACTTGCAACCCGTCCTGCTTCAAAGCTTCTATATAACCTTCAATAGCTTCTTTAATATTTTCCACAGCTTCTTCTCTAGTCTTACCTTGAGAAATACATCCAGGCAATGACGGGCATTCAGCCACCCAGTTATTGTCCTCGCCTTTGTAAATTATTGCCTGCCTCATTCTATCAGTTATTACAATATACGGACTAGTATTTAAATCTTAGGAATTATTTCGAGTTCTTCCCGCTGCATGCGGTATATCCAAAATAAGAAATACCTAATTTTATCAATTATCTCCAATCAACAGATACCTTTTTAACCTATCTCCACGTAATCTAATACAATAGGAGGTGCCAAAAAGTGAAACAAATGGGAGCTCTGGACTGGGTAGTGTTTGTCCTGCTTGTAGTAGGAGCGTTAAACTGGGGTCTAGTAGGGCTAGCCAACATAAATGTAGTCGAACTGATCCTGGGCGCAGTGCCAGTCTTGGTAAGCTTAGTCTACATCCTGATAGGAGTAGCCGGACTGTGGAAGCTCTATAAAGTGCTAATGGCCAAATAAAAAGATTTGCAGATTTTTTAATTTTTGTATTCTTCTTTAAACGTTCAGTCCAAATTCTTTCCTTGCAACATCCCTTAGGATTCTAACTAGATTTCCAAGTCGCTTCCCCTCCTAGTAAGAAATATTTATATAAGTGAGAATTTCGAAGAGTATATTAGAAATTTCGAGAGTGGTAAAAGATGGAAACCAAGGTAGGTAGTGAGCTTTTAAAACATAAGAAAGAAGTGATTAGAGGATTTAAAGATGCTTTCGACTTGTTAAAAGATTTGGAAAAGCATCCAGAAAAGCTAAAGCAATTGCCAAGTAAGGGCATTTTGGTTAAAACTAAAAAGAGAAGAATGATAATTCCAACTAACGGCAATGGTAGAACTTTTGTTCTTTAACTTTCTTCGACGGACTATGGTTCTTGATGTCAGACGTTCAGCCCAAATTCTTTCCTAGCAACATCCCTCAGGATTCTGACTAGATTCACGAGCTGACTCTTCTTGACTGCGATAGCACCAACAGACTTGAACTTGCTGCTCGCCCTTATCAGATGGTCATGCTTGGTCTGGTTGATCCTCAAAAACTCCTCTTCGGATTCGTATCTGGGCTGCTTGAACACATCAATCCAGAGCTTGTCCATGTCACTCAAGTCAACCCTCCCAACGAACTTGCTAGGCCCGACAGAATAATAAATCTTCGCAGGCCCCTTCTCGTCATAGTTAACCTTCTTCTCTATGAGCATCCTTTCCAAAAGCTTGGTCACGGTATGCCTGTTCAGGTCCAATTTCTTCGCGATATCATGTATGGTCATCCCCCTGATGCTTTCATTTAATGTGTCAAAAATCCTCTTCTGGTTTTTTGTGTCGTATTCAACTTCTTTTGTCGTTTTAAATTCCATTCAACCACCTATTACTGCTATTATTTTTGGAGCTTATAAAGATGTAGGATTAGTGTATATAAACAAATTACCGAATTTTTAGCCGTTTCCAGGCAATGCACGCCTGTTCTTATTTGGATAAGGTGTGTCTTGCCATCTTCATGAAAGATGTGGGAAATGAACCTCCGAAAGCTTTATATAGTACTAAAGGTAAAGTAATTACTAGACATTAAAAAATAATAACCAAAGGAGGTTGATTAACATATCTATAGTAACTGTATTCAAATTCAACAACTTGTCTGGTCCGTGGCAGGTTGCCAAGTCACTGAACGGGCAAAAGAAAGGCGAGAGCTGGGTGAGGGCTTTCGTGAGCAAGTACAACAGGAACGAAGTCGTCGCGAGCTTCTGGTCCTACGAGGACGTTGAGGACAGCATAAACAAAATCTTCGACGAGGACGAAAGGACAGAGATAGTCTCGTACCTGAAACAGAACGGCAAGACGAGAATCCTAAGGAGGGTGTACTGCTTCATAAACACGATGATGAAGACACTGGAAATTTACACAGGGTCAGAGATGAAACTGAATGAAATAGTTTCCATGTTCGAGGATGTGCTGAAGACCAAATTCACCCGGGTAATACTGGACTCCAACAATCTGCAGAAAATTTACATCGAGCATTCAAACGAACTGAAGCAGGTGATGTTCAAGAATGTAGAAGGGCTGTTCTATGAGATTCTGCGGGGCAAGTATCTGGAGAACAACGAGAAGTTCAGGCAGTGCATGGAAAAATTTCCTGAGAGCCTGCGGGTCATCAGTTTCCGGCCGAGGATCAAGTTCCTGAACGGATACAACAAGTACCAAGTGACTTTAAACGGGGACAAGGGCAGCATGAGATTCTCATCGCCAAACGAACAGTTTGATTTCAGACCAAGGATCGAAATTAGGCAGCTTACTTTCTTGATAGCTGCCACGCTTGGTTTTCTTGGGTGAGTGAGATGGAGAAGAAAATCAAAGAAAGATTAGAAAGAAGATTTCTAATACTACCATTGCATCAGATTGATACAGATATTATCTTAGAACCAGAGAATACAGAAAACGGTAGGTATTGTAAACGTTATCTCAACAAAGTAGGTTACAGATACAGAGGGTTTCTTTCTTTCCCTGTTTTAAGCGAACTATTTCTTAAAATATTAAAGCTAGAGACATTTGATGAAAAGTGGGATACATTACACCTAGTAGACTCTCTAATAAAAGAAAAGAAAATTCTATTTTATTCCCAAAAGGATATCAGAGAAATTGAAACAAAAATAATAGAAATTGACAAAAGGATACAGCCTCTTGATAGAGAGATAACAGCTTGTGCTACAGAACAAAGAGCTACATTAGTCACAATAGATTCCGATTTGTACGAAAACTATAAATTACAGGAAAAACTTGACATTCAAATAAAGCATCCAAAAGAATTAATTTAAATTACGCCAGACTTGACCTTTATTCTCTTTAGTTTCTCAAAAATACCTTTACGTAAAACTCTTTGGTAGGCTTCTTCCAGAGCAGGTTCTTTGAATTTAATTTCACCTTTTTTCATGTTTCCACCTTTATAATTTGTTTAAATAAATATAACAATTTATCAGATAATAGATACTCTAGATTCTTTCTGGTATCATTGTAATCAGATATAATTTGAAGTATCAATTTCCCAAATCTACTCATCAAAGCTTTCTTCAATCCTTGTTTTTCAATTTTTTTAATTATTTCCAGCCTTTCAAGTATTTTCAAGTCAAGCTTAACAGTAGACAAAGGGATTTTTCTTTCTTCTGAGATTTTCTTAGCAGCCGAAGTTATTGATTTAGATTTATCCTTACTGATAGATTCTAACACTACTAGCTGTTTCTTAGTAAATCCTCTGACTAAAAGTTTCCCTAATTTCTTTTCTTGGCTCTTAGACAATTGAAGAGGCATTTAACTCACAAGAAAATGAAATCGTTTTGACTAGTATTAAAAGATTAGGTCAGGTATATCTGACTATCGAATTTTTGTTGACATAAGAGTACTTTGAAAGTGATTACATGGGGATATTCGACACAGTTTATTTCACCAAATATTGCAGTGAATGTAGAAAGAGAACAGAATGGTCTGCACAGTTTAAATGGGAATATAAATCACAATCTCATTACAAGTTAGGAGACAAAATATGGAAAGCAAAGGTAAAATGGATATGGGATAAAAGATTGCATTCGATGTTTAGGAAAGAATTTCAAGAAGCTATAAAACACTTTTCTTGTGATGCTGATGGCATCGCAAAATGTGAAGGATGTGAGAAAAGATACTATGATGGATATTGGAGATTGAAGAGAGAGCACTGGGAAAGAACCAGATGTAAGGGTGTATCAGAATATTTTTACAAGAAAGGCAAAACTTATGGAAAAGGCTTGTTTAAATGGAAGCAGAAGAAGGATGAAAGAGGATTGTTTGGGACATGTACATGTGGTGCTTTAGATAGAATGTTAAAAAGAAGGAAATTAAAGCGTTTGCTTTACGACTGTACTGTTAAAATAAGACATGGTGTGATAAAGGCTATAAACAATTTCAAGATATGGAAGAATTGATGGGTCCGCGCAGAATCGAACTGCGGTCTACGCCTTACCTAAAGATTTGTAAGGGCATCGTCTTAGCTAACCATTCTAGCCACTAGACTACGAACCCACGTAAGTATAAGGTAATTCTATAGTTTTATATTTTTCGAAATATTCAGTGCTATCATCGGTATAAAGTTCTTGATTATTTTTAATTTTTTCAATGAATTTCACAGCATTCTTCAAATTAGAAGTACCGATGAGTTCAAAATATCTAACTACATTTTTATGATTGCGGGTACCGACCGATGTGTTAGTTTCGGTGGTAAAAACACCTAATTTACGTCCCATCTCACTCACTTGTTTAAGTAAAATTGGATTATGAGAATACAAATATACAAATTTGCCTTTGAATACATCACCATCACTATCAATTAATCCTCTTATACAAGCAAGCACCAGTTTTTTATCATCTAATATAATGTTTGGTATAGACGCCTTTGATATTAATTTATCACCAAAACTTAGATTAAATTTTTTATGCAGAAATTCACATAATCTAACTGAGAAAATTTTTAGGTTTATCGTGTTATTTCTTGGGTCTTTATAAATCGATGGTGTTATTGAAAATAGTTCTTCACATAAAGATTTTACATATCCTACATATGGCATTTCATTTTTCGCATTTAGAGATATTCTTACAAAATATTTGGTTAATGTACCATCTCCTAAAACTATCCCTATAAATTCGGCTAATCCTTGGTTTAATTTTGGTATAGTAATTTCCTTTGTACTTTTTTCGGCAAGGTTGGCTCTTAGGTATCCTTTTCTACACCATTCAGATATATATCTTTTGTGCTTTTTTCGCATTTTTCTAATGCCTACACGTCCACCACGTCTTTGTCCCCAATTATTCTCTAGGAAATCTTTAATTTCGAATTTTCGCCAACTTATCCCTGAAAGTTTTGTAAGATAATCACCTACTTCAATAGGTAAGGAATATCTTTCATTATAATAATTTTTAAAAACAGAATAGCTTTTTAATTTAGTAAGAATAGATAATTGACGAAGAGAAATATTTAATTTTTTGCAAACATCTTTGATGAATTCCCTTTGATTTCTCCTATTGAATAGAATTCTCATACATCTAATATATATCTTTAGTATATAAATGTAATATAAAAGCTAGACTACGAGTCTATGTAATAGATAATACATTTACTATTTAAAATATGAAAGAAACTGAATACAGATTTAGGAATGGTAATTCATGAAAGTAATAATTTATTCTATCCCAACAGTAAATGGACTCATCGCAATGCAAGATGAGAAAGATTACAGCTTCATATCCGATATGGCTTGGGAGTTTTATCTGAAAGAAATCAAAAAGGTAGGAGTGTTCGTAATAGGAAGACGAACATATGAAGCAAGTTTAAGAACTGGAGCGTTCCCTTATGACTGTCTGAATGTTGTAATGACCAAGCAGGAAATTGAGAATAAATGGGGCGATAAAGTAATATTCACAGATTTAGAACCAAAGGAAGTTTTACGTATGTTAGAAAAGAAAGGATTCGATAAGGTAATAGTTACTGGAGGGCATTTGAGCGCCAGCTTTATGAAGGAAAAGCTTGTTGATGAAATATGGATTGATTTGATGCCAAGAACATTCACAAATGGTGTTAAATTGTTTGATGGTGATTATTTTGATGCAGACCTTAAATTGTTGGAAGTTAAAAGATTCGCAAAGAACGAAGTTCATCTAAGATATGGAGTGATTAAATAAAGCAACAGTAGTTAACAATTCTTTTGAGGAGTTATTTTTATTAACCGAAATTTTATATCGTAGACACGTGTCCACGATATGAAACCATTCTGAGACAAATGTCTCAAAAAGAAAAAAGCTGAAATAGAGAAATTCCAGTCAAAATCAAGCGTATTTTGCTTCTATTAACTTGTACGAGATTTAGGTTACCTCCTTTACAAAAGATGTGGGAAATGACCCCCTCCGAAAGTCGGATATTAACTGTTAAACAATTTCTAAAGTTACGTGGTAAAAATGGTACAAGAATTGAAAGTAGAACCATCGGAAGATTTAGCATATTGGGTGGGGGTAGCTCAAAGTGACGGGTGTCTAACTAAATATACAATCAAACGTTCCGACTCTGGTAAAAAAGGAACTGTAGTTCAAGTAAGGTTACATGTTTCATCAAAATCATTGTGTATGGCACAGAAGTTTAAAGAATTGTCTGAAAAGATTTTTTTACGAACAGTGAAAATACACAAGCGACCCAAACCTCTAGATGCGTGGGATTTTAAAATGGGGGCAAAACGTCTATTACCTCTATTCAGAAAACTAGATATCCTCATATCTCCTATGTTCATCCCACCAATATGGGTTATTCAAGAACCGAAATATTTTGGTTCTTATTTAGCTGGGTTAATAGACGGTGATGGGTGTGTAATTGTTAAAAGACCTAAATATCCACAATGTGCTGTAGCATTATATAGTGGTTCAATACAGGATGTTCTAAAGAAATCTATAATAAAAACTCTTGGTTGTTCGGTTTTTCAACGTTACCAAACCAGAGTTAGTGAATTAGGAGGTAAAACTATTAGAGGATCTTGGTACACTTTAGATTTTTATATATCTTCAAAAACAGCCGAATTCGCTTTTGATCGTATAATACCCCATTTACAATTAAAACACAAAAAGAAAAAATTGGAAGATTTTATTCTTAGAAGACATCCATCAACCGTAGAAAATTGAAATAGCGGGAACTGGAAATTCCAGGGCCGAACCCTTTTTGAACCAGTGACCTTCCTCACATGCGGCACCGACCACACATTTCAAGGTGTCCCATAGCTTATGAGCCATTCGCCTCTAACGCATCAAGCATATAGAGTTTGCGAGCACTCCATTACAGCCTGCTTATCGCAGGTGGCTGCTCTATCCATATAGGGCTGTACCTCGCTATGAATTTCCCGCTATCTTTAGTGTATATCATTAATTGTTTAAATTATTTAAACCTCGTATGTATTCTATGAAAATTCGGCATGACGTCCAAGCCCTTCTTTTCGACGAGATTAATGGCGAGAAAAAAGTTTTCCTGATAAAATTCTACGATCCGACAAAGAAACGGCATACATGGCGACTAGTCAAGGGTGGCGTCGAAGAAGGGGAAACAGACGAGCAAGCTATGAAAAGGGAAATAATGGAGGAAGTCACACTCAAAGATGTCAAAGTGCTCGACAAGATTCACAATTACGAGTTCGATTTCAGGGACACGCATCACATGGTTTCAACTTATCTTGTTAAAGGCAATGCCAATGAAAAACCAAAATTGAATTGGGACGGCGATAGGGAGATTGCGGAATCAAAATGGGTCTCTCCATCTGAGGCAAACAAGATGCTATTCTGGCCAGGCGAGAAGCAGGCAGTCAGGCTTTTAAAATAAACCTGCTCTTTCCAAATTTTCTTTTCCCAATTTTTATCAGATTAACACTATCAAGATGATTTATATATTCTCTAAACATTCTTTTTGTTAGTGGCTCTCCCACAGTTTTTTCATAAATCGCATACAAATCATCAAATGTTAGATTATCCTTTTTGTTATTGACAATATCAACAATCAATTTTTCCACAGCAGTGATATTCTCTTTCAATATTTCAGGCTTGGCTTCACCGACAGTTTTCAAAACCTTTTTTACATGAATCACTTTAACTTTATCACTAGCTTCTTTCTCAGCCAACCTCCCAGATTTCACCAAACATTCCAATCCAACTCTAACATCACAGCTTTTATTAATCGCATGCACAGATGCCAAAGCAACAACACCTTCCTCAACCGAGTGAAATCCGTAGTCAACTCTTTCTTGCAGTATATCTTTCATTTCCTGTAATGTGTAAGGTCTGAATTCTACTTCATCCAAACTCAGACTGCTCATTATTCTCGGCTCTAATGTAGCAAAGATATGGGGATTGTTTGAAATGAAAATTAGTCCAATAGGATTCTTCACGTATTGATTCATTCTAAGCAAATCATACAAAACTTTTTGGTCTTTGTAAATTAATTGGTCAACCTCATCGAGACATATCAGTAATGACTTCTTAGATTTTTCCAAAGCTTCTGTCAGTCGGGAAATGATTTCATCCTTAGCCCATCCTCGCCTTTGGACGAACATGCCAAAGTCAGAAACAATTTTCGTCAGTATCGATAGCGATGTGTTGTAATTCCAGCAGTTCATATAGATTGTCTTTATTCCAGAGTAATCTTCGAATTCTCGAAAGACATATTTTGATACAGCCGTTTTACCAATACCTGGAGAACCGAATATAAATGTATTTTGAGGATTTCTTCCTTTGCTTGCCGGCAGGAGGTTATCGGCGAGTTGCTTGATCTGGCTCTCTCTATGCGGAAGTATGTCAGGTAAATATTCTGAAGAGAGAACTTCTTCACTTTTGAATATCAAGCCAAATGTCATAATTAATTGTAGGAGTTAACTATTTTATCTTCTTAATGTTCTCTCCAAAACTCTCTTACCGTTTTTATAGTATCTCGCTTCAGTTATTTGACACCTGTCTGCATCTAACTGGTTCATAAGAAAGCGAATAGCTCTATACGCTCTACAACCTCTGTATATTTCAGCTGTAAAGGAAGCTTCCCTATCCTCAGACCAAGTGGAAAGAGCTAAATGCGACGCTCCAATAACTTGAGTAACAGTATATCCAGGTCCGAAAAAGACACTGTAGGGATCTCCAAATGGCTTGACACCAATCAATTCTCTTGCCTTAGAAAGAGCGGCTACACCCATTTCAGTATTTGTTAAAGCCCGATCGTTTTTACAACCCGAAAATTTACAAGCAATTGTTTTAGTCTCAGCCATTACAAAACATTAGTTTATTTTCAAAATATATTACGTTAACGTAAAGTACATCCTTCTATTAGTTTTGCCTTTGTTTTCAAGCTTTACAATTTCAATTTTACCAAGCTCGTTTAGATTCTTAACGTGATTGCCGCCATCTGCTTGTATGTCTACACCCTCTATCTCAACAATTCTTAAATTGTCTATGCTTGGTGGCAATGCCTCCAACAGTTTGATGATACCAGGAATTTTCATTGCTTCTTCTCTTTTCATGAAGTATGATTTGACCTGTGCATTTTGTTTTATCAATTCATTTGCTTTTTCTACATAACCTGTAAACTTTTCACGGTCGAATTCCTCAAGGTTGAAATCTATACGCGACTTGTCCAAATCAAGATTGCCTCCAGAGATCAAAGCACCTGTCTCATTGTGGAATATTGATGATAAGAGGTGGGATGTAGTATGCATCTTCATTAAACGATAACGTCTTTCCCAATCTATGACTCCCTTAACTTTGTCTCCTGGTTTCAATCCTTCTTTATCGACTTTGTGTAAAATCCTATCTCCGGATTTTGAGACATCAGAAACAACAAATTCATTTCCGTTTGTGATTAACTTGCCTGTATCATAAGGCTCTCCTCCGCCCACTGGAAAAAAGCAAGTCTGGTTTAGTTCGACCAAGTTTTCATTAACAGTGACAACTCTCGCTCCAAATTCTATCATGTAGGAATCTTCCCAATAGAGCTTCTTTGTCATAATGCTTCCTTCAGTTTTTGAATTACTTCTTCTTTACCACGTTCAATGATATACGGACCTAGACGAGGTCCCCTGTCTGATTTCAACAGAATTTGATAAACTGTTTTGAAAAAGTCTTTCATTTCCAAATTGTGTTTTCTTACCAAATCAAAAATCTTAGCCTGTAATCTTTCACCGTCATCTTCCTCTTTAATAGCATTGATCAGTTCATGTATTACAAACCTGTGTTCTTCACTGATTTGCAGTTCAATTTCACTAACTTTTGCAAAATTTTCATACCAAGTTTTAGCAAAAATTAATCTTTCTTCAACTATTTTCTTAATTTTATTAGTTACAACATTAATCTGGTTCCATTCTTTCAGTTTATTGATAGAAAACTCCAATTGATTATTTTCAGGTAGAATTTTCACCAACTCAATTAATTTTTCGAATGGCGGTCTAAACGGTTTTTTAGTAGGCACCCTACCAATCACCGATAGCTCGTATATTTTCTTTGTGTTTGCTTTTTCTCTTTTATCAACTTTTTCTAAGCCAAAATAAATTCTTTCATACCTTTCGAGATCATTGTAGACTAACGGTACATTTTCTTCTTTGAAATCGATAGTAGCCTCTGGGCGTGTTTTAATTGTTAGAAACCTTAGAATTTCTGGTGGTACTAATTGTGAGATTTCTGCAAACCCCACACCAATTCCTTTTGAAGTTGACATTTTTTTACCTTCGACTAGGAAAAATTCATAACCTTTACCTTCATCTTTGCATGTAGACGGCCATGGTGGTGGGTAGTTAAAAATTTCACATGCAAGAGCCACAGCCACAGTTCTAGAACCGCCTTTAGTAAAATGATCTTTACCAGCAGTTTCTACTACCACACCTACAGTAGGCCATTTAGCTGCCCACTCTACTTTCCACGGTAATTTTCCGTTACCATTATACGGAGAAAGCTTGCCTTCGTACCCGCACCCTCTAGCCCATTCTACAAAATCAGATTTACAGGAATATTTTACAATTTCACGTTCCGCATCCCATTCGTATGCTAAAGTTGTCCCTATTTTCCCGCATTTTTCACATATAGGGTTAAAAGGTAATTTTTCAGCACCTACCGCTTTTCCATAAATTTTTTTGTAAATCTCTTGTATCTTTTGTGAGCTATCGAGTGCAGTTTTTATTGCCCAATTAAAGTCACCATTAATATACCTTTCTCCAGTGCTCTCTAATTCCGCCTCTATTCCCCATTCGTCAAACAATTCTGTGCATTCAGAAAAAAAATAGTCAGCATAACTTTCGTATCCCTTTTTAGGCGAAGGGATATTTCTTAAAGGCATTCCCAAGAACTTTTCAAATTTTTCTTTTGGCAGAAAAGCAGGTATGCTATCGAATGGATCTATATCATCACTGCTAAAAATAAATCTTCCCTTTAATCCGTGGTCACGTAAAGTTTTCGCTATGATATCGTGAATGACCCAACCTCTTCCAGAACCTATGTGAATTCTACCAGAAGGAGTTTTTTCATCGTATACAATATAGCCGCGTTCTTTTACAATTTTCTGCAAAACCTTATTTTCTTTTACGTTGTGTTTAACTTCTTCCACGACTTTATCAGTCCAATAAGTGTATTCTTTTTGTTCTTTTCTAACAACCATATAATATCTATTGAATGTTGGAAATAAGTTCTTAGATTATCTAAATTCTCACCCTGAAATACCAGGAAAATTTATACTCCAATAATCCTCCCTTCTTCTATCTCTGGAATAGGTAAGATGCGGTCTTACATGTTTCCAATCTCCATCAGGATGCCTACCAATATATTCTAATTTTAGCAGATTGCCGTGTTTGTTTAAACATATTTGATATGACCCATAATTCTCATCATCACATGTCCTTACAGGAACACTAATTAAATACATTCCTTCTTGCTGTTCGAGCGTAGGATTACCCAACCCGACGATTGCTTTTAGCCTATCCCCAAACTGACTTAAGAATCCAGTCGGATGGTATTCTAAGATTACTTCATTTACATCAAATAATTTTCTAACTTTAGTTACAAGCTCTACGGAATATTCCATTGGTAATTTCTGAATGCGATCTTCGCCTAATGGAGGCATTTGCGCCCCTGGCACAAAACCATGTTCTAATCCTCTATCAACTGCTTCAAATTCGTAGATATTTTTATGCGTGAATTCGCTTCTGCGTCTGCGTGTTATCTTTGCTGGAAGGGAGTCGGATCCGTCAAATAAAGCAACTTCGCCTACGTCATATGCATACGGAACTGTTTTCTCTCTAAGAGAATCTTCATGTTCTTCGTACTGTGATTTTTCAGGAAACCTTTTACCGCATGAATCGCATTTGTATTCGATTATACTTGCCATAAATCACACCTCCAAAAATTTTCTTCTTCTGTCTGAGGAAGAGATAGTTTCTTTCAATACGCCAAGTCTTCTTAGACTTGACAATTGATACCTTAGTGTCCTTTCAGAAATTCCCGTAAATTCTCTTAATTGTTGTAAAGTTCTACGGGTAGAAAGAAATTGTACTATAGTTTCTCGCAATCTTTTGGCGTTCACCCATGTTGTTCACCAGATTTATAATAAAATTCTAGAATATTTATTATTTAGTATACCGGCAAGATTATGAAAGTCTTAAAAATTAATCTAAACAATAACCTATTTGAATGCCAGTAAAGGCTTAAATAGTATTATATATATTTATATAATATGAAAAGACAACAATTATTGCACTATCCTCGATTGGACACTGTCTTAATGGTAGAAGACGCTGTCAAAAAGGCCGGGGAATATCCCTCAAAAAGGCAGCTTTGGATATCTTTGCATAAGAAGGTTATGTATCAAACCTTTAATTTAATTCTTGAATACCTAGAAGATTCAGGAAAAATTGTAGTCAAAGATGGTAGAGTGATCTGGATTTGGAATCCTAAACTTGTAGGAAAATATCTAAAACCTAATCTTGTGGTTAAATGAAATCCGACAGGCAAGTTTTTGTTAGTTTTGCTGATGAAAAGGTAAAAGAAGCATTCGAAAAAGTTAAGAAACAAGATTCTGTATTTTACAAATTTCTCAGTAGAGCAATAGATGATCTTAAAGAAAATCCATTTTGTGGTATTGCTATTCCTAAGAGATTGATGCCAAAAGTTTACAAACAAAAATATGGAATAAATAATCTTTGGAAATACAATCTGCCTGGTGCATGGAGATTGCTTTATTCAATTGCCGGTGATAGGGTTAGTATTGTTGCAATAATATTGGAATGGCTAGATCATAAAGAATATGAAAGAAGATTCAAATACTAGTTTTTCTTTATTTTCATGGTTGATATGAAAATCTTAAAAATTAATCCTGATAAAATACACGACTTGAGATTTAGCTGTCCTAAGATTTAAGTAGTTCAGACATAATTTAAAATTATGAATTCTAGAACATGGATAAATCAGCATAGCGAGGATTTGAGAAGGCAGTTTACAGGCAAAACTATCATTGTTTCCAAGGACAAGGTAGTGAAAGTTTTTGACGGAGTTGTCAATCCTTTGACATTAAACAAAACAGCCAGAGAATTGCATTTAAAAGACTGGAGTTACACCTACCTACCCACCCAAAGGCGAAGAAGAATACATTGAACTGTTCAGATAGCAGAATAATTATTCCTGTTGAACTGTATGAAAATCTTAAAAATTAATCCGAATAAACCAGAGAGAGAACTTTTAAAATTAGCTGCAGGAACCCTTGAAAATAAGGGACTGGTTGTAACACCAACTGATACCCTCTATGCTTTATCTGCCTCAGCTTTAGATAAAGAATCTATTAAAAAGGTGTACAAAGCTAAAGGCAGGGATTTTAAGAAACCTTTATCAATTATGTTTTATTCGCTATCTCAAGCAAGAAAATATGTCAAGTTTACTTCTTTGGCTTTGAAGTTAGCAGAGAAATTCCTACCCGGTCCTTTAACGATAATTCTTCCTATGAAACGAAATTTTCCAAAAGAATTGACAGGTTCAAATAAAGTCGGGATTAGAATTCCTGACAACAGAATATCTCAAGGGCTCATTAAATTATGTAGATTCCCTATTACAGCTACAAGCGCGAATATTTCTGGTAATAGTGATTCTGTTACAGCTGAAGATGCATTAAACCAAGTTGGCGATGAGGTAGATTTGATTTTGGATGGTGGAAAATGCAGGTTGAAGAAACCTTCTACAGTAGTCGAGATAATAGATGATGAAATTAGGGTTATTCGAGAAGGGGCAATAAAGAAATCTGAGCTTAAAATATAGTGGGCTCGTGGGGATTTGAACCCCAATTAGAAGCTTTTCACTAATTAACCGCAAGCTCCTGTCCTCTCTGCAAATTTTATCCAGGTTAGACTACGAACCCGTATGCAATCTATAAAAATGTCACTTTTATAAGTTTAATAATCGAAATTCAAGAAGGTCGGTCAAACTGGAAGGACTAAAATGCACAAGCTGTGGAATGAATGTATTGGCTAAAAAGAACTTTGTCAGGTTCAAGTGTCCTAAATGTGGAAAAACTGAGTTAGTAAGGTGCAGTACCTGCAAAAATCTCGGGACTAAGTACGAGTGTAGAGAGTGTGAATTTGTGGGTCCTTAGGATGGCAGAAGTAATAGTAACTTTCAAAGTCATGCCTACCGGTACTGACGTGGATTTAGCCAATCTGGAAAAAGAGATTAAGTCTGCTGTAAATCCAAAAAGAATAACCCGCGAGCCTATTGCATTTGGTTTGGTAGCTCTAAATGTGACTACACTTGTCGAAGATGCAGGAGGAAAGCTAGAAGAGATTGAAAACAAACTAAGAGCTATTAAAAATGTTAGTGATGTCCAAGTTACAGGGATGACTCGGACATTTTAAATGATGGTTACACAATAATAATTAATGAAAATTAAAGCAGTTTCTACTGTTATAGCTTCTATTCTCATGCTGATGATTGTTATCGCATTAGGAGGAACTACCTATCTTTTCATATCAGGCACGTTCACAAGCAAAACAGCCACGGCATTCGAAGTTATAGATGCGATAAATGATACTGTTATAATAAGAAATTCTGGAACAGAACCTATAACTTCCCTCTCATCTGCCAGACTAGATGATAGTAATACAGTCTATCGTATATCTACAAAAGATTCTTCTCTTGTTGGTTATTGGCAAATGGATGAATCTTCTTGGATCAATGATTGTTCAACTAATACAGTTATTGACTCGTCTGGGAATGGTGATGATGGTAAGTCATGTCCTGCTGGTAGTGGTCCTATAGGTGGTGCAACTGGCCGGTTTGGCAATGCTGGAGATTTTGATGCAAGTAATGATTACATTAACATTCTACACAGTAGTATCCTCAATGGTGATGATAAGCTTACATATAGTGCATGGTTTTATGCAAGAAGTTATTCCAAACCACATAACCAAATAATAGGAAAGTCTGTTCATGGAGGTGGACAGAGCCGTGCTCAAATGGGAATTTGGATCAATTCTGATGGCACTATTCAAGGAAGAGCAGAAACAAATACCGGTAGGATAAATGTTATCGGTCCTGTCATTTCTACAAACATATGGTATCATGTTGCACTTGTTTTTAATGGAATTTCTCTTAAATTGTATCTTAATGGTGAAAGAGTTGCAGCCCAGTCATTTTCAGCTACAATACTTGTAAAAAATACAGACCCTTTAAGAATAGGATGTGACTACGACAGGTGTGGTTTCCCAGAGCCTCCTACAAATCAAAATGGTAATTATCTTTTTGACGGTTTGATAGAAGAAGTAAAAATATACAACAGAGCTTTATCAGAGCAAGAAATAAAAGCTAGTTTCAATATTGGTTCACAAATAGATCCTGGTGAAATAGCAGCTATGAAAGTTTATGGTATTTCGACAAAAGGTACACATACATTAAGATTGTGCACCTCAAGCATGTGTAATACTGCTATTCTTACAATAACTTAAACAATTCCAGACACAAACAACTGATGCCTGTCCTTTTCTTGGAACTCTTCCATAATCCTTCTAATGACCATCTTCCTCGGGTCACCGACCATGGGAACCCTTTGTTTTATTTCCTCAAAAGTCTCGAACGATTTCTTTTTCCTTTCTGCGATTATGGACCACAAGTGTTTCTTGCCAATGCCAGGGAGCAGTTCCAAGCTGTGCATCCTTGTTGTCAATGCACCCGACTTGTTGAAAAATTCAACGAATCTCTTCTCGTCTTTCGCTACAACTTCATTCACAACTTCCTCCAGCACGTCTTTGGCATAACTCGTCAAGTCATCAAATCCTATCTTGCTTCTGATATACTTCACCTGATCCCTTTTACCCTCGCCGATGTAGAGCCTGTCCTTAACTTTGATAGTGGCGCCTTCTTTCAAGATAACCTCAAGCAGGCTGAAATATTTCTCACCAACGCCTTGCGTTACAGGTTCTGATCTTCTGTCGCCCGGCTTGCCTGTCGGAAGAAAATCCAATACTATAAGAAATTCGTCTTTCGCCGGCATAGAATACCCCATTAACTATATCTTTTTACAGTCTTCAGTACAGCATCTATCTCTTCATCAGTCAAAGAGGAATAGTCTTTATGCAATACAGCCCGCAAATCTTCCCTGTCTTCTGGTAGAAAATTAACTATGGTCATAATCTGCCTTTCACGGAGTTTTTCTATTTTCTTAAGTTCTGCTATTAGCTCATCAATTTTATTAGAGTCAGTCTTCACGAATTTTTTCAAAATATCCAAGCTGTTTTTCTGCTCGTATTTTAGCTCCCCTTCCTTTTCCTTATTTTCGAGCAGTTCCTTGGCTTTCGAATCAGGGACTAGCTCTTCTGAGATTATATCCAAAACTACCACCTATCTTTCTATTATTACTAAACCACAGCCTTAAATAGCCTTCAAGTGTTCTGGTCTGGAGATGATCATCTTCTTGCTGTCGCCAATGTTTATTTCAACGACATAGCTCCTTCCCCTTCTGCTGATCACCTTGCCGACAGCGCCCTTAAACTTGGGATAAGGCATCCCTTTATGGCTTGATGGCTCCATCTCTAATGCCACATTTTGCCCTGTTTTAAATTCTTGCAAGAATTTCGTTATCGCAGGTCTGACACTAGGTTTTTGCCTTAGCTTGTGCCTTGTTCTAGTTCTGAAACCTTTGGATTTCCTTACCATCTAATCACTATGTACCTTTATCACGTATTTGAAAGTTTAAAAATCTAATTTTAATTAGAATGACTATGAAGAAAGTAGCAATTACTGGTGCGAATGGTACAATAGGAACCATGCTTAGAAGAGGTTTAACTGATTATGAAATAACCCCTATTGATTTACCAGAGATAGATGTGACAAACTATAAAAATCTTCTGCGAGTATTTCCTGGACATGCTGCAGTGGTTCATTTAGCATGGGATGGAAGAGAAAACTTTCGAAGTGACATTATTGTACAAGAAAACAAGACGATGCTCGAAAAAGTATACCAAGCGGCTTTTGAGACAGGTGTACCTAAGGTTATAATGGCAAGTTCAATTCATGCAGCAGATGTAGATTGGAATAGAGAACCTTATTTATCAACAGCCGAAGGCGAACGTGAGATAATGCCGTCTTTAATTATATCTACCGATCAAGTAAGCCCTGACAAACCATATGGAGCAACAAAAGCATACATGGAAGCTCTTGGAAGACAGTGGGCAAAGAGAGGATTATTTGTCGTATGTATAAGATTTGGTGGTGTAAATCCAGAAGACGCTAAAATAAAACAAGGGGAACCAAGATATGCTAGAGATTGGTTAAGCCACCGAGATTGCGTAACCCTTATCAAACACATAATCGAAATAGACCAAAATAAATTAGAAGACAATTATCACCAGTTATATGGAATATCTAATAATAGTGGGAGAATCTATTCAATGGAAAATAAATTAGGATGGACACCAAAAGACAACTCAGCTAATAGATGAACTAACCTTTACCTGTCCAAATCTTTATCACATCTAGACTTAACTTTTTAACTTTATTGTTTATCAGCTCGCTCACATTCGGTTGTGTCCTTCCTTCATCGCCTGTGATCAGTTCTTTTATGTAAAGTCCAGATTCTGCCCTGACCTTGAACTGCATTTTTTTATTACCAACCACTTTATACAAGAACTTTTTCACGTGCCTTTTCCGTGTTTTATTCGCCCGCCTATGCACAACGCGTGTAGGAGTTTTCTGCAATACAGCTTCTTTGGTTATATTCTTCAGATTCTTCAACAGTTTTCTGTCGATTTTGTTTTTAAACTCCGCATCAACAAGATAGGTTTTGTCAATTCTGTCCGTCTTCAGTTTTCGAATCAGTTCTTTTCCGTTATCAACAATTCTCAATGCCTTTACTTTTACTTTTTTCGATTTGTTTATTCTTTTTCCAATTTCTTTCAAGTTTATTTTTCTTCTAACAGGTTTAATTAATTCTATGACAAAAGGTCTCCAGTCCAAGTTTCTAGCGTCCACATCTTCTCTCCCGCTCGCATGCATAGAAGAATTTTTACTTCTAGTAGTTGTCAACAAGGGGGTTTCTATAATTTCCTGAATTGAAGTCTTGTATAATTTTCCTTCACCTTTGCAAAAAGTACATCCCTTACCTACGCATTTACTACAAATCCATTTTGTCTGCGGTATACCTCTTGCCAACTTCTGATATTTTCCATAAATGTACAAACTTTTTACCTGTGTTCTTATCGTGTTAGTATTCAGGTCAACAACAATTGTCACATCAGGATTTTTTAAATCGAATTTCTTTTTGGTCAGCTTTTCTATCCTCTTTCCAACTTCCCTGTTTATCTCGGATTTGATTGTTTCCACATCTTCTATGCCTATTCTCCCCCACAAATTCTCTTGTTTCCTCTCAAGTTCACTCGAAGGTGTTGTACCGATCAAAAATGTATTGACTTCTATACCTCGCACTTTTTTAATAATCTCATTAACTACTTTGTTAATTCCGTCCTTGAAAAAATTGTTGCATAGGGTGCAGGCATCTGGTTCTTTCAATTCAGTTTTAGTTAATTTACTGGCAAACTCCCTTAAAATTTTTCCACGTTCAGCATTAGTCAAACCATGTCCCGTCATCCCCCACTGACGACCTAGACAGGAGTCGCACACTTCACTCTTGAGAACCTCCAATAATTTTTCCTTGGTTTTATTTTCTTCTAGAACTTCTATGGGAAACTTCATAAATTGATTGTAGAGTTATAATTTAAATCCAAATTGTTGCACAAGCTTTTTGAACTCTCCCCTTTGTAAGCCCTTCATTCCACCAAGAGACCTGACCATTTTTTTGGTTTGATTGTATTGGTTTATTAGTTCTCTAACCTCATTTTCTGTTTTTCCAGATCCCTTAGCAATTCTCGCCATTCTAGTGTTAGATACAATCTCTGGATTTTCTCTTTCTTGTTTAGTCATAGATTGGATTATTACTCTGTACGACTTCATCTTTTCTTCTTGCTTCTTCAGCAATTCATCTGAAATTTTCATCATCCCCATTCCTGGTATCATTCCCACAATCTGTTGAAGTGAACCCATTTTGCCAAGTCTTTCTATTTGTTCCATAAAATCTTGTAATGTAAATTTACCTTCGGCTATTCTTTCAACAGATTCTTTCTTAATGTCAACTTCTTTCGCCTTCTCTAATAAAGTTTCCAAGTCCCCAAGCCCAAGTAAACGCGAAACAAATCTCTCAGGGTTGTATAACTCCAAATTTTCAAGTTTCTCACCAGTACCGATGAATTTTACTTTAGCCCCTGTAACATTTGTTGCAGTTAACGCACCACCAGCTTTTGCTGTCCCATCCATCTTTGATATTATTACTCCAGTAATACCAACCAATTTGTGAAATTCCTCTGCTTGTACTTTGGCAACTTTACCCAAGTCAGCAGGTATAACCAACAAAACTTCATCTGGTTTTATTATCTCGGTTAATTTCCTTAGCTCATCAGCAAGGTCTTTATCCAAGGCGTTTCTACCAGCTGTATCAAAGATTACTGTGTCATAATTCGAATACTTTTCCAATGCAGTCTTGGCGACAGAATAAGGATCCTTACTTTTATCATCAACATATACGGAAACACCAAGTTGCTTACCCAACATTTGAAGTTGTTGTGGGGCCGCTGGTCTGTGATAGTCCAAACCAACTAAAGCAGGTTTCAACCCCTGTTTTAAAAAGTAACGAGCTAATTTTCCAGAGCTTGTTGTTTTTGCAGAGCCAAAGAGGCCCACTAACATTATTTTTTCCCTACCTAATAACTCAGAAGGTTTTCCACCTAGCAACTTAACCAATTCTTCGTAAATAACCTTCAATACCTGTTCACGCAAAGTTAGCCCTTTTGGAATTTTTTCCTGTACGCATCGATTGCGAATTTCTTCTACGATACTATTAGTTAGCTGAATATCCACATCTGATTCCAATAGAATTCGTCGCAAATCAATTAAAACTTCTTCAACTGCATTTTTATCGACGGAGGTACCGGTAACCAATTTTCTGATTAACCCTCCCAAACCTTTTGCTAGGTTGTCAAACATTTATCCACCAACTAATAAATCTATAAATGTTTTTTGGTTATATTCTAGCAAATCTTCGAATTTTTGACCCGTTCCTAAAAACAAAACAGGTTTTCTATACTTGTCACATATAGATAAGATGTTTCCTCCTTTCTCATTTACGTCAAGCTTGGAGAATATTACAGCATCTATACCAACTATATCATTAAAGAACTCAAACTGATGAAGAACATCAGAACCAGTCATACTATCAAGTACTAGTATTTTTAAATCAGGCTTATTTACTCTAACTATCTTCTTTAGTTCATCTAACAAATCTTTATCTGTGTGCATTCTACCACTTGTGTCAGCTAAAACAATATCATATCCTTTTGATTGAGCCGATTTAATTGTATCGAAAATCACAGCGCATGAATCGGCACCATGCTTGTGTTTTATTACTGGTAACCCGATTTTTTCAGCATACATTTCTAGTTGGAGGTCTCCGGCGGCGCGCCATGTGTCTCCTGCAGCGAGAATAGGTCGATGATTTCTGTCTTTAAGATGTTTACCTACTTTAGATAAGTTTAAGGATTTTCCTACACCATTTACCCCGAAAAACAACAAAACAGCTGGTCTATTCTCACCTTTTGCTTTTTCAATAACTTCTTCTAAATCAATTTTCGGCACACTCAAAATCTCCATCAAACTATTTCTCAACCTGCTTACAATTACAGGCTTAACTTCACTATGCTTGACTTCCATTCCCAGTAAAGACACTTTCAAATCATTTTTTATTTTTTCAGCAATTTCGTATGCAACATCACCTTCAATCAAACCGTTTTCAAGCTCATTCAAAATAGGGTCAATATCTTCTTCAGATAATTTCTTTTCAGTTATTTTTTTGATAACTTTCTTGAACAATGATACTTTCTCTTCTTTCGGTTTCTCTTTGATTTCTTCCTGGACTTGTTTTAGTTCTTGCTCAATGTATTCTTTTATTGCTGGTTTTTCTTCCTTTGCAATTTCTTTTATCTCTTCAACAACTTTCTCCGGGTCTTTTTCGATCTCTTCTTTTATTTTCTCAGCCTTTTCCTCAAATCTTTCCTCCTCTTCTTTCTTTTTAGTTATAGATTCAATTACATCCGAGAATTTCTTTTTTATGAAACCAAACATAGCATCACTCAACCAGCAAGAGTTTGCTCTTGTGATTTTTGAATCAATTGATTAATTTCTGGTCCTAACTGGCTCATTGCGCTTGAAATCTGAGAAATATTATTTTGAATCTCCTTCAATGCATTCTCCATCTCTTGTTTTCTTTTAATTAATATTTCTTTTCCATCTTCAGGTGATTTCTCCAATATCACACCAGCCCCGATTTCTACCAGTATTTTATTTTTATCTGCTACATTTCCATATGTGAAAGCTTCACCCCCAAGTTTAAACAAAATATCCTTTTGATTCTTGCCTATCTCATCAATACTAGAAATAGTGGATATAATTTCTACAATTTTACTGCTAACCAAATCTCTCTGTCTCGTTAATGCTTCTAGTCTGGATTCTAATGTTCTATAGATTAACATTTTTTCTTGCAGTTCTTTTTCATTTACCATTAAATCACAATCTTAATTTCTCCTTAACAAGTAAAAGCCCCAAAAGTGCAACAAAATGCGGTTTATTAGTCATAAGTAATTTTAAAGCTTCATTTATTGGGAGCTTGAACACTTCTATAGTTTCACCTTCATCTTTTTCAAGTGGATCATTGTAAATCTCTTGTGCTAAGTAGATATGCCATTTCGTAGTACTTCTACCACTAGTCAATACAGTAGCCAATTTTTCAATTCTTTCCGCATTAAAGCCAAACTCTTCTCTAAGTTCTTTTCTTGCTTGTTCCTTTAAGGTTTCTTCTGAGTCTTGTTTATCTGCAAAGCCAGTAGCTGTTGTATAAATAAAATCTTTCTGAGCTGGTTTGAATTCTTTGCTCAGATACACATTATTGTTGTCGTCTAATGCGATCATAGCTACAGCATCGTTCGATTTTATCATTTCCCATGAAACAGTTTTATCATTACCCAAATCAACTTTTTGCTCTACTATATCAAACCACTGGCCTTTGTATTTAGTTTCTTCCGAAACCACTTTTGGTGTCATGTAATCATATTTATGCAGGGGGAGAGATTCGAACTCTCGAAGGGACTAACCCAGTAGGTTTCTTATGTCATCTTTCATCAAAGCTCAATCACCTTGAGCCTACCGCAATTGACCAGACTATGCGACCCCTGCGTAGTAAGATATATCTAAATTAACTATAAAAACGTTCAATAAAATAGATGAAAAAAATCAATATACTTGGTTTTCTGAGTGTACTTGGTTTATTGGTCATTATACCGACATTACTAATAATCAGATTTCTGCCATCAGAAACACATTACAAAACCGTAAAAATCTCGGATATTAATATCAAAGCAGAAGTTGCAGATACTACCCTGAAAAGAATAGAAGGCCTGATGTCTAAGAAAACACTTCCCGATAACGAAGGCATGCTTTTTATTTTTGGTGAAGAAAATTATCACGGCATTTGGATGGTAAACATGAGTTTTTCAATTGATATAATATGGGTTAACAAAAATTTGGAAATAGTCGATATAACTGAAGATGTTCAACCATGTAAAATCAACTGCCCAGTATATCTACCAGATGAAAGAGCTTTGTATGTTTTAGAAGTGAACTCAGGATTTACCAAGAAAAACAAGTTACAAATCGGAGACACGATTGCCATAAGTTAAATCATCTTTCCCACTTCTGATTTCAGTTGTTCGATCTGCCCCTGCAAATCAGCTACGGTAGCTTCTATGCTTCTGATGTCTTGTTGTTCTGGCGAACCTTCTCCACTTTCATGAAAACCAGCAGGCCTCAACAGGTTGTTATCAAGGTCGATCAGCTTGTCGTCCATCTTCTCTATGACATCGCTGACTATGTTAAATGTATCATCCCTAACCTTTTCTATCTGTTTTAACGTACCGAGAGAATTTTTAACAATCATTAGTGACGTTTTCAAGTTGCCGATAGTAGTCAGGATCTGTCGGTATCTGTCCATTTTTACGAACAAAGGTGCGACTGTAGGTTTTTCTGGTTCTCTTTTAATTACAGGAGGTGGAGATTTAGGCGGTTCAATCAAAAACTGGGGTTGATCAAGTAAAGATAACGGCGGCAATTCAGCAGGCAATTCCATAGGTTCTTCCCTTTTCTTCCTACCAAAAAGTCCCATCTATATCTAATTTAATTTCTATTGCGGAGAATATAAGTGTTTTTGTTTTAGGTAATGCGCCAGTCGGGATTTGAATTCTCGGATACGAGTAATTAGCTCAGCACCTCCCGAGCCCTGAACTTGTTGCTACTATTGGCAAGCTCATGTCCTACCAGACTAGACTACTGGCGCATAAATTAAATTACTTTCCAAATAAAAATATCATCCTAATATTGATCCAAAGCCTTCTATCGCCTTGTCTTCCTCTTCTTTGATTTTATTTATCAACTGTGATTTTTTATCGTCTTTTACTTCTTCAGCCAAGTCTTTCATCAGTTCCAAAGCACGTTTACACTGTTCATCAGTTCCAAATAAATAACAATAATATCCATCCTTACCGATAATAGAACCTTCCTTAAAAGTCATACTAGCCCTACCAACAATATCATCAGTAAGTAAAACATCCTTTCCTTTCGCGAAATTTTCTGATTTGAAGTGCAAAACAATTTCCATAAACAACCAATAACATTTCAAGGTTTAAATTGGTGAGCCACAGGTGGGATTTGAACCCACGGCCTATCGCTTGCCCTTAACAATACGGGGCGATTGAACCTTATGTTTGCTCTGCCAGCTGAGCTACTGTGGCACTTGCTTATTACTTTTGGCGACCATATATATTAGTCTAATCCAGGGGTGTTTATGGCCAAGGCAAAAGAAGAATTAGAGGAAGCCCAATTCTGGCGGAAGGAAAGAAACGGCATAAGAGACTCTGTTTCTGCAAGGGAGGATTTCATAGCCAAAGGGAAAATGGATTTCTCCTTGACAAGGGAAAACAGGGACAACAAGCTCTTCACGCTTAATTTCGGCAGGGTGGTGGCTCTAAATGTGGAAAAGATAGAAAAAAGCCATTTGTTCCACTTTAATCCCAATTCAGACTCGCTGTTCGTAGGCTTGCCAGGGTGCAACTTTAGAGGCCCGTTTTGTTCTGATTTCGAACTCAGCCACAAGATATTGCACGACAACCCGCTGGACGCCAAATACCAGTATTACACCCCTGAGCAGATAGTCGGAACAGCGGAAAAAAAGAACTGCAAGTCCATCACCTTCAACTATACAGAGCCCATGGTCTGGTTCGAGTTTGCCTTCAAGACAGCCAGGTATGCCCATAGGGGAAACGTCAAAACAACCCTGGTCACCAACGGTTACACTACCGAAGAGCCTATCAAGAAGCTTGGCAAGTTTTTGGATGCGGTGACTGTTAAAATATTCGGTTCAGGCAGTGCAGAGCTGTACGGGAAGTACATGTCTATAAAGAGCGCGCAGCCGATATACGACACATTGAAACAGATGCACAAACAGAAGCTCTTCATCGAAATAACAAATCTGATTGTGCCTCAAGTTGGCGACAATTTGGAAGAATGCAAGAAGTTGGCATCGTGGATAAGCCATGAGCTTGGTGCCGAGACGCCGTTGCATTTGTTGCAGTTTCAAGGCGGTGAGTTGGGTATACCATCCACCCCTATATCAGTTTTGGAAAGATTCGCCGAAGAATCAAAAAAAGAAGGGCTGAGGTACGTCTATATTCACTCCTTACCGCCCCATCAGGAGGAAAACACTTTCTGCCATAACTGCCGTGAGCTGGTTGTAGAGAGAAAGAATAACAACGTCAAAAGAAGCAAAATCATTGATGACAGATGCCCTAAATGCGGGTTTGCGTTGAATTTCGTTAGTGCGACAAAAGGATAAATAGTGGCAATACATCTTATTATTGTGAAACTGTTTCAAATTGTTTCAGTTCTGGTAGTGATTGTTTCACTTTCGTCTTTCGCGCCTGCAGCATATGCTGTAATCCAGTTCTACGGCGCAGATATGGATTTGAACTCTGATGGAAATGCAAAAACCAAGCTTACAGTTACATTCCAGCAGCCTGTAAAGGGGTTCCAATTAGCCATCTTCGGTTCTGTTAAGAACTTTGCGGCATCAAGCAACTCAGGTCCGGTAGGTTGTAAAGTTGAAGTCGGGGCGGCCAGCATCATTGACTGCAAGATGAATCTGACTCAGGAGAAAAGAACGCTTGAACTCACGTTCGAAACGGCAGATTTTGTCAGGACAGTAGACACCAAGAACCTTTTCAGCCTCGATCTTTCTTTAAGCCAGTCGATCGACCAAGCCACCGCATCCGTGAAATTACCGGAAGGATATGCCCTTACCAACACATCATTGATCCCAGCGACTTCTCCCTCAGCGGGCAGCATAGTTAGCGATGGGAGGAGAATTATCGTAAACTGGGATATAGTCAACCTGACTGCAGAGCAGCCCTTTAGATTCCAAACCCTGTACGAGCCTGTTAAGAGCCAGTTCCCGCTGGCTTTGGTGTCTGTTGGCATGTTGTCTTTTCTAGCGCTTGGCGGTGTAGGACTTTTCTTCTACAGGCGCATTAAGAAACCGAAAGAGGTTATATTATCGGTTTTGGACGACTTTGAAAGGAGAGTTATAGAGGTAGTAACAACCGCAGGCGGTGAGGTGAACCAACGTAAAGTGGTCCAAGAAACGAACCTGTCAAAAGCAAAGGTGTCAAGAGTTGTCAAAAGGCTCCAAGAACGCGGTTTGCTCGAAGTTACAAGGCTCGGAAGGACGAATAAGCTTAAATTAGTCCAGAAAAAATTTAAAGGTAGTTAAAGCCTTTATTCCATTTAAATCGTTCTATTTTACTCCTAGAAACAATTAACAACTCTAGAATACTTCTAAAAGGTGCATTTAATATAGTTTTATAGCTCTGAATTTTTTCCATCAATTGTTTCACGCAACCTATATAGGGTGCGGAGTACTAATAAAGAGTAAGAAAACCCAAGAACTGTCTACTATCGACTACGCATGAGATGGTAGGCAGATAAAGGAAAATGTGAGGAAAAATAAATGTATAAAAAGTTTGTTGCAAGCTTCATGACAGCCTTAATGGCAGCCATGACGCTAGTTAGCCCAGCATTGGGCGCAACAGCTCTAAACACATATCCAACATTCCTTGGTAAGGTAGGAGACTTTTACGTGGTAGTTGGCGCCAAGGCGGCGGCCAGCGACATAACTGGTGCTATTGACATAGCAGCTAACTTGGCTCAGCTCTCGTACAAGGAAACTAC
>Ga0213870_1000140_pt1 | contig 37520 bp, 34 predicted proteins | sample WICALVC2017_Meta_FD_160119 | JGI IMG/M metagenome (GOLD analysis project Ga0213870, IMG submission 160119) | Freshwater microbial communities from subterranean cave lake in Wind Cave National Park, South Dakota, United States - WICALVC2017 | ecosystem: Environmental > Aquatic > Deep subsurface >...
TAGAAATGTTCGGAAAAGTGACATCAAATTATAACCAATCATTGCAAATGTAAGTGCGGCTTCAGTGGCGTAAAAATCTTTGAGGTTGAAACTGTCAAAACCAAAATCATATTTCAACTCCTTGATTTGATTCTCCGCCCAAATAATCCATAATATCCGATTGAAAAAATCCACTGTCCAAACGAATTAAACTCACCACTTTATTCTTCAATTTTGACAAAGTATCTTCTAAGGATCGTGCCGCGTGACTTCAGTATGCAAAAAACGATTTGCTCCACACCAAATGCTCGTGATAAAACTTTCAATAATCGTTGCAGTTTCATACCCCCGATTCGATCCCGGCTGTGGCAAGTCAACATTTTTCTCGATCAACTCCCGAAAACCAATCTTCTGCAACATTTGCCTCAAAAAAACCATTCCGCCCCAAGGCGTAACCTCTTTATTCGTATAGCTTATATCAAATTCCATAATGTCTTTTCTCCTAATGCTACGCATTAGAGATTATAACCCAATTCAGACCACTTTTTCCTATTGCGTAGTCTGGGTTTAACGCTACAAAGCGAGTCAGTTCTTGTACATATAATTGGGCGTCATCTTTTTGCTCTTAAGCAGAATTCATAGGATAAAGGCATCCAGCCGCGCCTTTCGTTTCTCCCAATCGGGCATGAGACGCGATAACAGCCTGTAAAAGGAAGGGCTGTGGTCGTGAACCCGCAAGTGACATAATTCATGGGCGATGACGTATTCGATGCAGTACAAGGGGGCCTTAATGAGGTTGAGGTTCAACCGGATATTGCCCGTTTTTGTGCAACTGCCCCAGCGTTTAACCATGCGTTGAATCGTGATCTTATTTGGCATTAACTTAAGCAATGGGGGATGTGAAAGCTGTTCGTCAGTTTTGCTCAAAAACATTTTTTCGGCTTGCCTCATATACCAGGCATCAAGTGCCTCTTTGACTTTATCGCGATTATTAGGATCCTCTGATGAGACATGAAAAAATTTACCAATCAGTTTGACACTTGTCTCTTTATTTTTTCTCAGTTTCAATCGGTACTGCCGACCCAGATAAAGGTGCGTCTCCCCACTCACAAAGCTTTTTTTATGTGGGAGTGGGTGAAATTGCTCAAAGAATATCTGTTGCGTTTTAACCCATTTTGCACGTTTTCTGACTTGCTGGTAAACCTTGTCTATGTCTGCAGCTTCAGGGGCCACCACTTCAACGCCCATGTCAGGATGAACATGAATAGCCATGGTTTTTCGTGATGTGCGTCGAAGATTAAAATGAATGGTCTGACTTCCGTAAGGGACGCTGTGTAGTTCAAGGCTCATAAAGGAAACCTCGCCTTTGCGATGTTCATGAGAGACTTTTCGATATCATCTAACTCTTGAGCTTCGAGTTTTAGATCAAAAGCAGGCAAAGCCACATCAAAGAAATAGTCGTCTATGGCGTTTTGTAATTTTTTCTGCGCATCCAGATTTTGCCAGAGGTTAACAATAAAATAATTGGGACTAAAAGTAATCTTCAACAGATCACTCGCAATTTGAGCCGCAAGCAATTGTGAATTTTCACCTGAGCCGTTCATCTTAATAATAATGGGCAAAATGACCCCATAAAAAGCCTGGGCGTCTTGGTTGTTGGAGATCAATTCAGGGACATTGTTGCGCTTTCCCTTGGCGACGTCACTCGCAATATCTTTGACCTTAAAGAGATACTCCGTCTCTGAGATACGCCTAAGCCGATAAGCCTGAATCGTGTCTTTCAGCATTTCGGAAAAAGCCATGTATAAAGCAGGATCAATTTCCATGTTTTCTGTGATGGTCTTTTTGGTCGCGCTGGCTATGCGATCTGCTTTTGACGCCGCTGTTACATCATGCTCAGACAGAACTTTATCCAGAGCCTCTGGGTCATTGATATTAACCGCGGCAACAATAGTCTGCGCTGGAGTTGCAATGATGTGATCATCCAACAGCTTCTGAATTTTTGGTTCAAATTCCTTAATATCAACAATTTCTTGATACCTAATTTGTACCGACCTCTTGAGATTGGAAAAACGTTTCCAATCTGTCTTAAATTTTTCCAACTGCTCGCAACTATAAACATCGTAAGTTTTTTCAGACGAAAGCGCCATGTGCAAGCAACGGCTGAATTCACGCAAACGAATATAGAATTCATCGCGAACTGCGTCATCGGCCAAGTGTTGCTCCAATTGTTCATGATCAAGTTTATTGGGAACCTGCTTAAAGACATCCCAAAGACTTTGATGAAGGTGTGGCAGTTTCTGAATTTCTTGACGTATGTCCATCAGAACACGTTCAATATCCTCGGGATCATAACCTTCAAAAGAGCTGTATGTTGTCCGAGCGTTATCTAACTCACCCAGCAAACCTTCATAGTCGATGATGTAGCCAAACTGCTTTGATTTTTCATTCTCTTCAAAAAGTCGGTTCACACGAGCGATGGCCTGCAGAAGATTATGTTCTTTTAAAGATTTACAAACATACAGAACCGTATTACGAGGCGCATCAAAACCGGTCAGCAACTTTGATACAACAATTAAAAGCTCTGGATCATTGGACGACTTAAAGTTCTCGATGATTTGGCGATTGTATTCTTCTTCAGAACCATATTTCCGCATCATGTCATCCCAGAAATTCTGGATGCGGTTCTTGGATGTCATATCGACAATATCATCACTTTCCCGGTCATCAGGTGGAGAGATCATGACGTCACTTGTCACATGTCCGATCTCATCGAGAATATCTTTCATCCGAATCGCTGCTGTCTTGGATGGAGCAACAATCTGGCCTTTTCGTCCAGTGTCTTGCCATGTCTGACGATAATGCTCAGAAATGTCGATGGTCTTGGCGTAAATAGCCTGCTCAGTCTTGGAAAGCTTGGCCATGCGGCTGAATTTTTTCTTCAGGTCGGCTTTTTGTTCATCAGTCAGCCCTTTAGAAACACGATCAAACCATTCATCAATGACTGGCCCGGAAAGTTTTTGCTCTACGAATCGCCCTTCATACAACAGCGGGACAACAGCGCCATCGCGTACCGCATCATCAATTGTATATTTGTGAATCAAACCGCCAAAAGTCATTAGCGTGCTTTTTTCTTCTTTCAAAAGAGGTGTTCCCGTGAAGCCAATATAACAGGCTTTGGGCAGGATTTTACGCATTTTTGCCGCAAAGGAACCATATTGCGTGCGATGGCTCTCATCCACCAACACAAAAAGATTGGTGTCATTATCAACAAAGTTACGAGTACGGGTTGCCGTATCAAATTTATTGATAATCGTCGTAATGAGCGACTTTTTGTGTTCCAGCAATTCTATCAAATTCGTTCCTGACGTGGATCGCGCAGGCTCCATTTCGCAGGATTTAAAAGTATCCTTAATCTGTCTATCCAAATCATCGCGGTCAGTGGCGATAATAATACGGGCATTTGGAATATCAGTCGCCAGGGCTAAGGCTCGCCCTAGCATCACCATGGTCAGTGATTTTCCCGAGCCCTGAGTATGCCAAATTACGCCACCGCGCCGTTTGCCTTCATGATCGTATTCTCTCAAACAGCGCATGGTCTGGCGAACGCCAAAAAATTGCTGGTACCGAGCTATTTTGCGTACACCACCATCAAAAACGGAGAAGATACGCACCATTTCGAGTAAGCGTTCAGGACGGCAAAGTGCATACAAAGTGCGATCCTGACCTGTGACAGCGCGCGGGCCTTCTGCAGACAACGCGTCGAAGTAGCTTCTTGCTTCAGCAAAATCGCCAGAGAATAGAGCCACCTTTTCATCCTCGCTGGGCGACGCGTTGATCTTGGTATAAATCTCTGAATCTTGATCTGCTTCATCCTTCCAAGACAGCCAGTATTTTTTGGATGTGCCGACTGTGCCATAAAAAGACTCGTTTTTATTCGCGGCGATCAAGATTTGCGCGTAGTGAAACAAATGCGGAATTTCGTCATGCGCCTGATTGCGGATATTTTGAGTAATGGCTTGTTGCACGCTCTCGGTGGGAGCTTTATTTTCAATCACAACAAAGGGAATGCCATTTACAAATAAAACAATGTCACAACGGCGAGTGGCATTTGTGCCAGTGCGCTCAACAGAAACTTCAGCCGTAGCATGATAGACGTTGTTGGCGGGGTTGTTCCAATCGATGTATTTGACGGAATAACTTTTACGGTCACCATCAATTGTTTTTTCGATAGTTGTCCCCAAAAGTAACTGATCGTAGATATCCTGATTGGTACGCACCAAGCCACGTTGTTCGATAGGGGATGGTTTTAACTTGCGCACTGCCTCTTCGGCATCACCAGAGCTGAATTGATATTCGGCACCGTGATAGGTGAATTTATTGAGCTTGAGGATTTGTTCAGCTAAAATATTCTCGAGTAAGACTTTGCGCAGACCACCGCGCATTTTTTCCGCTGTTTGTTGTGGCAAACATTGATACCCCATGCGCATCAATGCCAATATGGCCGGGACTTGGGAGAGGTATTTTTCGGTGGTGTTTAAGGTGGTTTGATTTAACATGACGCCACCTCTTGTTCTGAAGTTTTGACAGGCCATGTACCAGTGAGAAGTTTCTGCATGAGGCCGCGTTTTTGAGACACGAGTACGATTTTGTACTTCTCTAATTCTTCCATAAGATACTGTTGCTGCCTTAGTACGCTGTTAATTTCTTTTTGCTCTGTTAGATCAGGTAAGAACAAAGGAATTTTAGAAAATTCAGGCCAACGAAGGTTGCCACGACGATCAACAGATGAGCTAGTCGATGCACGAAAAATATCAGCGTATGTTTTGGTTTTTAATAAGCGAAATAAAAAATCTGCATCAACCACTTTAGCATCAGGTGTGCAAACAATATAGATTGGGCTGACTACCGCTATATCTTCTAGGTTCTGAAGTCCAATTGAACCTTCTTCTACGTGATTACTAGGAAAACCAAAATCTCCACGGCGAATTAATTTGTAGCCTTTGAGATCTTTGCTAAATATTTGCTTTTTGAAAAAATCCAACGAGCGAACAAACCCATCATGTTTTGAGCATGACAGGACTGTGTGCACAATACTGTCATAATTCAACTGTGACCGTTCCGCGGCAATGTTGCCGATATGTACTAATGACCAATCCTTGGGACCACTGATCCATTTGTGTTTAGTTCGTTCACTAATTTGCCTTTTTCCAAACCGCTTAATCCCAAAAATTAGATTCATTGTTAAAAGAGAAAGCCTTTTCTCGTTAAAAGAAATTAGCTTCTCCAGCTTCTCAATCGCCTCATCCCATGTACGGAGAATGGCGGCGATTTTGCGTTGTTCTGGGAGGGAAGGTAAATGGAATGGTTCTTCAGATAAAAGATTCCAGTCTGCACGAGGCATTTTGGAACCAGTTGTTTTGCAGGCTGTCTGAATAAACTTTTCTGACTGAACAAGATAAAACAGGAAATCTTTAGAACATTTCTTTGGATCAGTTTTTAGAACCCATATTTCAGTCGAACACACACCGTCAAAATCTGGTTGTGCGTACTTCCTAAGGTTGGGGCGTAGCTTGCCAAAAAGGACATCGCCAGCATCGAATTTATTTTTTATGCTCGCTTGTAATAGTGATCTTGTGTTTCCATTCAATATGCCAGTTTCTTTTTCAATATGCTCCAGTTCTATGCAAGTGAAACTAATTCCTGACGCTGGATTATATTTTTCCTTAGAGACAGAAGAAAAATTAGAAAGCTCAAGAATATTTTTATTCATTATATTTATTATTCACAGCGTCTTTGTGCGGTTCATTTATTCAATATTCACCAAGAATTCACTGCTTCGCACTACGCTCTGCCAATTTATCGACAAGATCCCGAATAGTTGAATCAGCCCGTTGCCAAAATCTTGTCAGTTAAGTTTGTTAAGACCGGAAAATTCTCATTAAAAGCTTTTGAGAAGCCAGAGCCGATAATGAAAATTTGTTTTGTCATTCTTTTTTTCCTTCGTTTCAATCTGTTATCAGCACCTTGTCTACTAGAGGCTCCCCATAATTCAGTTATTCGGAATTTCCGAAACACTCCAACTACCAAGAAATCCTCGGTAGTGGTCCCCGACCATTTTCGTGACGTCAGGAAAATGGTTGTAAAGTTTATTTCCCCTTCAGTTTTTTTGCCTCTACCTTTTCCGGCAAATAATTCCCTTTCGTTGAAATTTGCTTCCCTGTTTTTTGTTCCAACTCTTTGCGAGCATTTCCTGCTACGGCGCCCCCTTCCTGGGCACAGTCCTTGCTTTGGTCAAATCCCAGAACATCTTTGTTTCTGGTAATTTCTGTGGTTGCGGCTTCGCCCAGCATGGAGAAAATCAATTCCAGATCATTCATGTGGTCACGCAAGTTTTCGCGTTTGAGCCCTTTAAAATCTTTATACTCACTGGGGGTCATGCCGAAGGCGGCTTTGGATATTTCTGCGGTGAGGATGGCGTATTCCCTGTCTTCTTTAACGCCGCGATTTTTCCATTCGTCGGTCAGCTCTTCACGAATGGCAATGGCGCGCATCCGTTTTTCGATCCATGCGTCATCATAACCCTTGGCCTTGTAAATGGCCTTGGCACGTTTACTGGCTAGCTCCGGGTCCTCAATTTCCTGCACTCGTTCATAACCAACCTTAGCTAGCCATCGTTTAAAAGGCTCTGCCTTGGGGGAGGGAATGGATTGAATGATTCGAAAGAGGGTTTCCGTGTTAGCACAGTCGGTTTCGTATTTCTTGCCGTCTGATGACTTCAATTTCAGTTGTACGATTTTTCCGTACAACTCAAAAAATCCTTCTTTATCATGGAGTTGTGATTTTAGATCTGACCAGTAGCGCCGCGGGTTCGAACTGTCAGTCAAAGCCTCCACAACGTCGGTAATCGAAAAGCACCATGCATTATCGTGCAATATTCTCCGAATCGATTTTTTATTAAACACAACCAAGTGATTTACGTCAGCGATTGAATTCTCTTTTTTCATAGCTTCCCTCTTTCCTTAAGTAATATCGGCTTTTCCGACTTTGCTTTCAGTTGGTTACATTTTGTAACCGACTTCATGAGTTATCCGGAATTTCCGGACAACTCACACCACCCCCAATTCTTTGAGATATTGATCCATCTTGGCGCGAACTTCTACCAACTCGGTTTCGATCTGTTTGATTTCAACTTGAAGGGCTTGCACGTCGATTGCTTCTTCTTCCTCAAAAGTATCGACATAGCGGGGAATATTTAGATTGTAGGCGTTCTCACGAATCTCATCGAGTTTGGCGATGTAAGAATATTTTTCGATCGCTTTTCGATCGCGATAGGTTGTGACGATTTTTTCAATGTGATTCTCGTCAATAAAATTTTGCGCCTTGCCCGCACGAAACTCTTTACTGGCATCAATAAAAACGACATCTTTTCGATCATGATTTTTGCCGCCTTGCTCGCGTGAGCGATCAAACACCAAAATGGCAACAGGAATGCCAGTCGAAGTGAATAGATTGGCAGGCAATCCGATAACGGCATCAAGCAAGTTTTCTTCAATCAGTTTTTGTCTGATTTGCCCCTCTGCGGCGCCACGAAACAAAACACCATGAGGAACAATAACAGCGACACGGCCCGTTTGGTTTTTTGCGGTCTCAATCATGTGGCTGATAAAGGCAAAATCACCCTTGGTTTTAGGCGGAATGCCACGCCAAAAGCGTTTGTGAGGATCCGTCTCGGCATTTTCGTGTCCCCATTTATCGAGGCTGAAGGGTGGGTTGGCGACGACAACATCAAACTTCATCAGTTTGTTGTTTTCGATAAGCGCCGGACTATTGAGCGTGTCACACCATTCAATACGCGCGGAATCTTTTGCATGCAGAAACATATTCATCCGCGCCAATGCCCAAGTGGCGCCATTCATTTCCTGTCCGAATAGAGCGTAATTGTCGGAACGAATTTCTCTTGCCGCACAAATGAGAAGAGAAGCTGAACCACATGCGGGATCGAAGATCGTGTTGCCCGGTTGTGGATTGGCAAGTCTGGCCAGAAGGTTTGAAACGGTTGTTGGGGTATAAAATTCTCCAGCTTTCTTGCCGGCATCGGAGGCAAAACGCGAGATCAGATAAATGTAGCATTCACCAATAATATCTTCGCTGACGCGCGATGGACTGAGGTCGAGTTCTGGTTTGTTGAAATCTTCGAGTAGCATTTTCAGGCGGCGATTACGATCTTTTGCTTTCCCAAGGCTGGCCTCTGAATTGAAATCGATATTGCGAAATACGCCCTCAAGTTTTGCGCGGTTACTTTCTTCGATTTTCTCAAACGTTATATTGATGAGTTCGCCGATGTTTGATGCTTCACGGTTGTTGTAAAGGTCGTAGAAACTGGCGCCTTCTGGAAGGATAAATCGTTCGCGTTCCAAACGGCGACGAATACGCAAATCATCGCCACCAAATTGTTTTTTATATTCGGCAAAATGATCTTTCCATGCATCAGAAATGTATTTCAAAAAAAGCATCACCAGGATGTAATCTTTGTAGCTGCCGGCGTCGATAACACCGCGAAATGTGTCACATGCAGACCAAGCGGCATTGTTAATTTGCTGTTGTTTGATTTGATCAGTCATTTTTGCATCTCCTTATCAATAACATCTCCAATGAGCGCCGCAACAAGCTTGGCTTTCGACCGCTGAAGTTGCGCGAGTAGTCTATGCTCTTGAGCTTCTAGTTTTTTTAGGTTTCCAATTTTTCTTTGTGACCGTAACGCGGGTAAATCTATTCCCATCACATCTAAATCACGCTTGCCAATGCCCATGATACTGCTCCCGCGCAAATACTCTGCGTAATATCTACGGGCATGATTGTTGGTAAGCGCCCAAGCCAGATAATGAGGGTCGATTTTTTGTGTGTTGGGTTTGATGATTATTAAAGGAGATGTGGCAACAATAGGCAAGTCAAGCTCTGGCACCACTGTTACGGCAATGCCTGCACCACGTCCGCGGAAAATAAGATCACCCGATTTAACAATAAATTTTTCAAATAATTCTTGGGGGACTGATGGACTCATGGTTTGAGTTTGGATGTTGCCATCAGTATCCAAGTCGCCCAACTGCATCAGCAACACGTTTCCCGTGATACGTTTAGATGGAACAGGTTTTTCTCGCAGAGTGACACCTGTTTGGATGTCTGCTAGCTCGCTAAGTGTAATTTTCATAAAAATATCTTAAAATAGATTCAAGAGATATTATAATAAATATTTGGCTTATGTCAATAATAATTCTTGTGTAAGTTTTTAGAAATATTTTATATTATTAAACTATTTTATCAGTACAAAACTTGCTTCTTATACAATTCGCCAGATTTTGTTTCGTAAATATTCCAAAATCAGATCCCCGATAAAACATTTCGGGGATGACATTTCAGGGGTCATTAATGTGACAAGCCATCGTTTGGAGCAGAATGACCACAAAATCATCAATCCACAGGGGCTTGAGTCCGAGAGTCAAAACCCAATGGTTCGAAGGCGTTTACACCTTTGACCGAGTCATTCGAATCACTTTCAAGCTGCCTTATGAGCAACGCCGCAGGCGCTTTCTCGGAGATAAGCGGCAATTTGGATATAGCCGTGACAAGCGGTCTGATTGTCTTCAACCCAGATTACGCATTAGAGAAAATAAAAGGGTACTCGAAGGCTTTTGAATAGTTCCAGAGTCCGCTAAACCATGCCCGTCTTTTTTTGTTGAGAGCGATTTTTAGCACGAGTTTGTCGTTTACTTTTGTAAAATAAGCACCGACTGCAAATGTTCTGTACCGCAATGTTGAGAGCGTCTTCTGCGTTTTCTCCTGTAATAGAAATGTTCGGATTTTAGCTCCTTCCTGAGCACCATATCGCGTCATGACCGAGGAATCAATGTCCAATGTAAAATTATCAAACTTGAAATGATCGAATATCCACGAATAAAAATACTCGCTCACACTGTTGTTTTTGGCTTGTGTAAACTTGCTAAAAAACCGCAATCGTTGCAGTTTCATACCCCCGATTCGATCCCGGCTGTGGCAAGTCAACATTTTTCTCAATCAACTCCCGAAAACCAATCTTCTGCAACATTTGCCTCAAAAAAACCATTCCGCCCCAAGGCGTAACCTCTTTATTCGTATAGCTTATATCAAATTCCATAATGTCTTTTCTCCTAATGCTACGCATTAGAGATTATAACCCAATTCAGACCACTTTTTCCTATTGCGTAGTCTGGGTTTAAACGCTCGTGACAACTTGACAACCATTCTCTCTCTAAGCGACACTCAGCGTATGAAAACGTTACCCGTCGCAGAGCTTAAAGCACAATTTTCTGAGGTGCTTGAAAAGGTCAAGCATGGCGAATCTTTCGGCATTCTCTATGGAAGAAAGAAAACACCGGTCGCAATGATCGTTCCCTATGATCATACAAAAAAGAAAAGCAACCGTAAGCTCGGCGTATTAGACGGAAAAGTAAACATACAATTTTCGGATGATTTTAAGATGACTGAGGAAGAGTTCTTGCGATTAAAATGAATTATCTGTTAGATACCCATACATTGATATGGGCGATATCCAAGTCGCATCATCTATCAAAAAAAGTAACTGGCATTATCAAAGATTCCCAAAATGAAATCGTTGTAAGTGCCGTGAGCTTTTGGGAGATATCAATAAAAGCGCGTATCGGCAAGCTGAATCTTGATGGCCTCACGTCGGAAGCACTCTTGACCTTGTCAGAAGAAATGGCGTTTCAGCCGATTGGACTTACTGTTGAAGAGGCCGCTACATACGGAAGATTAGAAGATGCTGGGCATAGCGATCCATTTGATAGAATTCTGATTTGGCAAGCAATTTCTCGAAACATGACGCTATTGAGCAAAGACGAGGCGTTTCAAAAATTCATCAAACAGGGTCTAAAATTGCTGTGGTAAGAATAAGGAAAGAAATGGGTGATCCAAAAGGTTTTTTAAAAACGCAACGTAATGTGCCAAAACGAACATTTGCTACCAACTGTTTTTAACTTTTTCCTGTCTCTGCGCTTCTAAAATACCCAAAAATTCCTCTATTGCGAAATTTTTCGAAATCGCACTGCCTAGACAAATGAAATCACTATAGTATAAGGTGGGGTGGCATTTTTATTGGAGTGGAATATTTGCAATGGCTATTCTTAAAGTCGCAAAGTTAGGCAATCCGATTCTGCGGAAGCGGTCTTCCCGTGTTACGCTGGAAGAGGTACTTGCGCCAGAGTTCCAAGAATTTTTAGACGATATGGTTGATACCATGCGGGCGTTAGATGGCGTGGGATTGGCGGCACCGCAGGTCTTTCAGTCTAAAAACGTGATTGTCATTGAATCTGAAGAAAATCAAAGATATGTCGGTTCCTCTAATCTATCCCTGATTGTCATGCTCAACCCAAAAATTATCTCTGCATCGGAAGAAACTATTGAAGGGTGGGAAGGGTGTTTGTCTTTAGAAAACCTGCGCGGTCGCGTGTCTCGATCTTCTAAAATAGAGGTCAAAGGATTTAACCGTTTTATGGAACCAATGTCGCTTGCGGCAGAAGGGTTTCTTGCCGTGGTCTTTCAGCATGAGATTGACCATCTAAACGGCACGCTTTTTGTTGATCGGATGAAAGATCTTCAAACACTTTGCCATCTTGAAGAATATGATCAGTATTGGGCAAAGCGTCCTGTTGGGGCGGGATCGCTCTAGTGTGAGCGTAAATTTTCGTGCGCACACAAATCACTATTCAAAGATTTAACCCAGACAAAGCCCCTGAGCATTTTGTCTCAAACTATTCTATTGAATATGACCGCGGAACCACCCTGCTTTCAGCCCTCCTGAATATTAAAAACCAGATGGATGGCACGCTCACCTTCCGTGCCTCTTGCAGGGCCGCGATCTGCGGATCCTGTTTGATGCAGGTCAATGGCGTTCAGAAGCTATCTTGCAGGCTTTCCATCCATGACGAACTTGCAAGCCGTGGGCAAATTCATGTGGGTCCCATGGCCAATATGCTTGTTATTAAAGATATGGTTGTGGATTTAGCCCCTTTTTGGAGCAAGATAAAAGATGTTACGCCCTACGTTGTCGCAACGAAACGGGACGGAGATATTTCTCCTCTACAAAATATTCATGAAATGTTGCATAACGCCGATGGTTGTATCATGTGTTCTGCCTGTCTTTCCGCCTGTGCAACTTATGAGGTCTCGCCCAATTTTTTAGGGCCTGCGGCGTTGGCCAAGGCGTATCGGTTTTTGGTGGATCCGCGCGATCAAGCGCATCAAAGCAGATTGGCGTTCTTACAGAAGGATGATGGAATTTGGGATTGTGTCCGATGCAATCTTTGCGTTTCAGTTTGTCCAAAAGATGTGGCCCCGATGGAACAAATTATACGGATTAGACGTTTGTCTATTGCGAACGGTTTTGATCAATCCGTTGCCGCCGCGCATATCATTGCGTTTACAAAAGTGGTGGGTGAAGAGGGACAACTCAACGAAACGCGTCTGCCCTTGTTAATGCTCTGGGGCCATTGGCGGAAACTATTACGGATGATTCCTCTGGCCATAAAAATGCTTTGGCATCGCAAAGCCCCCTTTCCATTTAAATGGCCAAAAGGGTATAAACAAGTGCGCGCCATTTTTGCAAACAGAAAGGCACATCTTAAATGAAATACGCTTATTATCCGGGCTGTGCCGCAAAAGGCGCGACGCCAGAATTACATCAGTCCACACTCAAAGTCGTTAGCCGATTGGGAATAGAAATCGTGGAGATTGACAATTTTAATTGTTGCGGGGCGGGCGTCATCACGGAGGCAGATCCTGATTTAGCCTATCTCTTAAATGCAAGAACCCTTGCCACGGCTGAGGCGATGGGGCTTGATATCATGACGGTTTGTGGGACCTGCCAAGGCACATTAGGCGGGATGAACAAGAGACTGCAAAAAGATACCGACCTGCGTCATCGGATCAACACCTCTTTAAAAGAGACCACGGGTCTTGTCTATCATGGGTCTGTTGCTGTAAAACATTTGCAATGGATTTTGGTGAAAGATTACGGACTAGAGGCGTTGGCGCGGGCGGTTGTCTTGCCGTTAGAAAAGCTTGCCATTGCTCCTTTTTACGGCTGTTATATCTTGAGACCTGAATCTGCGACAGGCTTTGATCATGCTGAAAATCCACAATCGCTGGAGAAACTCATTACAGCGCTCGGCGCAAAACCTGTGGCTTACGATGGGCGAACGAAATGCTGCGGCTTTCCTGTTTTTTTGGAAAAAGAGGAGATTGCATTAGCAATGGTTGGGTCTCGTGTTTCTTCTGCCAGTGCAAACAACGCCAATGCAATGGTCACGCCGTGTCCGCTTTGCCACATGAGCCTTGATATCTATCAGGGGCGTGCCGAGGACAAAACAGGGAGTCCGCAGGAAGGGGAATCAAACAGCATGCCGATTCTGCATCTTCCACAGCTGTTGGGGCTTGCTTTGGGATTTACAGCCAAAGAATTGGGCATGAAACAGCATTTTATCGCGACGGCTTCCCTAGAGGAGAGACTCAGAGTAGAATAGTCACCTTATGAGAGTTCAAACCAATTTATTAAGAGAGCTTGAAAGCGAGTTTCTTTCTCCAGTCAAAAACAAAAAGGAGACCTCTTGGAAATGGGGTTGTCTTACGCTTATTTTGGGCATTATTATCGGGGCTTCCTTATTTAGTCTGTATTTTTATATGAAAGGGAATCCGCAGACTTCTCGCTTGTTTGGGCTTGGCATCAAGGTTTCAACCGTTACCGTCAAGGGGGAGGTGCTCACGGAGATCATTGGGGCGAATGGAAAAACGGAGCCTGCGACCACCATCGAGATCAATACATCGGTGGGGGGCAAGGTCTTGCAAGTGCCTGTAGCCGTTGGGGCTTTCGTGCTCAAGGACAGTGTATTGGCAGAGATTGACCCTGTTCCCTATAAAGCCACGTTTAAAGAAGCAGAAGATCAGTTTATTAAGGCAAGAAAAAACTTTAACAAAAGTGAGGCTTTTGAAAAACAGATGCAGGAGCTTTTTTCCCGAAAATTGATCTCGAGTATGAATTTCGAAAAGGCGACTCGGGAACATAATGCGGCGCGTACTGCTTTTTCAGACAGTGCAGAACGGCTTTTAATCGCGCAAGATAATCTAAAAAAAACAGTGATCACATCAAAAGCCCCCGGCATTATCATGGAGCGAAATATAAAACAAGACGACATCGTTCATCCAAAGGATACGCTCTTTCTGCTAGGCATTACAGATGCAGTACGGGTGGCTGTTGTTGTTCCCAAAGAAAAGGGGGACATTATTGTAACAGGACAACAGGCTGATATTGTTTTGGACTCTCTGCCCAATACCATTCTTATGGGGGAAGTTGAAAAAATAGATCCCATCAAGCCAACCGTTTCGGATGAACAAATGCCGTCTACAGATAAGCCCGCGCCGCAACAAGTCAAAGTATTTATTCAGATAAAATCAGAATCAAAGATTAAAGCAGGACTTCCCGCTTATGCTTGGATTAAAAATAATCGAAAGGGATTGATGATCCCGAGATTTAGTATTGTCTCTCAGGATAAAAACCGTTCGCAATCCGAAGGAGAGGCCTCTGTATTCGTTGTAGAAGATTCTAAGGCGAACCTGCGAACGATTCGAACAGGGACCATACGAAAGAATAAGATAGAAGTTTTAGAAGGACTTACGGAAGGAGAAACCGTTGTTTCTGTGGGCCTGTCCGAACTGCAAGACAACGACCGCGTGATTGTCAAAGGATCACCAGAATAAGTTAGAGGAGCAAATAAAAATGGAAACACTACTGCCGGGAATAGCCGTTCTGAATGGGAATATGCATCCCTTGCTGATTCACTTTCCCATCGCTTTTTTTCTAGGCGCGCTTGCAATGGAGGGACTGGCCGTCCTGCATCATGAAAAATTTCATCTCGTTGCAACATGGATGCTCTACCTTGGAACACTTATGGCGATCATCACCCTTCCGACCGGATTTATCGCCGCCAATATGGTTGCGGCGCAAGACCCGCGCGGACATGACGCCCCCGGCCATCAGGTTATTCATTATCACAGAAACTTTATGATGGCCGCCACCCTGCTTGGGATATTGCTTTCCATGTATGTATTCTTGATCAACCAAAAGGGGAAATGGCGTTCGCATCGTTTTGGGCTTTTATTTGGGCTGGTTGTTTTGTCGGTATTGGTTGCGCTCGGAGCCGACCGAGGCGCACGCTTGGTATTTGAATTTGGAACCGGCATCAACCCCAATGTCATCACAAAAAGTCACGATAATGCTGATGCCAAAATGCCGCATTCGCATTAGCCAGCATTCGGTACGCGTGGCATTTAAAATTGGAATTGCAAACAACAAAAAAAGTATTAACCGTCAGTGAGCTGACCGCACGCGTTCGCGCTGAGATGGAAGAGACCTTTTCCGACCTCTTTGTTGAAGGAGAGGTTGCAAGCCTTAAAATCCCCTCGTCGGGACATTGCTATTTTACGCTGAAAGACAAAAGCGCCCAGATCAAAGCGATCCTGTTTCGCACGTATGGACGGGCTGTGCGTTTTGCGCCCAAAGACGGGGAGTTTGTTTTGGTGAAAGGCCATCTCACCGTCTATGAAGTGCGCGGGGAATATCAACTTATTGTAGACTATATTGAGCATAAAGGCGTGGGCGCGCTGATGGCCGCGTTTGAAGCACTTAAAGAGCAACTCCGCGTAGAGGGACTTTTTGATGAAAAATATAAAAAACCAATTCCGGCCTTTCCAAGAAAGATTGCCCTGCTCACGTCTAAAACAGGCGCAGTGATGCAAGACTTCCTGAGGATTTTATCCGAAAGAGAGACCCCCGTAACCACATTGATTTATCCGATATCGGTGCAAGGGGAGTTGTCTTGCGGTGAGATTGTGAAGGCGATCCAAGCGGTCAATCAATGGGATTCAGAAAAGGCTTGCGATCTGATTGTGCTTTGCCGAGGGGGAGGATCGTTTTTAGATCTGTGGTCTTTTAACGAAGAACAGGTGGCAAGAGCAATCTTCAAATCAAAAATCCCCATTATGACGGCGATTGGGCATGAAACGGATACGACCATCGCCGATTTTGTATCTGATTTTCGCGCGGCCACCCCTTCTGTAGCCGCAGAGAAAATCGCACGCGGGATCGAGAATCAGATTGAACAATTTCACCGTGTAAAAGAAACGTTAGAAATAAGAATGCGGGAGAAAATACAAGCCGCGCAAAGACAGCTTGCAATGATCGTTCGCCTTTTAATATCTCCAGACAAGCAGATTCTGATTCAAAAACAAAAGGCCCACACACTTGCCGATAGACTTTATTTTTTCGGAAAAAATATCATTCCGAATCAGACCAAAAAACTTGCGCTTCTTGCAGGCAAGTTGCAGGTATTAAGTCCGCTCCAGATTCTTTCTCGAGGCTATAGCATTGTTAAGAAAACCGATTCAGCCCGGATTATTCGTGATAGCGCAGATGTTGCAATAGATGATCGTATTCAGATCAGGCTTGCTCACGGAGAGATTTCTTGTACTGTTATTGAGACCAAAAATCCGCGATAACGGAATTAAAATTGCAATTCATCACGGCTTGATTTAATATCAGATAACTTTATGAACCAATTAAGGAAAGCAACTGCAATTATTCTGGCCGCCGGAGAGGGAAAGCGGATGAAGTCTAAAATCCCAAAAGTGCTCCATCTTTTGGGAGGCGTCCCGATCCTCTCTTATCCGTTAAGTCTTGCGGAGAAAAATCATTTTCAGAACATCATTGTTGTGATTGGCCACGAGGCAGAACAAGTTGAAAAAGCATTGGCGGGGCGGTTGATTCAAACTGTGCTTCAGCCACAGCGGCTTGGAACGGGCGATGCCGTTTTGCGCGCAGAGCCGCTTCTCAAAGAATTTGTAGGTCCTGTTTTTATTTTGAATGGAGACACCCCACTTATTCTGCCTGAGACCTTAATGGCACTCTGGGAAACACATTTAAAAGAGCAGGCAACCATCACCTTTCTGACGGCTGATATTCTGAATCCAAAAGGATATGGCCGTGTTATTCGCACGCAAGAGGGTTTTGTGAATGGCATTGTCGAAGAAAAAGATGCCACAGACGCACAACGTCACATACACGAGATCAACTCCGGAACTTATGTCGTGGAAGCTTCATTTCTTTTTGACGCGCTGAAAAAAATATCGCCCGAAAATGCGCAAAAAGAATACTACCTGACGGACATTATAAAAATCGCCTGTGAGAAAGGAGAACGCGTTGTTGCGTTTAAGGCCACTGCAGAAGAGGTTATCGGAATCAACAGCCGCGCCGATCTTGCGCAAGCTGAAAAGATTATACAAAGGCGCGTGGCGCGATACTTTATGGATTGCGGTGTGACCCTGATGGACCCAGATCGCATTCGCATTGATGCAACCGTCACAATCGGGGCAGACACAATCGTTCATCCGGGGGTCACGCTTGAAGGCAAGACAACCGTTGGGGAAAGGTGTATCCTCCACGCCTGTCGGATTAAAGACAGTCAGGTGTCTTCGGACGTGCAGATCAAGGATCATTCGGTGATTGAATCAGCAATCGTGGAGTCTGATGTCACCATTGGCCCTTTTGCGCATATCAGACCCGGCACCATTCTCCGAAAAGGTGCCAAGGTCGGCAATTTTGTCGAGATTAAAAAGAGCGAATTGGGAGAGCATTCCAAAGCCAATCACTTGACCTACTTGGGCGATGCGTTTGTTGGAAAGCGCGTCAACATTGGGGCGGGGACCATTACCTGCAACTACGATGGCAAGAATAAACATAAGACCGTGATCGAAGATGATGTCTTTGTGGGAAGCGATACCCAGTTTATTGCGCCTGTTACAATCGGGGCGCGATCGCTGATTGCCGCAGGTTCCAGCATTACAAAAGATGTTGAGGCGGACTCTTTGGCGGTCTCTCGCGGAAGACAAACAACAAAGGCCGGCTGGACAAAACACAAAAACACTAAGTAACGAACGGAGGAAAATATGTGCGGTATTATTGGATATGTTGGAACGCGTGGTGTTATTGAAACGGCTGTAGACAGCCTCAGCCGATTGGAATATCGCGGATACGATTCGGCAGGGTTGGCCTATTTTTCAAATGGAAAGCTTACGATTACGCGCTCCATGGGAAAACTTTCTTTTTTGAAAGACCGCCTCAAGGGAGAACAGTCCAATGGGCAGGTGGGAATTGGGCATACCCGTTGGGCGACACACGGACGCCCCTCTGAAACCAACGCGCATCCGCATCGGTCTGGGTCTTTGGTTTTGGTTCATAACGGCATTATCGAGAATTATCTTGCCATAAAAAAAACGCTTCAAGACAAAGGGCGGACGTTTACATCCGAAACAGATACAGAAGTCTTTGCCCAACTGATTGACGATCTGTATCAAAAAACATCCAATCTGCAAGAGGCGATTTTTGAGGCAATGACTGTGGTGCGCGGATCGTATGCGATCTGTGTGATGTCGGAGACGGAACCTAATCAGATCATTGCTGTTCGGTCGGGATGTCCGCTTGTGATTGGCATTGGGGAAGACAAGGAGCTTTTTGTGGCCTCTGATATTCCGGCCTTTTTGCCATACACGCGGGAAGTCATCTATTTGGACAATGGCGAGATGGCCATCTTAAGTACCCACGGATTAGAGATCAAAAATCTCTCCAATGTGCGGGTGGAAAAGCCTGTCACCACTGTTTTGTGGGACGCAACGATGGCGCAAAAAGGGGGGTATCGCCACTTCATGCTCAAAGAGATTCATGAACAGCCGCGCGCCATTACCGATACCATTCGGGGCCGAGTCAACGCAGAATCAGGATCAATCTATCTGGATGTCGCGCTGCCTGAGAAGATCGCGCGCGTGGTGATCATTGCGTGTGGAACATCATGGCATGCTGGGCTTGTGGGAAAGTTTTTAATGGAAGCGATGGCGAAACTTCCCGTTGAGGTGGATATTGCATCCGAGTTTCGTTATCGGGATCCCTATCTAACAAAAGACGATTTGGTCATTGCCATTTCGCAATCGGGAGAGACGGCTGATACGCTTGCGGGTGTGCGTGAGGCCAAGGACAAAGGTGCTTATACATTGGCCATTTGCAATGTCGTGGGGAGCAGTATTAGCCGCGAGGCCAACGCTGTTTTGTATACCCATGCAGGCCCTGAGATATCGGTTGCATCCACGAAGGCATTTACGACCCAAATCACAGGACTGATTTTATTGGCCATGCACCTTGGAGAGAAAAGAGGCACGTTGTCGGTTTCCGCGCGACAAGAGATGATTCATCAGTTAATACATCTTCCCCAACAAATAGAAGAAGTATTACAGGGGGCAGAGAAGATTGAGGCGTTGGCAAAACGATCTTTTAAGTATCAGGATTTTCTCTATCTAGGACGCGGGATTCAATATCCGGTTGCGCTGGAAGGGGCGTTGAAGTTAAAAGAAATTTCTTATATTCATGCGGAAGGGTATCCTGCTGGAGAGATGAAGCATGGGCCGATTGCGCTGATAGACGAAAATATGCCGGTTGTTTTGTTGGCGCCTACGGATCACGTCTATGAAAAAGTGATTAGCAACATGATGGAGGTGAAGGCGCGCGGCGGCAAGATTTTGCTTTTTACAGATGAACTCTCGGCAGAAGTTGTTGTTGATGAAAGCTTTATTATTCCCAAAGTCGCGTTTTTTTTAAGTCCAATCATTGCAACGATTCCTCTGCAATTACTGGCATACTATATTGCCGTGCAAAAAGGAAGCGACGTGGATCAGCCCAGAAACCTCGCCAAAGCCGTCACCGTAGAATAGGGGGGTGATGACGAATCTTTTAAAAGAATTGAATCCCAGACAGCAAGAAGCCGTCTTGCATACGGAAGGGCCTCTCCTGATCTTGGCCGGTGCGGGTTCTGGCAAAACCCGTGTTATTGCGCATCGGATTGCCTATCTCGTAGACACGCTGGGGATTTCACCCGACACTATTTTAGCCGTTACCTTTACCAACAAGGCGGCGGGCGAGATGAAAATGCGCGTTGAAACGCTCCTGCCTGGGCCCCGAGGAAAACGGGTGCAGGTCTCTACGTTTCACTCGGCCTGTCTCAGAATCTTGCGGCAACATATTCACCTGCTGGGGATGAAAAACAATTTTGTCATTTATGACACACAAGATCAAACCGCGTTGATTAAATTATGTCTTGCTGATCTTTCTATTGATGACGCGCTGTATCCTGTCAAAAAATTTATCGGCTTAATTGGCCAGCTTAAAAATCAACTCATTACCCCCTCGCAATATCAGGACGGGTTTTCATCATCCACCCTTCAGGAAAAATTAAAACAGGTCTATTCGCTTTATCAAGAAAAATTGCTGGGATTTCAGGCCATTGATTTTGATGATTTAATCGGACTCACCATTAAACTTTTTACAAGCCAAGCCGACCTTCTGGCGCGCTATCGGGAACAGTTTCAATATCTCATGGTGGATGAGTATCAAGACACAAACCACGCCCAATATCGGCTCATTCGTTTATTGATTGGCGAGGCTAAAAATCTTTGCGTTGTGGGAGACGACGATCAATCCATCTATGCCTTTCGCGGGGCCGATGTCGGGAATATCCTGAAATTTGAACGCGACTTTCCCGATGCAAAGGTCGTTGTCCTCGACCAAAACTATCGTTCTACGCAAGCCATATTGTCTGCGGCCTCTACAGTCATTTCACAAAATAAGGAACGCAAGGTCAAGAAATTATGGACGGAAAATTCTGCCGGAGAGCCGCTTTTTGTGCAACAAGTGCAAGACGAAACAGAAGAGGCCCTCTTTGTCAGAGAGACGATAGAATCAGCGCGAAGGGTAGGCCAATCGTTGTCCAATTTTTGTGTCCTTTATCGGACCCATGCCCAGTCTCGTATGATTGAAGAGGGTTTGCGTAACAAAGGAATCGCGTATGTTATTTTTGGAGGCATTCGTTTTTACGAACGGAAGGAAATCAAGGACATGATTGCATATCTTCGGGTCATTGTTTCTCCGGAAGATGAAGTGAGTCTCAAACGGATCATCAATACCCCGCCACGCGGTATTGGCGAAATGACCCTTCAGAAAATTGCCACAGTCGCGGAATTAGAAAACATCTCGTTCTATGCGGCCATTGGCGTCACGGCCTCGCAAACTGTCGGGGCAGGTAAGCGAGGATTAACTGCGTTTTATAAGTTGATCGAACACGCGCGCGAAGAAATGGCGAAGATGCCGATTGCCGACTTGTTACGTCTTATCATTGAAAAGACAGAATATCTGACGGCGATAGAAAGTAAAGAAGAGGCAGAAGGACGCAAGGAAAACATCATGGAGTTTATCTCTGCGGCAGAACAATTTGTGCCTGAGGGGCTTGATGCGCTTCCAGAAGGGGAGGCCGGATACAAGGCCTTTTTAGATCAGATTGCGTTAATCGCAACCGAAACGGGGGACAAATCAGTCGAATCGTTTGTGACCTTGATGACCTTGCATTCAGCAAAGGGATTGGAGTTTGAAACGGTTTTTATGGTTGGAATGGAAGAAGGGGTCTTTCCGCATTCGCGCGCACTGACTGAGCCAAAAGAAATGGAAGAGGAGCGGCGGCTTTGCTATGTCGGTATGACCCGCGCCCGAACACGCCTTTATATGACGTATGCGGAAAATCGCAGACTCTATGGGCAAACACATTGGAACGCCCCATCCCGATTTATAAAGGGATTAGGAGAGAGCGCGCGGGCTACTCACTTTTCTGACAGGGTAAAACATGCCGTCGAACGCGCGCCGAGCTATCCACATTTTGAGACAAATTATTCAGATTTGTCGGAAGAGGAGCAAATGGAGCGTGCTCAAAAAGCACTGCCGTATGCGATTGGTTCTTGGGTACGTCATCCTATCTTTGGGGTTGGAGAAGTTCAACAGTATAGCGGCGGCGAAAAAATCACCGTTTATTTTCGTGCTGTCGGCACTAAGAAATTAGCATTAAAATATGCTAATCTGGAAGGGCTTAAATGACGCGAAGGGAAGAACATTAAATAATGAAAATCGCGGTTGCTTGTGATCATGCGGGGTTTGCTTACAAGGCCAAAGTCATGGATGTCGTTTGCGCAGAAGGCCATAGCGTGATTGACCTTGGCACTGATTCTTCTGCCGTATCTGTGGATTATCCTGATTATGCCGAGGCGGTGGGCAAGGCGATACAAAGCGGTGAGGCAGAACGCGGCATTTTGCTTTGTGGAAGCGGTGTCGGGGCTTCCATGACTGCAAATAAAATGCGGGGGATTCGCGCGGGCCTTTGTCATGATACCTATTCTGCCCATCAAGGGGTCGAACACGATGATATGAATGTGTTGACATTGGGTGCCCGTATTATTGGCATTGAAATGGTGCCTGAGCTTGTGAAGGCTTTTCTGACGGCAAAATTTAGCGGCGATCCGCGGCATATCAATCGGCTCTTGAAAGTGACGAGACTGGAAGAAAAAGCATTCGCGGCTTGTCCCAAAGATTAACCCAAAACCTACAATAGAATTTGGACGTTATGTTCTCAAGGGCGGCCTTAAACCAAGGCAAGGGACGGGTTCGGACTGATATCAATCGGCGCGAAATTTCCCCGTTCTAAATGGGCAATCCCAGCCATGGCGATCATCGCGGCATTGTCGGTGCAGTAATGCGTTGAGGGGATATAAACCGCAAACCCTAGCCGCTCCCCTTCCTCCTGCATTCTTTGCCGTAATAGAGAATTGGCCGCGACCCCTCCCACCACGATCATGCTTTTTGCATTTTCTTGTTTGAGCGCACGAATACTTTTTACAACCAACGATTCAATAATTACTTTCTGATAAGAAGCCGCAATGTCGCTATGAAACGACAAGTCGTCCTTGATCTTATCTTCTCGCTGAATGATCTGCCGCAACGCCGTTTTAACGCCGCTGAAACTAAAATTTAGCCCTTCACGATTTGGCATTGTAAAGGGGTATTTCTCGGCGTTGCCCTGTTTTGCCAGACGATCAATGACAGGCCCGCCGGGATATTCATACCCCATCAATCGCGCGCCCTTATCCAATGCCTCTCCTGCGGCATCGTCTAGGGTCTTACCTAAAAGATGATACTCGCTGTATTTTGGCATTTTATAAAGATTGGTGTGGCCTCCTGAAACAACCAAGGCCACTGCTGGAAAGGGAATATCGTTATGCTCTAAAAAAACCGCAGAGATATGGCCTTCTAAATGATGAATCGCAAGCAAAGGAATATGCAACGCGTACGCAAGAGACTTTGCAAAAGCAACCCCGACCAAAAGCGCACCGACAAGTCCAGGGCCTACCGTTACGGCGATTGCATCAAGTTGCGTTAGAGAACAGTTTGCACGGTAGAGCAATTCAGTGAGCAGTGGGCCTATCGCCTCAATATGTCTGCGACAGGCCAACTCCGGGACAATTCCGCCATAAGGTTTATGCAGATCAATCTGAGAGGAAAGGATGTCGGCGACTTTCTCCCGACCTCTGACCACCGCAACGGCAGTCTCGTCACACGAGGTTTCAATCCCCAAAATCAATCTATCAGAAAATCCGTTAGACAATGAAGACAATCAGTCCGCAAGATTTTAGACCGCGACCAACACCTCTTCTTCTTCAAAAGAAGGCGCGTTATCACGCAAGATCACGGAGATACTCTTACAGTTTTTAAATCGGCCACGGATCACATCCTCGGAAAGCGGATCCTCAATGTTCTTCTGGATGCAACGACGCATCGGCCTTGCCCCGTAAGCCTGATCATAGCCTTCTTTAATAAGCCAGTCTTTGACTTCCCCGCTGATTTTTAATTGGAATCCTTTTTCGAAAAGCCTGTGATTTAGCTCTGTGAGTAAAATATCCGCAATGGCTTCCAAGCTCTCTTTTTCAAGCTGATGGAAGACCACAATATCATCAATGCGATTTAAAAACTCTGGATTAAAGGAATTTTTAAGCTCTCCCTGAATGGTCTCCTTCATTCTGTCGTACCGATTATAATCGTCACCCTTTTGGAAACCCAGTGTCCCCATTTTATTCAGCATCTTTGTGCCAAGATTGGATGTTAGAATAAGCACGGTATTTCTAAAATCAACCTTGCGGCCAAAGCTATCGGTGAGACACCCATCATCCAATACCTGCAAAAGCATATTAAAAACGTCTGGATGCGCCTTTTCGATTTCATCAAAAAGCACCACTGAATAGGGGCGTCTGCGTACTTTCTCGGTCAGCTGACCGCCTTCTTCATACCCAACATATCCGGGAGGCGCACCAATCAGACGCGAGCTTGAAAACTTCTCCATATACTCGGACATATCCACACGAATGAGCGCTTCGTCTGTATCAAAAAGAAACTCGGCCAATGCCCGCGCCAACTCGGTTTTTCCAACACCCGTAGGCCCTAAGAAGATAAAAGAACCGATGGGCCGACGATTTCCTTTTAGCCCAGACCGCGATCTTCGGATTGCGCGAGAAAGCGCCTTAATCGCTTCGTCCTGCCCTATAATTCGCTTGGCAAGACCAGACTCCATCTCCAAAAGTTTCTGGGTCTCCCCCTCCTCCATTTTAACCAGAGGAATGCCCGTCATCTTAGACACGATGTAAGCGACATTCTCTCGGCCAATGACGGGGCGATTATCTTCCTTGCTTTTTTTCCATTCTCGTCTCATTTCATCAAGCAGTCTACGAAGCTTATCTTCCTCTTCTCGAAATCGCACTGCTTGTTCAAAGTTTTGAACTTTAATTGCAATCGCCTTATCTCTGCCCATCTTTTTTAGTTCTTGCTCCATCGCCTTCAATTCTTCGGGATGAGAATACGCAATCAGCTTGGCGCGAGAACCGGCTTCATCTATCACGTCAATCGCCTTGTCGGGGAGAAATCGGTCTGAAATATAGCGATCAGACAAATGGACCGCTTCTTCCACAGCCTCGTCGGAAATTGTTACGTGATGATGTTCTTCATAACGATCCTTGAGACCCTTGATAATTTGGATGGTCTCGTCTGTAGAGGGCGGCTGAACCAAAATTGTCTGAAAACGCCGTTTCAAGGCGGCATCTTTTTCAATATATTTTCGGAATTCTTCGAGCGTGGTCGCGCCGATACACTGAATTTCCCCGCGCGACAAAGCAGGCTTTAACATATTGGATGCGTCAATAGAACCTTCCGCCGCACCCGCCCCCACAAGCGTATGCAATTCGTCAATAAAGACAATCACATTTCCAGAGACAACAATCTCTTTCATGACAACCTTTAACCGTTCTTCAAACTGACCCCGATATTTTGTGCCGGCCACCAAAGACCCCAAATCTAAAGCGACAACGCGCTTGTTGAGGAGGTTGTCAGGAACGTCCATCGCGACAATTTTTAAAGCCAACCCTTCTACAATGGCAGTCTTCCCTACGCCTGATTCACCAACCAATACGGGATTGTTTTTTGTGCGGCGGCTTAAAATTTGAAGCAATCGCTCAATTTCATCATCGCGACCAATCACGGGATCTAATGCCCCTTCGTTTGCCATTTGCGTCAAGTCGCGGCCAAACTCATCAAGCGCAGGCGTGCTTGACTTTTTTTCTTTTTCACGCGGGGCTGTTTTTCGCAAAAGGTCCATCGTCAGCCGCCGCGCAGTGAGCAGATTCCCGCCCATGCTTCGGATGACTTTTCCGCCAACCCCCTCTTCCTCCCTAAGAAGGCCCAGTAAGAGATGTTCACTTCCGATATAATTATGACCTAGTAATTTCGCCTCTTCTGCGGAATACTCAATGACTTTTTTTACACGCGGGGTAAAGGGAATCTCGCCAAATGTCATGGTGTTGCCCCCACTGGGCAGGTTTCGTTCTATCTCCAGACGGATGTGTTCAGATGAGAGACCCATTTTCTTGATGATGGTCAGCGCCATGCCGTCGCCCTCTCGTAAAATGGCCAATACGAGATGTTCTGTGCCTAAATAATCGTTTTGATATTGTTCGGCCTCCTCGCGGGCCAAAATGATGATCTTTCTTCCCCGATCCGTGAATTTTTCAAACATTCTGTCCCCTTTTCGTTGTGGTGAAAATCAAGAACCAACATTCTATTTGGATGAAAGAAACCGCTATCATCGCTACTGTTTTATTGTAAACTGTCCTATAAAATAAAGTCAACTTAATGCCGCATCAATAATAAAATTACCTACCGATCTTCGTGGGGTTCGTCCTTGTTCGGCAGAAGCACGCTATCGCCCTCTGACAGCCCTTTGGTAATGACGGCCACAGTCTCGTTTTTAAGACCGACTTCCACAATCTGATATTTTTTTTCTTTGGATGTCGTCGGTAACAAAACGGCTGGCTTTCCGTTTGATTGCGTCAATGCAATAAGCGGAATATAGAGCACATTTTTCTCAATAGCAGTCACAATATCCACATTGGCCGTCATAGAGGGCTTGAGACGCGCATCCTGATTAATAATCTCAAGGGTGACTTCATAAGTAATGATATTGTCGGCCTTCTCGCCTTTTGGCGATATTTTCACAACACGCCCTTGGTAAACCTGATTGGGAATCGCGTCCAACCGAATGTCGGCTTTTTGCCCTTCTTGAATCTGACTGATATTGACCTCGTTAATTTTTGTCTTAATCCACATCTTGGAAAGATCTGAAATCTTCATGAGTGTTGTTCCTCCCGTCACCGTAGACATACCCGAAGAAACAATCTGTCCCTCTGAAACATTCATCTCAAGAACAGTGCCTGAAATCGGAGAGAAAACCGAAAAATCGTCCATCGTCTCTGTTGTCATGTCCATCCGCATCACTTTTTCGTAAAGCACTTTATTGCCGCCTAATGCCAGTAAAAGCTGTTTTTTTGAAAGATCATATTGAATCTTTGAATTTTCAGCCTGTTTTTTCGCCCCCTCCAAATCTTTCTTTGCAATAAAACCTTTTGCAAAAAGTTCAGTCATGCGGGTGTCTTCTCTTTGCGCGTCGTCCCAAGTCAGTTGCCCTTGCGAAACACGCGCGCGCGCCTCCGCCACCCTTTGCACTTGACTGGATTCCGGTTGCAACGTCGCAAGCAATGTTCCCGCGGTCACGCGACTTCCCGCCTGAACAAAAAATTTTTTGACTTCCCCCGCTTGTTCGGACTTTATCTCAACCGCATTCATCGGAACCAATGACCCTGTTTCCGTCGCACGCACAATCACATCGCCACGTGTCACAACGATCCGTTCCTCGTCAATGGCAATTGTGTTCCGCTTTCCTCGCAATGAATAGACAAGAACCACTGCGAACAGTATCACAACGAGAATAACCCATTTTTTCATAATCTCTTCCTAACCCTTTTTTAAGTACGGACTCAACTGAACATTATGTTTCTCAAGCAGTGTCCCTGTTACCCTATATAAATTGGCCAGTGACTTATTATAATCAATAATGGCACGAAGCGCATGGCCTTCTGCAATCGTAACATCGTTTTGAAATCCTAATAAGTCATGGCTTGAAAGAAACCCCAAATGGAACCGTTCTTCTCCTGCTGAAAGTTGCTTTTTAGTCAGCGTTAATGCGCGACTGGTGGCCTTGATTCTTTCAAAGTCGGACGTAACCCGTCTGCCTCCTTCTCGCACCTCTAATTCTATTTGCGCCGTAAGCTTCTGTTTTTCAATCTGTAATTTTTGTTGGGCCGCTTTTTCTTTCTGCACAACCGCGATTGCCGCTTGGTTCCCAATCGGAACGGTCAAGAAAAGTCCTGCGTCCCATTCATCAAGGTTATTAGAAATTTCTCCGACAAAATCTAACGAAGGACGTCGTTTATTTTCTGCAATCTCTATCAAGGTTATTCCATTTTCAATCTGATGATTGGCCGCTAAAATTTCAGGCCGATTCTTAAATGCGCGTGCAAGTAAATCGTTTGGATCATAAAGCATCTCGTCTGATAAAGGACGATCTGTGGGATGTATTCTTTCTAAAAAAGGAACAGAATCGCCCCAAAGACCAATTAAATTTCCAATTTGATCTTCCAGATCGCGCAGACCTTTTTCAGCAATAATGACGGCTTCTTCACGAGATGCAACAGAGCTTTCCGCGATGAGAATTTCAATCGGCGCCAAAAGGCCTAGTCGCACTTTAGTCTGGTTTACCGTCAGAAGTTGTTGCGCCAAGTTTAGGGAATTCTGCTGAACCAGAAGATTTTCGGTCTGAAAGATCAGTTCCCAATAGGAGGACACAGTTTTAAGCAAAATGTCCATGACACGTGATGCAAAAGTTAGCTCGGAAATCTCTAATTGTTTTTTTGCAATAACGAGTGGGCCTTGTTTGATCTGCCGACCCAAGCCCTTCAAAAGAGGCTGTGTCCATTTCAAGGCAATATCTTCCCCGTCATCCGTTTGTTGTAATGTGTCGTTTGTCCTTAAATATGAAAGTGCTAGGTTGGTTGTGCCTCCCCATCGAAGGGGCGTTTCCCACCCTATCCCCGCCTGAATATCATGTTGGTCAAGAAATTTTCGCTCCCTTATATTAAGGCTTAGTAAGGGGTCAAATTGCGCCGCTTCAATGCGCATGGCCGCGTCCTGAAAAACAATATTTTCTTGTTGTATCTTTATCTCTGTATTATTCTGAAGGGCGATTTGAATGGCTTCTGCGAGGGATAATTTCCTGCGTTGTTCAGATGTTGAAGTCCCCGCTGAAACGACAGAGGAAAAAAATAAAAAAATGAAAATAAAAGAGAAAAACCGCATTATTTGAAAAACAAAGCCGGCGAGTGGGATTGAACCACCGACCTGCTGATTACGAATCAGCTGCTCTACCACTGAGCTACGCCGGCAAATGACGGATTACTCATTGTCAGGAATTGTCTGTTCGGATGCAACCCGGGTCAACAGCCGGTCTTTTACAACCTCTCCTCTTTTTCCTAAAAAGCCTAACCCTTTGCCATCTAATGACACCTCAGCCCCGCCCCCATTTCCCATGGTGAGCAAGAACGTCTTGTCTGCTTGCCAAACTGCTTTTTGCCCTGTCTGTAAAATAATATCCTTGGCCCCTTTGCCATCAATTAAGACCTTTACCCATGTGGGTTCACGCGCTTCTAATGAGAGAATAAGGGGCCGATCTACATCAGATTCTTTCTGATTCGGAAGATCGGAAACCACAGATTCCGCAGGAATAATGACAAGAGGAAGGGGGATATTGCGTGCAGTGGGGGTGGCTATGGGCGTCTCGTAAGACAACACAATCTTATTCGGTGTGTTCCCAAAAGGGATGTAGAATTTCAACAAAAGAGCCACCAACAAACAAACTGCAGATACGCCTACCCACTGCATATAGGCAGACGCTTTTTGCGTTCTTTCGCCTACGGTTCCCATATCCAAAGAGATGTTGTTAGTGCCTGTCTCGGTATTTTGTGACGAATTTCCCATCGGGAATAGTGACGCCTGCGCCGGGCCGTTTTCGGCAAGCGCGTGACCCTCTGCCTGCGGCGCTCCCTGTTGGGAAGGCACTGTGGCCGTAGGCTTAATCCTCTTTTCAGATAAGGATTCGGAAAGTCGTTTTAATATTTCCACGTCGTCTAGTTCTAAAAATCGGGCATAGCTTCTCACAAAGCCTCTTAACGAAACAAGACTCGAGAGCTTGTCAAATTGGCCTTCTTCAATGGCCTTCAGGAGTACGGCCTGAATACGTGTTCGCATTGTAACGTCTTCTAAAGATAGCCGTTTTTCCTCCCGTATTCTGCGAAGAAATTGACCTACAGTCTCAATGATTGGATCGTCCATTGTAACACCTCCTTATTTTGGATCCTCTAAGTGCTTTTTTGCGGCCTCTGCCTCTATACTATCTGGCGCAAGTGAGATTACCTTGTTGAAGGCCTCTGCCGCAAGGGCACGCGATCCTTTTTCAAGATAGAACAAGGCCAGCCGATTGTGCACAATAGGATCGTTAGGCAAAAGTGTCACGGCCTCTTTAAAAGAAGAGAGGGCATTGTCCGTCTCCCCTTTTTCTATGTAGGTCTCTGCGATTTTTGCAAGCACATCCCCATTGGCAGGCTCAATTCTGCGCGTCTGTTGAAATGCTTCTAAAGCCTTATCATACTGTTTCTGTTTAAAGTAAATCATTCCCATATTCCAATGCGGAAGTTGGGGCGTCAAATACTGTATATTTTTGAGTGCCATTTGATAAGACGAAATGGCCTCCGTATATTGGCCCAATGCCTCGTAGCATTTCCCCAAATAATTATGGGCTTCCGAATAATTTGGGTCAATGTTTATCGCCGATTGAAGTTCTGAAATGGCCTTGGCATAATCTTGTCGTTGCGCATAGACATGTCCCAAGGCATAACGCGCCTCTTTGTTTTTTGGATTCATCTCAACCGATTTTGCAAACTCAATCAGTGCTTTTTGCATATTCGGATTGCTATCGTTGAGATACGCAAGCCCTAGTTTATAACTGGCCTCCGACTCTTTTTCTTTCTTAATCCGCGCTTCCTTAAAACCACAGCCGACTAAAAGAAATACCAGACAGATACAAAAAAAGCCTTTAAGCGGTATATTCATAACCGGTCAAATCCTTAAACGCAAGATAGCGGCGGTTGATATCGTCTTGTGTGAGAGAACGCATCCGATCCAAAGAAAATGCTTCTACACAAAAAGAGGCCATGACAGAACCATAAATTGCCGCCTGTCTCAGTGTTGCATCGCTGATATTGGCACGATCGGCATTTTGCGCGATCACCCCCATAAAGCCGCCTGCGAAGGAATCGCCTGCCCCTGTGGGGTCAAAGACAGACTCTAATGGGTAAGCCGGAACGGCAAATATTTTGTTGTCGTTGAACATGAGCGCGCCATACTCTCCCCGCTTGACAATCAGCGTTTTGGGCCCCAAAGATAAAATTACTTTTGCGGCCTTCACCAGATTAAATTCACCTGAGAGGGCGCGGGCTTCGCCTTCGTTGATCATTAAAATATGAACCCCAGCCAAGGTTTTTAGAAGACCGTCCCGATTCCCAGAAATCCAAAAATTCATGGTATCGCAGGCAATCACCTTTGGCGCTACAACCTGTTTCATGACATCAAGCTGGATGGTTGGGTCAATATTTCCCAAAAATAAATAAGGCGCTTTGGTATAGGCGGTGGGCAATTTTGGGCGAAACAATTCAAAAACATTTAAGTCGGTTTTTAAGGTTTTGGCCTCGTTGAGCTGGTAACCATATTCCCCCTGCCACCGAAAGGTCTTTCCCATGTTGCGCTCAAGACCTTCAAGATCAACTTTGCGTTCCTTGAGAAAACGGATATGCTCCTCCGGGAAATCCTCGCCGATGACGGCCACCAACTGCACATCGGTAAAAAAACTGGCCGCCGTTGAAAAATAAGTGGCAGAACCTCCAAGCCCTTCTTTTATAGTTCCAAAGGGAGTTTCAACCGTATCCAACGCAACAGAACCGACCACCAATAAACTCATGATTGTTTCTCCTTAATTAAGACGGTTTACTAGAAATATATTTCCCAATCAACAGGTTTAAATCTTTCTTCGTCTTGTTGGGAATAAGACGAGGATTTGTCATAATAGCGTTTTGTAATGCAGAACCGCAACGACAATCTCGTGTCGGATCAATGCGACCGACTGTGGCAGAGATAATGTTCTTAGACAAGGCTACGTTTGTCAGTAGCACTTTAATCACCATCTCCGTCGTGACCGGCGTTTCTGAAATGTGCCAGCAGTCGTAATCGGTAGACAAGGCAATCGTCACGTAACATATTTCAGCCTCACGCGCAAGTTTTGCCTCTGTGGCGTTTGTCATGCCAATGACCGATACCTTCCATTGTCTGTGCACGCAGGATTCGGCGCGCGTTGAAAATTGCGGCCCTTCCATACAGATGTAGGTGCCGCCCCGATGCACCACTGCGCCCACAGATTCGGATGCGTCTGCAACGGTGCTTGCAAGTGCTTTACAGATCGGGTCTGCAAAACTCACGTGCGCCACAATTCCATTTCCAAAAAAACTGCTCTTTCTTCCTTTTGTTAAGTCATAGAATTGATCTGGCACCACAATATGGCCCGGTTTTAGCTCTTTTTTCATACTTCCCACTGCGCTCACAGAAAGGATTGCAGTCACGCCAAGCTGTTTGAATCCGTATATATTGGCTCGAAAATTAATTTCAGAGGGGAGCAGTGTATGGCCAATACCATGTCTTGGTAAGAAGGCGACAGGGGTGCCGTTGAGTTTTCCCAAGATGAATTTCCCAGACGGTTTTCCAAAGGGCGTAGAGAGGGCTACCTCTTTGACGTCTTTTAATTCTTCCATCTGATAGAGACCAGAGCCCCCGATAATGCCAATCTGCGCCTTGGGTGTCTTGTTTGTTGCGACTTGCTTTTTCATTTTGTCCATAAAAGTGCTTCGGGATTATAACATACTCAGACAATAGTGCAAACTGATTTCAAAAATATTGTCGTAACGCTTATCTTGGAGAAAACAAAACCTTCTTCATTGACTGGGCTGCTTTGCAATACACTTGCCCTTATGAAACTTTTTGCGTATAATCCTTAGAAATCTTTATAACACGCAAAGGAGAAATATCCATGCCTGCTGTTTTAGACCGCGTTTTATTGACACGTGAAGAGCCGTTTTTAAATCTTGAAGAGTACTTGGCCCAAGGGGGTTTTGAAGGCTTAAAAAAAGCCCTTGCCATGCAACCCCTTGAGGTGATTCATCTCATAAAAAAATCCTATCTTCGTGGCCGCGGAGGTGCTGGCTTTCCCAGCGGCATTAAATGGGAAGGGGTCTATAATAAAAAATTTGATGATCATGGATTGCCCGCGCTGAAATACCTTGTGTGTAATTCCTCTGAGGGAGAGCCTGGAACCTATAAAGACCGCTACCTGATTAAAAAAAATCCATATACTCTGTTAGAAGGAATGGCCATTGCCTCTTATGCCATTGGAACGGCAAATGCTATTATCTGTATTAAAAAAATATTTACGAGAGAAATTGCAATATTACAACGCGCGATTAAAGAATGCGAAGACGCAGGCTTCATTGGCGTAAATGCGATGGCCTCTGGCCGCGATCTTCCGATTGAAATTGCATTTGGCCCCGATTCGTATCTGCTCGGAGAGGATCGCGCCATGCTCGAAGTGATTGAGGGAAAGCCTGCATGGCCGCGCGCAAAAGGAATAATCCCTGTTGATTTTGGCCTTTGGGCACAGCCGACTGTCGTGAACAATGTAGAAACGCTTTCTACCGTACCGCATATTCTTTCAAAAGGAGCCGATTGGTTTCGTTCTATTGGCACAGCCGATTCACCAGGAACGATGATCTTTACGCTGGTGGGCGATGTGAACAAGCCGGGGATGTATGAGCTTCCACTGGGCACACCTTTAAGCACCTTGATTAACGTTTATGGCGGCGGGCCCCTGGCAGATCGTCAGATTCAAGCGGTTTTTTCAGGCCCAACAAATGCGGTCATTCCAGCCTCAAAATTAGATACCCCGCTTGATTTTGGATCCATGCGCGCGTTGCCCTCAGGTCTTGGTTCTGGCGGGTTTATTGTGTACGACAACACGGCTTGCGTTCTCAAAGCGGGTCTAAATTTCTCGCGCTTTTTAGCCCTTGAATCGTGCGGACAATGTAGTTCGTGCAAAACGGGGACAGGTCGTATTACGCGAAGACTGCAATTATTAGAGGACGGTCTTGGCACGATTCAAGATACGATGGCTATTTTGGAAGATTGCCAGCATATCAAAGGACAGGGACGCTGTTTTTTAATTACCGAAGAGGCCGTTGAGATCGGGTCTATATTTTACAATTTCCCCGACGTCGTTGCAGAGCATATCGAGTTTGGATGTCTCAAAAAACGACATCTTCCCCTGCCCAAAATAAAAGATTTTGACGAAGCCACGAATACTTTTGTCTTTGATGAAAAATATTACGAGCGGTCTTTCGCAGAGGGGAAATACATTATATACGGGAGTTAGTATCGCTATAAGCAGATTTTTGGAAATTTTTTATTTGACTCCGTTTGATTTTTTTGCTATCTTCTCTCCCCATTATGAAAAAGAAAATTGCAATTAAGAAATCTGTTCCCAAAAAAATAAACAAGCCAACGGTTGTAAAGGCAAAAGCTAAGTTTGCACAAAAATCAAAGCCAAAAGTATCTCCCAAAATAAAAACAACTAAAATAAAAACAAAAATGGCAAAGGTTATTGTAAAAGCAAAGCCAAAAGCAAAGCCAATGGTACGCGCCAAAGTTAAAGTTGAAGTAAACGCAAAAACGCCAATCAAGGCGAACAAAGCGAAATCAAAAATCACAGCGAAAGCAGTAGAAATGCCAAAAAAGACCGTTTTAAAAGAAGACTTCGGCCAGTATGCAGAGATTAAAACAATGCTTGAACGGCAAAAGCATGCGTTATTGGTTGAAGCAGGGGTCACACTCGAAAGCACACTCACCCCAGTGAGTGAAGGATTTCCAGACTGGACAGATCAGGCTTCCGTGGAGGTAGATCAAAACTGCGTCTTGCGGCTTAGAGAACGGGAGCAACATCTTCTCAACAAGATTGATGATGCCATTGAAAGAATTAAAGACAACACATTTGGTGTCTGCGAAACGTGCGGCGCGGCGATTTCTTTGAAACGCTTAAAGGCGCGTCCCGTCACCACACTTTGTATTGAGTGCAAAACCAAGCAAGAATACGAAGAAAAGATGCGACAATAACTTCCGACAATAACTTCTATGTCTTTCTCTGTCGAATGAGGTGATTCCTTTTCACTGTCCCTTTTTCTTTGCCCTTTTCCTTGGCACAGGAGGGGTTCACTCAAAACTGCCTTTTAAAATCTTCAAATCCATTTTTCATTTCATTGAGTTCGTTCTCGAGGGCATTCACTTTTTCTTGCAGTTGCAAGAAGGTCTCGTGCTCAACAAATTTACTGCTGAGCGTGACGGGTGGTACTTTTTCAGCAATCTCTATCTCGTGTATGTTAATGGGGCCAGAAAGCAGATGCGCATAACGGGGTTCCTTCTTTCCTGAAGAACGCGGCAAAAGTATGATATAGCCCCATTCTTCTAACGTGTGAATGGTTTGCATGGCCTCATCCAGACTGGCAAAGGCATGGAGCCTTTCTGTGCGGGTGCGAAGCTCCCCAATCGTCTGAAACCCTCGCAACATCAGCACGCAAAGAATCGCTGTTTCCGGCGGCATCAAACGCGATTTTTTCAAAAACATCTCTGAGAATTTTGGCACGCGCGAAAGATTGTCTTGATCAATCAACCCTTTTTCTTTGAGTTTTTCCAAGGCCAATGTAACAATCGTCTCATCGTAAGCGACAATGGGATCGCGGCTGGAGGTTTGATTACACGCGTTGCAAAGCGCGTTCAGTGAAAGCGGATAATAAGCAGGCGTTGTGATCTCTTTTTCAATCAAACACCCTAATACCCGCGCCTCTTCGGAAGTTAAAATAGATTCAATCATTTTTCTTTAATGTTTCTCATGTAAAATTTTGTCGGTATATGCAAGCATCAGCGAAGAAACCAAAAACACAAGATGGATAATAACCTGCCACATGATATGTTCTGTCTGCTGATTTTTGATATTGATAAACGCTTGAAGCAGATGAATACCCGAAACACCCACAAGCGAACCTGCCAATTTTACTTTCAATGTGCCGGCATCTATCTTCTGAAGCCATTCAGGTTTATCTTCGTGCTGGTCAATGTCAATACGGCTTACAAATGTTGAGTATCCCCCGATAATCACCATGACCAAGAGATTGGCAACCATTGTAATATCTACCAGTGTGAGTACGCCAAGCATCAAAACCGATTCGGTTATTTCATTGATGTTCGCACACAAATGTATAAGTTCAACAAAAAATTTGTAAGCGTATAAAAGTCCGCCGACAATCAGCCCCGCATAAAGCGGCGCTGTGATCCACCTGCTCGCAAAAATAATATTTTCAAAGACCGATTCTATCTTGTTCGCCATGATTTTAAGAGCCTAAGGCATGCCCAACCTTTTCTTAATCATCTCGGCCCCTTTTTTCCCAGACAAAAGCATTGCGCCAAAGGCTGGCCCCATTCTGGGTGTGCCAAAAACAGCCGCAACGGAAAGACCCACAATAAATAAATTGGGATAAACCTCGCCGGTTTTTTCCATCACTGTTTCTTCAGAACGATCTACCCACATCGCGCCGTTTCCCGGAACAGGCTGATGAAGACCTCGTTTGGCAAGGAGCGTGACGGTAATCGCATCATGGCCAGTCGCATCCACCACCACTTTGGACTCTAACGCGATCGGATCAATATGCGCCGCGTCATGCCCCATCACCTCCAAAGGATGATAATTGACCACCAGTCCTTCTAGGCTGTTTTTCTCACCGCGTATCACAAGATCAACCACCTGCGTATTGTTGAGCACCTTCACCCCTGCGTCAAAGGCAGATCCAATCAGTTTTGCCGTTGCATGAGGCGGATCTACGATGAACATATCTTTTGAGATTTCCTTGCAGGGGACGCCAATCTTGAGCAATATCTCCTGCGCGGGATGGGCAATGGCGGCCTTATTCATGAGATAGCCCCCGTTCCAAAACCCGCCGCCCAACGTATTTAGCTGTTCGACAAGCACAACATTAAAGCCAGACTCTGCAAGCTCCTTTCCGCAAACAAGGCCAGACGGGCCTGTCCCGACAATGAGCACGTCCGATTCAATCATCTGATCAAACGCTTGAAAATATTCTCGCGCGATGGTGCGGGTAATGTCGGCTTCACGCAATGGCTGTATTTCTCGTTGTTTCATAAGGCAACCTTTTTCTCTATGCTTATTGTAATATAGCCCATCCCCACCTAGCCTTCCCTTGAAGGGAAGGAAATTGGAGGAAATCGTTGATCTGATGTGTTATTTGTGTTATTGCAAAACATGAGAAATTACGTTTTAAAAATAAAATGTTGACCTAACCCACCACGAAGTAAAAATTTCAATAGTTTATTTCAGTACAGACCCTAACCCCATTATTTACGTTCTTGCCACATTTTCATGAAAACGACAAAAGTGTACGGACAGTTTAAAGACGAATATATAAAACCCAATAAGGCTTAAGGTGAATCTCCTAAATTTTGCCGTTTCTAGTTCAAATACTTTTACTGGCATTGTGTAAAGTTGATCAAGCAATGCCATATGATCTTCTTGAAGTTCGCTACCAGCAGGAAGAAAGAAAATACTGGTAACCTTCTGGTCTTTAATAGATGTAACTTTGTCTTGAATGTGACTAGAATTCACCCCAGCTTGCCCAAGCAAGCTAATATACTTAGAAAGAGGAATAAGCGGAGCGAATGTTATGTTAATGGGAAAATCACGTTTATTCTCTGACGCTACATCACAAGTGTTGGACAAAACAATCCCTAGAACTGACTCTTTCTCTCCATTCTCAAAACGACGCAATTGGAGTTTAGTCCAGCCATCACCTTGCAACAACCCACCTTGACCGGTATTGCCATAGTAATTTGTTTTTATGGGGAAATCTTTCAAGGCTTTTATAAG
>Ga0213870_1000141_pt1 | contig 37483 bp, 47 predicted proteins | sample WICALVC2017_Meta_FD_160119 | JGI IMG/M metagenome (GOLD analysis project Ga0213870, IMG submission 160119) | Freshwater microbial communities from subterranean cave lake in Wind Cave National Park, South Dakota, United States - WICALVC2017 | ecosystem: Environmental > Aquatic > Deep subsurface >...
CATCAAGATGCTAAAGAATCCAAAGCACGGATTTGGCTCTGGCATGAATCCATGCATTGACTGCAGGGCAATGATGTTTCAAGCTGCGAAAAAACAGATGGAAGAGATTGGCGCTGATTTTATAATTTCAGGTGAGGTGCTTGGACAGAGGCCGATGAGTCAGCACGGGCCAGCACTAAAGACAATTGAAAAAGAGTCAGGTCTTGAGGGAAAGATTGTAAGACCGTTATCAGCTGCCTTACTACCACCAACGGATCCAGAAAAGAATGGATTGATAAAAAGAGAAAATCTTGGAATGATAAAGGGCAGATCAAGAAAGCCACAATTGCAGCTAGCAAAAGAGTTTGAAATTGAAAATCCACCAAATGCAGGTGGCGGCTGCCTCCTGACAGACCCTGCCTTTGCAGTACGGGCAAAGGATCTCTTCAAGCATACAGAAACTCCGACAACAAACGACATTGACCTGCTAAAGATTGGAAGGCATTTCAGGTTTGATCAAAATACAAAGCTTGTAGTTGGAAGAAACAAAGACGAAAATGAAATGATAAAATCGCTTGCACTAGCAGATGATGTTTTGCTAGAGGCCCAAGATCATGTAGGACCTATATCATTGCTCAGGGGAAAAGGATTAGAAAATTTTGAAAGTCTTGCCGCAGCTATAACGCTACGATACTCTGATGCGCCAAAAGAAAAAGACGGAATAGTAACCATAGAAAAAGGCAAAGACAAGGCCAAAATATCTACCAAGGCTGCCCAAGAGTCATCTTATCTAAAGTATCGAATCTAGCAAACCAATTTACGCACAAACCGATACGAAAGACTTTTTGAAGGAGTAGATCGCTGTTTTAGATAAATGCAAAAGCAGGAAAACCCGACATATCTAAAGGCCATAACAATACGGGACCCAAGCGATATCCATTCAATAAAGGAAGATGTCAAAAAAGGAATGATCCTGATTTTGCGAGTAACACCTCTTGCCCAAAAAGATGTTGATGAGCTGCGAAAAGTAGTCGAGGACCTCTACAAGGTTGCAAAAGCAGCAGGTGCAGACATTGCAAGGCTTGGCGAGGAAAGAATTATTGTCACTCCACCAACTGTAAAGATCTGGAAGCCTGAATACGATCTAAAATAATTTTATTGCTTCCTGGATTTGCGGATAGTGAGCTGGCAGTCTGTACATGCGACGGATTGACAGTGCAAGGTTTTCTGATTTTCGTCGCTCGCCGTGATTGACCAGTACGCGTCTGAGCTTTGGTCGAAGCTTGTGTATAAACGACATTAGCTGGTTATAGTCGCTGTGTCCACTGAATCCGTCTAGCTTTTCCACGCCGCATTCAATGTTAACGACTTCAACTTTTCCTTCTCTTCCCAACATCGAAACCTGTCTTGCTCCATCAAGGACCCGTCTGCCAAGTGTCCCATTTACTTGATATGAGACAAATACTATCTTGTTCTTTTTTGATGTAGCAATATTTTTAAAATACTCCAGTACTGGACCACCCTCCAGCATGCCAGAAGTTGCCATGATGATGCATGGCGTGCCCTCGCGCAGTGGCTCCTCCCGCGCATCTGCATGCTCGATGTTTGTAAAATATTCAGAGTCAAATGGGTTGTCGTCTGTTTCCAAAATTTTCTGTCGCAGGTCTCGTGCCAGGTACTCAGGATATGCCTCATGTATTGATGTGGCCTCTGAGATCATTCCCTCCATAAAGACAGGAGCCTCGACCATCTGGCCTGACTTCATGTACTGGTTTATTACCATCATGATTTCCTGTGCACGTCCAACTGCAGGAATTGGTATGAGGACCTTGCCGCCGTCTCTTAGAATTGTGTTTACTGCGTTGACAAATGCAGCTTCGACTTCTTCTCGTGTCGGCTGGATGTCTTCTTTTGCACCATATGTGCTCTCAATGAGTAGTGTCTCGACTCTTGGGTAGCTCCAGTTTGCGCTCTCAAATAGTATGCTTTTGCCAAATTTCAGATCACCAGTATACACAAAGTTGTGGTCACCGTTTCCGATATGGAAGTGGCATGTGGCAGAACCAAGGATATGTCCTGCATTAGACAAGACAAGTTTGATGTCAGGCGAGATGTCTGTAACTGTCCCATATGAGAGAGTGATCGCCTGTCTCATGATCTGCTTTACATCAGCTTCTGAGTATAGCGGTGCTCTTCCCTGTGCTGATGCTACCTTGATCGCGTCAAGCTGGATTAGGTTCATCATGGGAAGTGTTGGTTCTGTGCAGTAGATTGGGCCCCTGTATCCGTATTTGCAAAGAACAGGCAGAAATCCTGTATGGTCAAGATGGGCGTGGCTTATTACTACTGCATCAAGATCATCTAGGGTAATATTTGCCCAGTCCAGTCGCGGAAATGACTCCATCGGGCTTTTTGCGCCAGGGTTTACCCCACAGTCAATCAGAATTTTGCTTTCGGCTGTAGTCAAAAGCATGCAGGATCTTCCAACCTGCCCGAATCCGCCAAGCGTTAATAACGAGACTTCGGATTTTTGCGTGAGCCGGGGCCTAAAGATTTTCTCGCCTACCTGCTTGAGCTGCTTTGCTCTTTCTGCAGACGATATCTTTAGGTTATAGTTTATGGCCTTAATCGTGCTTGACTGGATTGTAGTTGCCTTTCTAACGCGTATCTTCCAGCCGGTTTTTTCTGTGACATCAGCATGGTTGAATTCTGCGGGGTTTCTTTGCAAGAGCCAAGGCCGCTTTGCCTCTATTGATACCTCGCCTGTCGCTGTATCAAAAAATGTTGCCTGCATGTCTGCCTCTTTTGGAACTGCCTGTGCAATGATTTGCCTTGCATCCTCTTCTGATTTTCTAATTGACTCGTCTGTCCGTACTACGATTCTTTTTTTGATGACATTGACAAGGTTTGAGATTATCTCGTTGTGCTCCATCAGGTAGCGAGGGGTGTTTGTGAAGAGTGCGATTCGTGGCCCTTCGTAATCAATTTTTGTTACGTTTGCTTCTTTTGGTATACTTTGCAGTATAGTTGCCATTATATTTTGGCCTAGAGGTAATTCCTTTTGTTGTTGCTTTCTTTGCATTAAATCACTAGAGTTTGATAATTGCTTTCTTTTGTTCTCTTGTCAAAAGACGGAATCCATCCTTGTCGATTAGTGCGACATTGATTCCATCGCCGGTTCCAATGTTTCTTGTAATAGCTGCTTTTACAGCACGCAGAGCTACTACCTTTGCCTCATCAATTGTGAGGTTGCTGTTGTATTCTTCTTCTAAAAGACCATATGCAACTGGAGAACCACTGCCAGTTGTTACATAGGTTTTGTCTTCTGCTGATCCAAACATGTCGATGTTGTATAGTGCAGATCCACTCTTGTCATAACCACCAACCAAGATATCAGCTATGAATGGGTATCCACGATTTTGGTGAAAGATAAGCGAGGCAAGTCTTGTTAGAGATTTGATAGGGATTGGCTCTCCTTTTTGTAATTTATGGATGTTAGCATGATAGCGTAAAATGTCGGTAAGGTTTTGCGCATCAGCTACGCCACCTGCCATAGTCATTCCAGCGTGGTTATCAATTTGTTGTATTTTCATTGTGTTGTTGTTTGCAATAAAATAGCCGGCGCTTGCCCTCATGTCAGCGCACAACACAACTCCTTCTTTTACCTTGATACCTACTGTGGTAGTTCCATGTAATATTTTTTCTTCAACGTTATTTGACAAATTAGCACCTTGCTTGAGGATATACTATGAAGGGTATAACACCCTTTTAAATAACTTTTTGTTTGTAGCAAATTGATAAAAAGTGGCAAAAAAACATGATGGCGTGCCATCGCATACCATGGAACTGCCAAGGCTAATTGTTATTGGTAATAACAACATAGGCGATGTCGGAAAGTTTCTAAAGTCACTTGATAATCCCAAAAAAGTATCTCTGGTTTCAGGTACGCATGTAAAAAAACTAATTCAAAAAAAAGTTGAGCGTTCCTTGTCCTCATCTCAGATAAAGTTTGTCTGGCACATAGCAAGTAACAACAGCATAAATGCGATCAAGAAATTTCAGACTAGAGTCAGAGAAGATAACAGTCACATAATAGTTGGGATTGGGGGCGGAAGGTCTGTTGATATTGCAAAGATGATTGCATTTAATCTTAAAAGACCGTTTGTGAGTATACCAACCTCTGCCTCTCATGATGGGATAGCCAGCCCATTTGTTTCTATACGAGGCGACAAACCACATTCTGTAGTTGCTACTGCACCGCTTGGTGTCTTTGTAGATGTTGAGATAATCAAAAAGGCTCCAAAGAAACTGCTTGCAAGCGGGTGTGGGGATCTTGTTGCAAACCTTATTGCTGTCCGAGATTGGGAGCTAGGACGTGATAAAACAGGCGAATATTTCGGAAGATATGCTGCAAATCTGGCATCAATGAGTGCAAATATTATAATGGAAAATTCAGATGCCTTTGCAAAAAAGGGTTTAGATGTCAGGGTAGTTGTTGAAGCACTAATTAGTGCAGGAGTAGCGTCGTGTATAGCAGGAAGCAGCAGACCATGTTCAGGTGCCGAACATCTCTTCTCACATGCCTTAGATAGATTAGCGCCAGGTGTAGGACTGCATGGTGAAAAGTGTGGTATTGGATCAATAATGATGGCCAAGCTACAAGGACAAGACTGGAAAAAATTTGCAAAAACGCTAAAAGATGTAGGAGCCCCAACTACTGCAAAAGAGATTGGTCTTGATGCTGACACATTAGCAAGAGCGCTAACCATAGCACAGGAACTCAGGCCTGAACGCTACACTGTCCTAAAGGAGGTTAAGATGACACCAAAAAAAGCGGTTGCTCTTGCAAAGAGCACCAAAGTTCTATAGTTTAGGCTGCTTTTTGCGTAACTGGTGTTTCAGTTGCAGGTTTAGCTTCTTCAGTCTTTGTCTGCTTGTTTAGATAGGTTTCAACAAAATTAACTTTCTCTAGCGAAGTAACAAATTTGAAAATATCCATTTGTATAAAGTGCGTGATGATTTGCAATCCATCAACACGGAACAGCTCCTCAGGTATTGTGATATCAAGTGCGTTACCGTTTTTCTTAAAGGCGATCTTTGAATCTTCAACAGGCATGTGTCTTTTTAGAATTCCCAGAATTTTGTCCTCATCTGATTCAAGTGCCTTTACTACATTGACATCATAAAGAATTGTTTTTCCTGCAAATCTGTGGTTAAAATCAACCTGAACTCTTCCAGAGCCAATGAATCTTACTATACATTTTTTCTGGTCTATCTCTATTGTATCTCCAACAGAGACTTTGTCAGCGTCTTCGCCAAGTTTACGCAGCGGGATCATTCTAATCTTTCCTGTATCTCTTGTCCCAAATCCTTTTTCAGGAGGTACCTCGACTGTAGTCTTGTCACCAACGTTTGCATTAGCTAGTGCGTCATCGAGTCCCTTTATTACCCAAGATTCACCAACAGAAACTAATTTTGGCTGATATTTTATGTTGGTATCATGTAGAGAATGTTTTTTTGCTTCTTCTTCAAGTGTTGTCTCAAACACTTCGTTTGTGTCTTTTACTTTGGCAGTATAATCAACTAGAATCAGTGAACCTTTTTTGAATGGCAATGTATCCAGCTTCGAATTTCCTTATATTAAGTTACAGAATTTTATTGTTTGCAAATTACAACCCATAAACACGTAAACTCGCAAAGATGTTTTTTAGGAAACACGAATTGGTAGATGAGAAAATATGAGATACTTGCAAAAAAAAGAACAACAGAAGATGATTTCGTAAAAGAATAGAAAACAGGTGTCAGCATTGTTTTCCCCGCTTCAGACCAAAGTCCTGCAGGACAACGCTGACGTTATCAATCAAATATACATAAAATTTGTTAATAAAATTATCTTCTATGTCGATACTTAATTTCCAATCTAGTAAGGAGTTTAGAGATTTTTGAGTTTTTCTTCAGCAGCTTGTAATGCATCAACTGTATTTGTTTTGTAATTCATCATGTCAAGAGTTGATGAGATTGCAGAAATTGTTCTCATCACATGATATCGGTGCACCTCGCCCATGCACCCGACTCTAAACACTTTTCCCTTGAGGTTGCCAAATCCCCCGGCAACTAGAACTCGAAACTTTTTAGCTAGTGTAGTGCGGAATGTGTTGTCCTCTAGTCCAGCTAAATAGTTTAGTGCTATAATCGAGATGGAACGGTCCTCTTCTTTTGCAAATGGTGTAAGGCCAAGTGCAGAAAGACCAGAGTATAGCGCATCAGAACATGCCTTGTGGCGCCGTATTCTTGCCTCCAGCCCTTCTTCAAGAATTATTCTCAAGGCTTCACGGTATGCATAGAGAAGTGGCAGTGCAGGAGTAAACGGGGTGTGCTTTGATTCTTCATAGTACTTGAAGTATCTGGCTAGATTGAAGTACATGGTTGGCGGGGGATTTTCTATCATGTGTTTTTTGGCTCTTGGGCTAACCGAGATGGGAGAAATTCCAGGTGGTGCGGCGAGGGCTTTTTGTGCGCCTGTTACACAGACATCAATTTTCCATTTATCTACGGGCAGCTCGGCACCGCCAAGCAAAGAAACAGAGTCTACAACATAGAATGCGTCATTTCTTGAGGTAAGTGCTGGGATTTTGTCTAGATATTTTACTTGTGTGCCAGTTGATGTTTCGTTATGGACAACATAGAATGCCTTGACGTCTTTGTTGTTATCAAACGCTTCCTTTACTTGCTCAAAGGTAGCGTTTTGTCCAGGCGGTGTTTCAAGTTTTATCACGTTTGCGCCCTGCCACTCTAGCATTTGGGCCAGTCTTCCGCTAAACTCACCGTTTACGGGAATGATTACCTTGTCGCCTTTTCTAATCAGATTAACTACAGATGCTTCAACTGCTCCTGTGCCTGATGCAGAAAGGGCTACGATGTCGTTTTTTGTTTGAAAAACTTGCTGTGTCTTTTCTATTACTTCGGTGTATAACTCTACAAAGTCTTGGCTTCGGTGATTAATTATGTGTGTAAACATTGCCCTTAGTACTCTTTCAGGAACGTTGGTAGGACCTGGCAACATTACTAAATATTCCAAATAATTTCGCCTGACAGGGTTGTTGGCCGGCTTTATTTATAATTAAAGATCCTGAGTCTGTCTTTAGCATTAATTTTTAACAAAACATTTCTTGCTCCTTTTGGGACAAGATCCTTCAAGTCTTGTCCATTTGCTATTTTTGATCTGATGTTAGTACCTGAGAAAGATTCTCTTTGTTTTAGTGGTACTGGGATTACCTTTATTCCTCTTTTTTGAAACAAGCTTTGAGTAAACTCGTCATTTGAAAATACTACATTATAGCTTGGCACTATAGAATCAATTTGTAATGTCCAGTTGTTATGATCGTTTACATCTGGAATATAGCAGATCTTGATTTGTTTTGCAGTTTTTTCATCAATAGAAGCTAAGATCATCTCCTTTCTTTCATCTGCGGTGAAAGGGTTTTTCATTTCATTTGATTTGTTTGAGCTGCCAATTCCTATCCACAAGTTTTCAACTTGCGATAGCCCGAATGAGATGGCCTCAAGATGTCCTAGGTGAAATGGCTGAAATCTTCCTATTAAGAGGCCGTTCATGTCGCAGCTTGTTTTGTGTTCTTTAAAAAATTTGAGTTAGACTCCAGCATCCAGTAGTGCAGCCATAAACAATACTGCGATTGACAAGATTATAGTGACTTCACCTAGTATGATTATTTTTTTTCGAAGTTTTTGTACTTGATTCTCTGATAGCTGTTTTGAAATAATTTTTTCTTCGACATCTTTTCTAATTATTCTAACATGTGCTGCAAATGTCAGGATCAACGCTATGACAAGAATTATCTTAATGATTAGGAAATTTCCATAGCTTGATGAAAGTAAAAGTTCTGGCTTGCTTAGAAATATAATTGAGTTATAGATCCCTGTACCAATCAGAATTATTAGGGAAGGAATTGCTATTTTATTGAACCTTCTTCCAACTTTAATCATAAATTGTAGTCTTTCTTCCAGTGATGTCGACATTGTTTTTAGAAGAGGGGATATGACTACGCCAATAAACAAAGAACCACCAACCCAGATTGATGCAGCAACAAGATGTATCCAAGTGATTATTGCTTGCTCCATTGTCATGGTGAATTGATGTTATTCTAACAGATATTATCTATTTGGATGTTGACAACATTTTTTAGTTGTACAAACTCTGAGAACAATAACTTGGTGAAATTACAAGGACGAATGATTCTTTTTGCTGCAATAGGTGGCTTGCTTGCATTAATGGGCGGAATAGTCTATTATTCAAGTTTTGACATACCACACTTAGAATTAGCTGAAATAGAATTAGCTAATGTAGCGGTTATCGATGTTAATAATATAGAAAATCGTGTTAAATTAGAAACAACGTTTCTTGTAAAAAATCCTAGCGATAAAACATTCACTGTTCCTATTATTTCATACGAACTTTTTGCTAATGGTAGATCACTTGGTATAAGCCAATATTCAACGGCAGATATTGCGATGCCTGGTAGAGCTGCCTTTTATCCTGGTGCTGAAATACCGCTCAAGAGCACTTTTCAATTTGTTTTATCAGATGCCACGATGCAAGAGTACAAGGCAATTACAAGTGGAGAGAGTGTAGAATATAGCGTAAAAGGCATGATTACTGTAGAAACTGCCTGGAGTCTTGTTGAAAAAGAGTTTGAAAGTACCCTCTAGCGTCCCTTAATTTTAGGGATTGGTGGGCCGAGAGAGATTTGAACTCTCGACCACCGCCGTGTCGAGGCGGTATCCTAACCAACTAGACTATCGGCCCGATGAGACAAGACCTGATGTAGACATTATTAACGTTTAACAAAACATGAATAGCCCGAAAATTACACAAAGTCTATGGACGGTGATTTTTCAGATAAAGAAAAATCAGGTCTTTACAAGGCAATCTTTTCTAGAAGAGATGTACGTTCGCATTTTACATCAAAACAAATAGATGAAAATATTTTGTCACGAATTCTTCATGCAGCTCACCATGCACCGTCCGTAGGTTTTTCCCAGCCATGGAATTTCATTTTAATTAAAGATTATGAAACACGAAAAAAGATCAAAGAGTCCTTTGAAACTGAGAGAATGAGCTCATCGAAATTAGTAGAAGAGCCAAGAAGAACAAAATATCTTTCTTTCAAACTAGAAGGCATACTTGATTCGCCACTTAACATATGTGTTACATATGATCCATCAAAGTTTGGCCCCTTTGTAATAGGAAGATCAGGCATTCCTGAGACAGGGCTCTATAGCGTTTGTTGTGCAGTACAGAATCTTTGGTTGGCTGCAAGATCTGAGGGAATTGGTGTTGGATGGGTTAGTATTCTTTCAAATAACATATTAAAAAAAATACTTGAACTTCCTGAACATGTTGTTCCAGTTGCGTATCTATGTCTAGGTTATGTGTCAGAATTTGCATCAAGGCCTGATCTTGAGTCTTCTGGTTGGCTTTCAAGACTCAAGCTACAGGATGTAGTATACTATGAAAAGTGGAATCAAAAAGAAAATTCAAGTTGGAATACAATTAAAGAACTAATCAAAACAAATCTCGACTACGCTTAAATAATTACATGTCTGTTTGTTGCTGGGCTTGTGGCGCAGAGTCACTGAAATGACACGCAACATGGATAGCGCGGTAGCCTCCTAAGTTACAGGTCGAGGGATCGAAGCCCTCCAAGCCCGTCTTAGATTAAAGTGATTTACAATTTTGATTTAAATAGACTGACAATAGAGATGCGCTATGAAAGTTATAGTTATTTCTGGCAGTCCGAGAAAAGGCGCAAATACACAGATCATGATGAAGTTTGTATTTGAATATGCAAAAACAAAAAATGAGGAAACTAAATTCATCAATCTCTCAGAAAGTAAAATAGATTGTTACTATGGTCCTAACGAAAAATACAGTGACGCTACGTTACAGGCTGCCAGAGATATAACAGAGGCAGATGTTTGGTTGGTTGGAACTCCAATATACAATTCGTTTTTTAGTTCTTCTTTGAAGAATCTATTTGAGTACATTAATTACAAAAAAACTGCCGGAAAAGTTGCAGGCATAGCAATTATGGCTTCAGGAAACATTGGTTTTATTGATGTTCAGACACTTGTAACTCAGCTAATGTCATATTTTCGAGTTATAACTAACCCAAAAGCAGTTTACATGACTGTAGACATGGTAAAAGATGGGAGTGTAGCAGATGAAGCAAAGACTAGATTAAAAGAACTAGTTGATGAGACGCTGGCTTTGGCTTCTAAGCAGATGTAGCGGTTGTGGGTAGATGAACTACTTTGAAGATTTTTACAGTATAGTCTCCTTCAAAAATTTTGATTGTTCTTTCTGAATTAGAATCTAGGACTCTGAATCTATACTCATAAGATCCATCTGCTTTAACATCGGTTTGGGCAAAATGATATGCATCATTTCCCTTATAGATCTGAATTATGACAGGATATTCGATAGCAGCGTTCTTGATTTTGCCTTCAACAAAACCAAATGGGAGTTTGTTATTTGATGGTACGTTCATGGTCAGCGTAGTTTTTTCTATAGCTAATGAGTCATTAATTGGCATTATCTCAGTGACTGATTTTTGTTTCTCTGCAAAGGTTGGTGAGATCACCATTATAGATAACAGTGCAGCAAAAATTCCAAGAGCTATTAGGGTTCGCACAAATTTTTTTTAAGAGAGTTACATATTAAGATGACGCAGAATTCATTAGAGCATAATAGTTCAAGATGCTTAACAAGCATCTGTTTGTATGTTTTTAGTCTTAATCCTTCAGTTTATGTAAAGAAATCTAGTTGACTTTGCGTTTTGGCTTGCGCTTTGCCTTTTCTTGAGAGGCAAGAGCTTTAATGTTTGCTAGCTCGGTTTTAAGGGCTTCGATTTGAACCATTGTTTCTAGGTTTTCAATTTTTTGTTTTAGCTGGCTGATTTCGCTTTCTTTTAGCTTAACTGTATTTCTTAGTTCATCCACTTCGTTTCCTAATTTACTCTTAGTCTGGCTTAGTTCGCTATCTGTAATTTTATTTGTGTTTTCTAATGTTGTTCCCTGTACTCCAACTATCTGGTATGGTTCATTCAGCTTTTTTTTTATGTCGTGATCATGACCGTATTTGTGCATGTAATCCTTGCTTTTTTGAGCCAAGTAGCACATGGCAGTTAGAAACCATGTGATTGGAACTGCCATCATGAATATGAAATGAAGTATTGGATATGCAGAACCAAGAAGAACCCATAACAAGGACAGCACGGCAGCAAACGTTCCAGTTACTGCAGTTGCCAGCTGATTTCTCAAATAGCCCATGTTTAACCTCACAAATTTTGCCGAATATAAATAATAATGTCAATATTAGTATTTGAAATTAAATTAAAAAGAAAAGGCAAAAACCGAGCTAGTCTTCTTTTTCTGTTTCTTCTGTAGGCGAGGTTGTATTATTTGAAGTCTCAGATTGTAAGATCTTTATTTTGGCTAGTAATTCATTTCGCAGATCCCGTGCGACTCTTCTTACTGTAGGTCTTGGAACACCTAGCTCATCTACAACTTTACTGTAAATATCTTGTTTATCGGTTAGTCCTTTGTCCAGATAAGCGTTAATTGCTTGTTTAATAACCGTGCTTTGATTTGCCCTATTCACAGATTCTAAATTTTAGTCGTTCTATATAAGATTATTTTATAAGAAAAAATTCGTAATTGCTATTTAAGAAATTCTTTTTCATGGAAAAATTTCTGATATGAATTATAGATACATAAGAATTCATCAAGATTTTAAAAATTTAATTATAACATAGATGATTAGAAGACAGTTATTCTTAACGCTAGTGGTTACTGGGATTGTTTTATTGAGTTCATTGGTTAGCAAAACTCTTATGCAAATGGCAACAAGTGTTCGAAATGACCAAAGCCACAATAGAAACCGGATTTGGGAATGTTGTGTTTAGACTATTGCCTGATATTGCGCCTGAGACAGTACGAAATTTTATGAAATTAGCCCAGTCTGGGTTTTATGATGGTACGTTATTTCATCGTGTTATTCCCGGCTTTATGATACAGGGCGGAGATCCAAATACAAAATATCCTGACAAAGGCAAATGGGGAATGGGAGGTCCAGGTTATACGATAAAAGCAGAGTTTAATTCCAGATCCCATCTTCGTGGTATTGTTTCTATGGCAAGGGCAACAGATCCAGATAGTGCTGGCTCTCAGTTTTTTATAGTAACAACAGATAGCACATTTCTTGATAGACAATATACGGTGTTTGGTGAAGTGATAGAAGGCATGAATGTTGCCGATAAAATTGTTAATTTATCAAGAGACAAAAATGACTGTCCCTTAGAAGAAGTAAAGATGCATAAGGTAACATTATCTGAGTGAGGGCTTGATTTGAAAATTACAACTGTTGCAGTCATCTTACTTGTACTAGCGTCATTTGTTTCCCAAGGTTTTGCCCAAATTTCTTTGGGCATTCCTGCGGTTCAAGATGATGTTAAAGTTACAATTGAAGAAGACGGCAAGGTACATGTGGCTCATAAAATAAAAAGCAATACAAAGGCTCAACAACTAAATTTTATTGAAGGTACTATATCAGATCTGAAAGTTGCAGATGAACAAGGTAATAATGTAGAGTTTGCAAAGGTTGGTTTTGAGGAACTAAGTAGTGTCACTATATTTCCTACAAAAAGAAGTGTTATTGTAGAATATGATCTAGCTGATGTATTGGCGCTAAAAGATGGAATATGGACATGGAATTTCTTTTATCCTCAAAGTACAACATTTCTTTTCCCTAATAGTGTTGATTTGATTTTTGTAAATAACCGACCTGTAAATCTTGAATATGATAATGCAAAAGGTATACGGTGTCATGGATGTCAAATGATATTAGAATACATTATCAATGAACCTGTGATCACTCAGCAAGTCAAATGGCAAGACAAAGATTTCAAAGTTGAGATTATGACTTTAGCTGAGATCACTTCATTTAGTTTTGATCAGCCAACAAAAACTATTAGCTTTGATGTTAATAACGACCGTCAATTCGTTACATTGCTTATTCCATTAGAACTATTATGGAATCCTTATCGAGTATATCTAGATGAAGAGCCTTACGGTGAATTGATTGATGAAGAAAAAATTTTAAAATTTGAATATGCCGTTAATGGGACTCATGTTCAGTTAAATATGAGACCTGAAACTGCAGGCACCATACGGATTGTAGGTACTACGGTAGTACCAGAATTTCCGTTATTTGTTCCACTTGTCTTAGGAATGTCTATGGTTATGGTACTAATTTTTAGAAAGTCATTCGCTGCCAGAACCACATGAGCAGAAACCGTATTCATCTATTCGTACATTACAGATAGGGCATTTCTCACCATAGTCTATTTCCCATGGTTCTTTTCCAAATAGTCTAAAATGATCATCGATTTCTAATGGAATTTCTCGTTCTTTCTCCAATAAATTAACACTGACTACGTTCTATACATAGATTAACACGGATTTTAGTTGTTCTTTAATGAGCTGCAGTTGTCGTTGTATTAGTTGTGGAAGTGTAGATCTTGAGTCAAAACAAGTAAGTGAAAGCGAAGATGACGGATATTTTGATATGCATCATACGTGTAAGAAATGTAAAACACATTTTGATCACTTGGAAGGAAATGTTTTCAAGTCTTGTAACATATGTGGTTATGAGATTAGTTAGTTATGAGGGCCTCTTTTACAAAATAATAACAGAGATTTTCTTGAGAGTTTTTCATAATCTCTTTGTTAAATGCCATTTTTGCAAGCGCTTTTGATACATCCAAGGGACTAGTACTCCATCCATATTCACGTAGTTGGCTTACGGTTTCTGAAACGTTTCTTGGTTCGTTAAAGAATGAGGTTTTAGCTAACATCTGTAGTTTGTTTTTTATTTCGCTTTCATGAAGAGGAACTGGTTCGCTAAACTCTGGTTCATGGACCTCAGCATCATTTAGTGTTCTAATAAAACTTAGATTTTCATGATAAGATTTTTTTCCTGACAATGGTTCTTCTGGCTCATCATCATAGATTATTCTGGTTTTTATTTTAGGCATGTATTTTGATATGTTCTCGATTACTTCGCCTATAGAATAGTTGTCTACATAAAAGTCTCTAGAGTCAACCTCGATCTCGTTTTCCCCAGTTTTTACCTTTATTCTTGCCAACTATTCTTAGAGTTTGTCACTTTTTGATTTATTCTACTAGCTCTAAGTAGCTTTAAGAAAAGATTAAAACTTTTACACATAGTAGTCGTTTTTTTTTCCCTTTGTATTAAAAAGCAAATTGGGAAGTAAATCTCGTGAAAACCACAAGGAAGAAGAAAGCCATTATCATTTTTGTTATAGTGGCCGGTGTTTTTGGATATTCCCAATATGCTTTTGCATCACAAATAGGAGTAATAGTAACTAAAAGCGAGCTACTCGAACAAAACGACAACGAATCAACCTATAATGTACAGCTAGAGTTTAACAATCCATCGTTACTAGTATTGAATGCTGGCAAAACTGATTTTGTGGTGTCAGTAGAAGATGAGAGGATAGGCAATGGTGTACTGGAACCATTTGTTCTTCCAGCCATGAGTAAAACAACAGTTGATGGAGTGTTCAAAAGTGATAGAAAGTACGCTGATAGTGAAAACACTCCTCCTGTGAAAATTAGTGGAGTAACAAAATATGATGTATTCTTTACATCACTTGATGTTCCATTTGTCTACTATCCTACAGAAGAGCAAGCCAGAGAATTTATACAACAAAATTAGCTCCCCAAAATGTGCTTACTGTTTTTGGCTCTACTGCACTTGATACGATAAGAACGCCATCAAAAGTTCTAAGAAATGTGTTGGGTGGTGCTGCAACATTTGCAGGCATCGCTGCTAGTTTTTTTGTAAAAACTGGCTTGATTGCAGTAGTAGGAAGTGATTTTCCTAAAAAATACTACAGTACTCTTTCAAAGAGACTGGATCTGCAAGGCTTGGTAGTAAAAGACGGGAAGACGTTTCAATATGATGGCAGCTATGATAATACGCTCAGTACTAGAAAAACACTAAAAACTGAGCTTAATGTTCTTGCAAATTTCAAACCTACTGTTCCAGATGATTATAGAAAATCCGAATATGTTTACCTAGCTAATAATGATCCTGATCAAAATGTAGCAATGATAAGAGAGTTTGACAGAGTTAAATTTTCTATGTGTGATACAATAGAGTACTGGATTTCTACAAAGCGAGCATCTGTTATTAAAATGATCAAAGGTGTTGATGCTGTCGTGATAAATGATGAGGAGGCAAAGTTGCTTACAAAAGAGTACAACCTGATAAGATGTGCCAGAAAGATTATGGGTTGGGGAACAGGTTATGTGATAATAAAGAAAGGTGAGCATGGATCTCTTCTTTTCTTTGAAGACGTAATTTTTCCCTCCCCCGCATTCTCGTTAGAGACTATATTGGATCCTACTGGAGCAGGAGATTCATTTGCGGGCGCCATGATAGGATATCTAGCAAGTAAAGATAATGCTAATCTTCCTACAATAAAAAAATCAGTGATTTATGGTAACGTTGTAGGTTCTTTTGCAGTTGAGAAATACGGTTTGGATGGTCTATTAGAGCTTACAAAATCTAAAATTGAAAAAAGAATCAAACTATATGAAAAAATGATCCAGTTCTGAAAAGTTTAAGTTCTTTAGGATCCGCTAAAAAACCGATAAAATTGCCTCAGGAGATAACAGAAAAATTTGAAGACAGATTAGAATCTATTTTTGCCTTACAGAAAGGACTTGCAGATATGATGAACCTAGATAGGTATCCAAAAGACGTAGAAGGCAGGATTGCCGCCTTGTGTACCGCAATAATTCATGAGGCAGCTGAGTTACAACTTACAACAAATTGGAAATGGTGGAAAAAACCGCTTCCATTTAATCAAGATGATGCAAAAGAAGAGCTTATTGATATCTGGCACTTTGTCGTGCAGGCATCACTTGAGCTTAACTTGACGCCAGAAGATATCCTAAAAGAATACAAACGAAAAAACGAGATTAATAAAAACAGACAAAAAAACGGATACTAGCTTATTGAATCCACTGCTTGGCTGATTTTTTCTAGGTTTGTTTCTCCCATCATATCAAGGATCTTTACTTTATTGCGAAATGTTGCAACTTCATCTTTTGTAACTGTAAGAACAGGATCAGGGCTATGTGAGCCTACTATTCTACCATTGTTATCAATTCCATTCTCATATAATGCAAGTAGAGAAAGACCTGACTTGTGACCTATGACATCTTTTCCACAGAGAATTATTGTTTTTATCCTATCATTTGTAATAGCGTATCTAACTAACGAATCAATTCCTTTATTTTCAGACAATAGTCTTCCCGCAAGCACAATTTTTTTCATTAGCTCTGATCCAGAAATCTCTTTTAATAGTGAGATGCTTGAGAGTGTGCAAATAGCTATGGATGATTTCTGATTTCCAAAAAATATCTCGTCATTAATAGGAAGTATTATTTTGCATAATTCACCAATTACATTTTCTAATGTCTTCAATTCAGTAATGCCCTATGCATTGTTTTTGAAATAAGCGAGAGGTTTTGTTCTGTCACTTGTGGGTGAACGGGTAATGATAAGACGCTTGATGCTGCCCAGTCGGTATTAGGCAAGTTGATTTTCTTACGATAAAATGGTGTTTTATGTACAGGAGTAGAGTAATATGCAATAGCTCCTATTCCAGCAGAGTTTAGCTTTTTCATTATCTTATTTCGGTTTTTAGTTGCAATGGTGTAAAGATACCAGTTTACACGTTCGCCTTTTCTTTCTTTTGGAATGTGTATATTCAGATCAGAAATTAATTTCGACAGAATTTTAGCATTCCTTCGTCGTCTGTTAAGAAATTTTTCTAGTTTTTTCATTTGTGCTTTTGCAATTGCAGCATTAATTTCAGGCATTCTAAGATTCAGTCCGATTACACGAGTATCGTAACCGTTTACCATGCCATGGTTTCTTATCATTTGTAATTTTTTGTACAGTCTTTCATTATCAGTTACTATAAAGCCTCCCTCTCCAGCTGTTACAACTTTTGCCGGGTAAAGACTGTAACAACCCAGATCAGAAAAAGTTCCCGTATGCTTATTTCTAAAAGTAGAGCCAAGCGATTGGGCAGCGTCTTCAATAATTCTTAGATCATGTCTATTTACTATCTCAGTTATTTGATCCATGAACGCAACATTCCCATACAGATGGACTGGAATTACTGCTTTGGATTTTTTTGTGATCTTTTTTCTTAGATCATCAGGATCAAGTGTATAATTTTCCTTGAGTACATCAACAAAGACTGGTTTTGCCCCAACTGATACAACTGCATTTGCAGTAGCAACAAATGTGAAGGAAGGCAGAAGAACTTCATCTCCTTTTTTTATATCAAGTGCATATAGTGCAGCTTGCAATGCAGCTGTTCCAGAATTAACAGCAACTACAAATTTTGATTTTACAAATGAAGAGACCAGTTTTTCGAATTCCTGTACGTTTTTTCCGCCATGACGAGCTGATGAGGTGAGCTGTCCGCCTTTTAAAACTGCATTAACTGCCTTTACTTCCTCGCTTCCAAGAATCGGCACGTTTATTGGAATTTGCAATAGGTGAGGTGCTCTTACTTACTCTAATAAATTTCGTCTTAATTTACCGTCAATTTTTATATCGCAAAAATTGATAATCGTATTAAATGCAAGTCCGTCATCTGCAAGAAACCGATACTGGCTACAAGGTTTTTCTTTACATATTTTATGGGTGTGCCTTCATAATGACATCTATAACTGCTTACGGAATATATGCCATGTATACAGAATGGGAAGAAAACGGTACTTATGTTATGGGCGAAGTCCTAGTTGAAACCGAGTTTCCATACAAAAATTTTGCAAAACTAACCACCTGGTTGTTTTTTTCTGCTGTTATAGGATGGTATTGTGTTACAAGAATAGGTTGGAAGAAAACAACAAACTTGAGATCATGGAAAATGGCATTGATTCAGCTTATGGTGTTAGGTTTTGCAATTATTTGTCTGTATGAAGTGTTATACAATTTTACTGTTCTTAATGCACAGGTAGCAGCAGGAATTGTAGATGGTAAGATTCCTGATATAGATTCCTTAACCATTGCCTATCCAGATCCCGACAGACCATGGAATCTTATTTTTGCAACGAAAGTGTTTCTTGCCGCATTCATTATTAGCTCACATGCGCTTTATCTTAGTACAAGATCAAGAAAGAATTTGGAAGAAGTGGATGCGTAACTTTATAGGGTTTTAGCCCAAAACCTGTTTCAACTTGGATGTTGAAGAAAAAGTTAGTCTAATCGAAAGACCGCCAACAGAAGAAATTGTAACTCGTGAGGAGTTAGTTGAGCTTCTCAAAACTAATTCCAAACCAAGACACTACATTGGATTAGAAATTTCTGGATTTTTACACTTGGGCAGCCTAATAAGCACAGGTTTTAAGATCAATGATTTTCTCAAGGCAGGAGTAAGATGTACTGTTTTTTTGGCGGATTGGCACACTTTAATCAATGATAAACTTGAAGGGGATTGGGAAACAATTTCCAGAGTATCACAATATTATGCAGATGCGTTTAGATTAGTTTGTCCTGGTGTTGAGATTGTATTAGGCTCAGATCTTTACTCTTCAAAAAAAGATTACTGGTTAGAATTAGTTAAACTAACCAAACACATGTCACTTGCACGCACGATGAGGACACTAACAATTATGGGAAGATCAGAGGCTGAAGAGAAAATTGATCTAGCCAAGCTTCTTTATCCGCCTATGCAAGCAACAGATATTCATTTCTTAGATAGTGATATAGTCCATGCTGGAATGGACCAGCGAAAGATACACATGCTTGCAAGAGAAATATTCCCAAAAATGAAATGGAAGGTCCCTATAGCTATTCATCATAAGCTTCTGCCAAGCCTATCAGAACCATTAGAGGTCATGCCTGATTCAAAGTCGCTTGGCAAAATGAGCAAGTCAGATCCGTCGTCTGGCATTTTTGTACATGATTCTGATGATGAGATAAGATCAAAGCTCAAGAAAGCATGGTGTGAAGAGGGCAACATAAAAAATAATCCTGTTTTAGAGATTACAAAACATATCATCTATCACGAATTTGACGAGATAACTGTAGAACGCCCTGCAAAATTTGGTGGAAATGTGATTTATTCTGGTTATTCCCAGCTCGAGTCAGATTTTGTGCAAAAAAAACTTCACCCATCAGATCTAAAACAGGCAGTTGCTAATTACTTGATTAAGATAATACAACCGATTAGAGAAAAGCTTGTACTAGACAGAGAGTTAGTTGAGCTTATTAAAAAAAGCAGCTAGAGATTTTTTATTTTATTTTTAATTCTGGATTAGCTTCTTCTTGAAGATTGTATTTTGATTGGTATCCTCGCGGATTTATCATTAAATTTTTGTAATTATATGTTGAAGAGTTTCCGATTATTACTGTACTAATCATGCCCAGTTTATCAGAATGTTTTTCAAGGTTTTCAAGATCCGTTAAAACAACTGTTTGTGATTCTCTGTATGCGCCCTTTACTATTGCAACAGGGGTCGTAGGTTTTCTATATTTTAGAAGGATTTTTCTTGTGTCCTGTAGCTGATGAATTCGTTTTTTGCTTGATGGGTTGTATATGACTATGACATAGTCACCTTGTGCAGCGGCCTCAACTCTTTTTATGATGACTTCCCATGGAACTAGAAGATCACTCATGCTAACAACAGCAAAATCTGTCATAAGAGGCGAGCCTACTATAGATGAGCAGGAGTTTAGTGCAGAAACGCCAGGGATTATTTCTACTGGTAAGCCGTTTTTTGGATCCCATCCAGATTCTGCAAGAATTTCATAGATTAAACCAGCCATACCATAAATTCCTGGATCACCGCTGGATACAAGTGAGACTATTCTTCCTTCTTTTGCAAGCTCAATGCATTGATGTGCCCTCTCTACCTCTTGAGTCATAGCATATCTGTAAACATCTTTTCCGCCTATTAGATCCTCAACCAGATTGACATACGTTTCATAACCTACGATTGTGTCGCTTTCCTCAATTGCTGTTTTTGCTCGAAATGTCATATGATCATGGTGACCAGGTCCCACACCTACAATGTATAATTTACCTGTCAATGTATGATCAGAATATTTCAGTTAATTTATCCCTTTTTCAAAAATTTCTACGGAGGGATCAATAAATGAACAGTCTATGAACATCTTCATTGATTGTGCAAGATTTAGTTTATTTTAGCTAGTTCAAACTCATCATGTAAAGCTTGAACCACATATTTGCAATCAGAATCTTTTACGACAAATGCTAGATTAAGTTCTGATGAACCTTGTGCTATCATAACTACATTAACGCTTTTTTTTGCTACTGCGCCAAAAACTCTAGATGCCACCCCCACGGTTCCTCTCATGCCAGAACCAATCAGTGCAACTATGGCAACATCTGTTGTGATCTCAAGTTTTTTGATGATTTTTCCAAGAAGTTCGATTTCCAAGGCATTAACAGCTTTATCCAGATCACTTTGTTTTACAACTATTGATATGCTAGATTCGGAAGGATTCTGTGAGATCATCATTATGTTTACTCCAGCCTTTGCTAGTGTGGCAAAGATCTTTGCAGCAGTGCCCAGTGCGCCTACCATACTACCCCCCCTTACATCTATGAGGCCATTATGACGAATCGCACTCACACATTTTACGGTTTTTTTAGTAGCTTCGTCTGGCGAGGCAGTTACCATCGTCCCTGGATTTTTTGTATTGAATGTATTTCTAATTCTCATCGGAGTTTTCTTGGATAGTAATGGTTCAAAAGTACGTGGATGAATTTGTTTTGCTCCAAAAAGTGCCATTTCAATTGCCTCAGCGTATGAAACTTCTTTGAGTACCTTTGCATTTTTTACAGTCTTTGGATCCGCTGTCATTAGACCATCAACATCAGTCATGAGCCATATTTCATCAGCTTTTATGCAAGCTGCAATTATTGTTGCAGAATAATCAGAGCCGCCCCTTCCAAAAGTGGTGATGTTTCCATGTTGATCAGCCCCTGAAAAGCCGCCTACTACAGGTATTATTTTTTTGTGAAGAAGAGAGTCAATGTTTCTTAGAACGCGTAGCCGTGTCGTATCTATTAAGGGTCTTGACTCACCAAAGTTAGAATCAGTTACAATTCCGGCTTCTTTACCAGTAAATGGGATTGATTTACTTCCAAGATCAAGCAATGCAAAAGATATTATTTTGATAGAGAGGCGTTCACCAAACGAGATTATGTAGTCTAATGAACGAGGCGTTACCTCACCTAGCAAGATTACGCCGTGTAATAACTCCTCAAGCTCTGTTAGATCAGAATTTAGTGTGGCTAGGAGTTTTTTTCTGTTTTGTGATTTGGTTACAGTTTCTTTTACAAGTTGTTTATGTTTTGCAATTATTCTGGCAGTTAATCGATTTGTGTGTTCCTTGTTTCCTCTTTGTATGAATTTTGATATCTGAATTAGGTCGTCTGTTACACCGTCAACTGCAGAGCATACTACTACTATCTGATTTTGTTTTGATAGTGAATGAATATGGTTTGCGACCTTTCTTATGTTTCTAGCAGTAGAAATTGATGTTCCGCCAAATTTTAATACAATCTTCAAATCAATTTATCTCCGATAGCTTTTACATAAACGTATTAGCTTTCTACACGTGGCGCCAAATAGAAGTGGATTCTACCTATATTTGCAACCTTAAACTCTATTCTAAGGGGTTTTGCACTTGAGTACTCACATGTTATTGAACCAACCGAAGTACCAACTGCCTTTACAACTGGGTTGAGATATTCCAAGCTATATGTTCCAGTGCTTTCCTCTTTAACGGACAGTTCTGTTAGTTGCTCTGAGCCTTTTTCCAAGTCGATTGCTACTTCACCTGAATCACCTTTACCTGAGAATTCTGCTTTTGTTTGAGTTGCACGTATTGTCAAATAATCTGATACTACCTGTACATCTCCTAAAATTTTGTCAAATTCAACATTGGTTAAGCCGATTTTTGCATTATATGGGATTTTTGGCAGAGGAGTGTCTGTTGCTGAGCTTTCTATTAGTCTCATTTTGTATTTTTTATTTTTGCCAATGGTTACAATGAGCATATTATCATCAGAGATACTGATTTCTATACTGTCTTTTTTATCAGCACGCTTTATCAGTTTAGAAAACTCGTCTATGCGTACTCCAAATTTAATATCACTATCGCACTCGTATTTTTCAAAAGCAGAGTTTGGCCAAGATATGTCAATTAGTGCTACATGAGAAGGGTCCATGCCACGAAATGAGATTCCTTCTGCTGTAGAAACAAAAGTTGCTTCTTCAACAAGTGTAGATATGGCAGATATTATGGCTTTGAGATCATCCGAGCCACTAGTTTTTGCTGAGAATACCAAACTTAATCACATGTAAAAAACGTTCAAGTTAAACGTTATGCGTAATTACGCCATGTATAGCTGCATTTAGTACAACGGTAAAATTGTGTTGTGGGTTCATCAGCACTACGTGTCTGTAACATCCACCAGACTGCTTGGCTGTTACCACATTTTGCACATTCGATCTGAATTGTAGATAGTATTTCTTTTCCATCGCTCTCTTCAAGAACATTCAGGTCTGATTTTGTAGCTTCTTCTATTTTCTTTGATGTCCTAGCTTCGTTTTCAGCATAACCACATTTAGGACAACTAAGTAGAGAATTAGCTTCGCTCTTCTTTAGACGTACTTCACATGTAGGACAAAACTTCATTTATTTTACCTTAATTTTTGAATTAAACAATTTTTTTAATTCATTAACAGATTCTATTGCAGAGTCTGTGGCCTTTATGATGTCTTTCATGGGATTTTCTTTTGTAGAGTTTACTCTAATCCAGCACTCGTTAGTAAGTGGATGTTTTAAGATCACTCCTGCAAAATCTATGTTTGTGTTTTTGAGTAATTCATGCTGAATGATGTATAACATTCCAATATCGGATTCTTTGATTGACATCTTGACTTCTTTGGATGTTGAAGTTACTTGAGCATGCATGCATTCGAAAAGGAACTTATTGTAGATATAAATCATTATGAACAATTAAACATGAATGAGAATTTTATTTCAGATTTAGAATTAACAAAAAACAAGAATTCGTTTACAGTAGATGAAGACATTACTGTTAACGTGAAATTCTCACTTGAAGGCACTTTACGTGATTCTTTTACCGAAGAGAATTGGACAAAAGCGTATAACAAGAACGATAACCTGTTTAAACTAAAATACGGTATAAAACTTACATCTGGAGGATTAAGAAGGCGTGAGATTGGCAAATTGTTGGATACTTACAGAAAAGCATCCTTGTTTTGGACTAGAAATCCAAAGCTTGTCAATCCAATGAAAGACCGAAAGGTTTGGGTTCAGGTAGCTAAGAACTTTGAGCCTTTCATCAGACTAACCGAGGAAGAAGTCAGACATGAGTTGTTTGATTTTGATGAAAAGATAACGTTCAAAGCTTCTGAACTAGGTTCTGGCAGCCATAAGATCGGGGCAGAAGTTTACATGTCTTGGCAAAAACATGATTACACAGAACCAGATAATGTAAAGGATCATGCCAAGGAAATTGAAATAAAGATCAATTAGGGATATAAGGACGCTTTAAAGAAAAAATGGTATGGCAAAATATGATGGATTGAGAGGGCAAGAGTTACTAGAAGTCGAAGATCCTGACAAAGAAGGGGGCATAACGTTGATCTTCAAAGATAACAGATTTATGTTTATCAAAGTCGTTGATGGAAAACTAGAGACCCAATCCATCCCAGAATAACTAACTGCGAATATATTTTTCGTAGAGACTTATTGCAATCTCTTGTGACTCTGATTGAATAGAGCCAGGTCTTTTTTTTCTTACTTGTTCAATTGCTTTCTTTGCAGAATGATTACGATATTTGATTAAATAACATGCCAAAACTGTTCCTGTTCTTCCTATACCAGCTGCACAGTGTACCATTACTGGTTCATCATACTCTAGTCTTTGATGAATAAAGTCTACTGCAGAATCAATTTTTTCCATATCAGGGGCGCCAAGGTCTTCTGTTGGGATGTGTAAGTAGTTGACATCTTTTAGCCAAGATTGTGGTAATGTGGTTTCAGTCATTGTAACTATGGATTTGACGCCTTGATTTTGAATCCATTTTAATTCTTCAATTGAGGTCGGCATCCCACATCCTGCTAGCTTGTTATCTAAAAGCCACGAAAAGTTTGTTGGTTTCTTTGTTAATCTACCATGAACTTTTCTCCATAGATTTCCTGCTTTACTCATGCTGGCTACCTTTTCCTTTTTCTCTACTTTTAGCTTGCTATATGTTGTGCTTATATTGGTAAAACATGTCTAATTAGTCTAATGAGTAAGGAAGCGATTCTATATCAAAAATTGCCAAATGACAAGGTTCGTTGCACTGCTTGTGCTAGGTATTGCGAGATAAACAAAAACCAGATCGGACTTTGTGGGATTAGAGGCAATGTAAATGGCAAGTTGGAGTTATTTGTATATGGAAAGGTCATTACTGGACATGTTGATCCAATAGAGAAAAAACCTGTAATTCATTATAGACCTGGTTCAAAGGTTTTTTCTATAGCTACAACTGGATGTAACTGGCTTTGTAAATACTGTCAGAACTATGACATTAGTCAAAGAAGAAAAGTGGAAGGACAAGACATGACTCCAGAAGAAGTGGTAAAGATGACCTTGGAATATGGTGCTGATGGCATCGCTTATACTTATAATCAGCCCTCTATTTTCATCGAATTTGCACGTGATTGCGGAGCAATTGCAAGAAAAAAAGGTCTGTACAATATTTTTGTATCAAATGGTTATGATACACCTGAAACAGTACATATGATGAATGAATTTTTGGATTGCATAACTGTTGATTTTAAGGGAAGTGCTGAACCTCAGTTTACACGAAGATATATTGGAGTACCAGACCCAAAACCAATCTTTGATACCTTGTTAGAAATTCGTGATAAAACAAAGATTCATGTTGAGATAACAGATTTGATTGTGCCTCAAGTTGGCGATAACTTTGATTATGCACGAAAGTTGTGCAAGTTTATTTATGACGAGTTTGGGCCAGAGATGCCGATCCATTTTTTGAGATTCCATCCAGATTACAAGATGATGGAGTTTGAGTCTACACCTGTTGAAACTCTTGAAAAACATTATACTATTGCAAAGGAAGAAGGACTTTCATACGCATATTTAGGAAATGTGCCTGGCCATCCACTTGAACATACTTACTGTGCTGGCTGTAATCAAATAGCTGTGAAAAGATATGGGTTTGATATAGTTGAATGGAACCTAGATCAAAATAACAAATGTAAACTATGTGGTAATCAGATTCCAATCATTGGAACGCTAGATGAGAAATACAGGCGTAGTAGATTTCAGTTCGTATTTTGAAGAGCAATTGCTCTAACAGGGGAGCCTGTAGCATCTTTTAATTTTAGTGGCAGTATTATTAATTTAAAATTCTGTGTAGAAATTTTATCAAGATTTTTCAGATTTTCAACTATCAGAATATTATTTTTGGATAAAATCTTATGAACCGAAAAATTTTTGTTTTTTCCCAAGTCTATGCTAGCAGAATCAATTCCAATTAAATTCGTATTTTTTGACGCTAGATATGTGGCAGCTGATACTGACAAGCCGGGATTGTTCGTAAAGTAGTTTGGTTTTTTTAGATTTTTTTGCCAGTCTGTAAAAAAAACGACAGTTGAATTGCTCTGAATTGTACCGTATGTTTTTTCAAACTTTATGACGTCTGATTTTTGTATTAGCTGGTTTTTTTCTTTTTTTATTTTAATAAGAATGGCATCAGATACCAACCGTTCAAGTGGTATTTCATGAATTTTCATACCATCTTCAGCAAAATGATAAGGCGCATCAAGGTGGGTTCCAGTGTGTGAGCTAAAAAATAAGAGTTCTAAATTGTAGCTATCTTTTTTGATTTTGGACCAAGAGATGAATCGTGGTTTTGGAGATCCAGGAAATGTTGGAATTGTTGGTGATATTGTAAGAGTAAGATCTACTATTTTCATGCTATAGAGTATACGATCTGATTATTCAGTTTTTGAATTTAATGAAAGGTTAAATATTGTTCTATGAAATTCCGAATGTGCCAACTTCTTATGTGCTACTCAATTCTGATCTAGGTTCTGATGAATCAATCATAGCTGAAGCCAAGAAGATCCTTTCATCTGAAAAAAATATCCAGTTTGAGATCCAAGGGGTTTACGGTGTTTATGATATAGTATTAAAGATAACAACTGATACAACAGATCACTTACGCTCCATTATAACCAACAAGATTAGGAAGATAAACAAGGTTCAATCTACGCTAACTATGATGGTTATAGAAGAACAAGAAAGGCTATAGATTTTTTATAGCTTCTACCACTCTTAGAATTTCTTCTTCTGTATTAAAAAAATGGGGTGATGCTCTAATAATTTTTTTATTCCAGATCTCACGAACAGCAAGGACAATTTTTTGTTTCTCAAGCTTTTCTACAACAATTTGTGGATCTTGATTATGGATAGTAAATGAAACAATGCTTGTTCTTTTCTCTTCTTTTTGGGGGCCATATAGCGTAATATCATCTAGTTTTGATAATTCTGCGTGTAGCAAGTTTGCAAGTTTGATTACTTTTTGTCGTATGTTTTGTAGACCATACTGCATTAGGTATGTTATAGAAGATTCCAACCCAGCTATTCCAACATAATTACGAAATCCACTCTGAAATTTATCGGGAAGATCTTTGTAAGCTATTTTATTTTGATCATAGATCATAATGGATTCCCCTCCTACTTGTTGCGGTTCAAGCAAGTCACTAGATTCTTTGTTGCAATAAAAAATTCCTGTACCCATGGGACCACAAAGCCACTTTGAGCCATTAAATGCCATAAAATCACATCTAGTCTTAGATACATCGAAATCACCTATGCAGCCTATTGTTTGTGCAGTATCAAGAAAGTAGGGCGTGCTAGTTTTTTCAAGAATTTCACCTACCTCTTCAACAGGAAGAATAGCTCCAGTATTATAGAGAGCATGGCTTAGTGCTACGACCTTGGTATTTTTGTCTATTAAATTACAAAGTTCATTAATTTCAAAAAATCCTGTTTCATCTACTTTCAAATTTTTAACTGTTAACTTTTTTGAAAGACGTAACCATGGGTAGTAATTTGCATGATGTTCGTGTTCCATACCACGAATTATTATGTTAGAGTTTTGGCTAAACATCAGCCCATTAGCTACAATGTTTACACCATCAGTGGTACTTTGTGTTAAAACAACTTCTTCAGGATCGCACTTGATTAATTTGGAAACAAGCCGTCTTATACTACGGAATTTCTCAAAAATTAGTACGTCTGAATCGATAGAATCTGGACCTTTTTCATTATATTCCAAAAGAAAATTTCTCATTGCATTTATGCTAGATATAGGCAATAATGAAACAGAGGCATTGTTTAAGTAAATCTTGCTAGTATTCTGAAATTCTTTTGAAGTATCAGTTGATTTTAAATTCATTATTATATCAGATACAGACTAGTTCAGCGTTGAATAAAAATTCTGAGAATAAAACAGACTTTGATGATATAAAAATAATATTTGAACAAAATGTGTTGAACTCGATCATTTATTCTGATCCTTACGTAAAGGCTGCTTTTTTTATCAAATTAATTGATTTGTTAGATTTGCCAATAGTTTATCTTGATTTTGATTTACTTTATAGTGGTTATGTTACAGCAAAGATTATCCCAAAACATGACAAATTACGATTATTTCAACCAACCAGAGATAACTGGAATGATTTGTTTAGAGACATCATTACAAGTCTTTCTAAACAAAGATCAGTTCTAATTTTTGATTCATTAAATGGTTTTTTCAGTTTGTTTAATGATAAAAAAGATGTTGGAATGTTCATTAATTCTTACATAATGTTGATAGTGGCAACAGCAAAGATGACAAACTCTAATACTGTTATTGCAAGTATGGGTAAAAATGAAGGTGAAGGATGGGTATTATCTACAATAGGCAGACAGGTTATTGATGCAAAAAATATGTCAAAGATACAGCTTGAAAGAGAGAATTCAAAAATTAAGATGAGTGTTCTTTCGCCTTCAAATACATCATTTGTAATTCCCATTGATTTTGAACTTAGATAAAATGTAGACACTCAAGAATTTCTTGAAATATCAATTACAAAATTCTTAACATTGTTATAAAATGTACTAACGCCGTTATAATTTGCGTTTTTTGGGTAAGTTATATTAAGATCTGACAATAAAATTGGATTAGAATGCCAGTAGCAATTTTACCAGACATTGGTGAACAGATGTGTATTGGTTGCGCACTTTGCGTTGAAATATGCACAACATTGGGACCCGATGTACTTAGAGTAAAGCCGGTTGAAGGCTGGAAGAGAGGTAAGGCATTTGTCTTTTATCCTGAAAGATGCATCTCAGATGGGGCATGCATTGGAGTTTGCCCAACAAAGGCAATCTTTTGGATGAGACCAATGGACTTTACCGTAGGTCAACCAGTACCACTCTACAAAAATTCCGTATTCGTAAAAGGCTGGACCGAGCTAATCGATTAAGTTCGGTCAGTAATTCTTTTTCTTATCTAATGATTTAATGTTATAGGCTCTAGCATTTGTGATGTTGTTGGTTTGATCTTTTGTATTGCCTCAATTAGATCAGTTTGAGTTATCTTAACGTCTTTTATTGACTGTGCTTTTCCTCCTACGTATCTTTTCAGTCCAATTAATGCAGATCTATTACATACCTCCGCAATATCGGCACCAGTAAAGCCTTCTGTAAGATCAACTAGTTTTGTAAAGTTAACCTCATCTGCAAGGGGTTTCTTTTTTGTATGTAGCCTAAAGATATGTTCACGACTTTTTGCATCTGGCTTTGGCACTTCAATAATCCTATCAAATCTTCCAGGACGTAATAATGCAGGATCAATAATGTCTAGTCTATTTGTTGCACCAATTATCAATACATTATGAAGTTCCTCAAGACCGTCCATCTCTGTTAGTATTTGCGATACAATGTTTTCTGTAACATGTGAATCAGAGCTGCTACCTCTTCGTGGAACAATGGAATCAAGCTCATCAAAGAATATTATGCATGGTGCAGCCTGTCTTGCTTTTCTAAATATTTCTCTTACGCCTTTTTCTGATTCACCAACCCATTTTGATAGTAATTCAGGTCCCTTGATGCTAATGAAATTAGATTCTGTCATCTTTGCAACTGCCTTTGCGATTAATGTTTTACCAGTTCCTGGCTGTCCATGTAACAGAACGCCTTTTGGTGAAGATACATCTAGATGATCAAAAGCTTCTTTATGCTGTAATGGCCACTCTATTGCCTCACGGAGTTCTTCTTTGAGTGATTCTAATCCACCTATGTCATCCCATGTAACATTAGGAACTTGTACTAGCACTTCTCTTAGTGCAGATGGCCTTACCTCTTTTAGCGCCTCTCTAAAGTCTTCGCTTGTTGTTTTGATTTTCTGTAGTATTTCAGACGAGATTTTATCTTGTTCAAGATCAATTTCTGGTAGAATTCTTCGCAAGGATCTCATTGCTGCCTCTTTTGCAAGAATTTCGAGATCAGCACCTACAAATCCATGTGTTACTTTTGAAATTTGTTGTAAATCCACTTTGTCATCTATTGGCATTCCACGTGTGTGAATGTTAAGAATCTCATATCTTCCTTGCTCATCAGGAATTCCTATCTCAATTTCTCGATCAAACCTTCCTGGTCGACGTAAAGCCGGATCAAGTGAGTCAGGTCGGTTTGTTGCAGCAATAACTACAACTTTACCTCTGCTTTTCATTCCGTCCATAAGAGAGAGAAGTTGCGATACCACTCTTTTTTCTACTTCACCAGATACTTCATCACGTTTTGGTGCAATTGAATCAATTTCATCAATGAATATTATACTTGGGACGTTTTCTTCTGCTTGTTTGAATATTTCACGTAATCTTTCCTCACTTTCACCATAATACTTGCTTATGATTTCAGGTCCGCTTATTGTAGTAAAGTGTGCATTGGTTTCACCGGCAACTGCCTTTGCGATTAATGTTTTACCAGTTCCTGGTGACCCATACAGTAAAACTCCTTTTGGTGCTTCAACGCCTATTTTTTCAAATAGCTCTGGATGTCTCATGGGAAGTTCAATCATTTCACGTACTTTCTGTATCTCTTTTTTCAGACCGCCTAAATCATCATAAGTAACGCGAGGAATAGAACTATCTACTGCTTTTGTCATTGAACCAAGTTTGAATTTAGTTTTTGTCGTTACGACAACAGCTTTTGATGGCTTGGCACTAGTAACTATTAATTGTATTTTACCACCAAGAGTGTTTACAGTTATCGTGTCACCAGTTGTAAAAACATGTCCTTCATAATTTGTTAACATGTATTCTTGGAGGCCTTCTACTGCTAGTTTTTCAGTGGGGGATATCGTTATTTCTTCAGCTTCGCTTGCATCAACCTTTTTAACAGAAACCTTTTCTCCAATACCAGCTCCAATATTATGTCGTGTTGAACCATCTATTCGTATAATACCAGTTCCATAATCTTCTGCTGAACCTGGCCATAACTTTACATGACTTTTTCTATTAGCTACAATCTCAAGAATGTCACCGCTTTGGAGATTGCCCTCCTCTACGATTTTGGGATCTACAATAGCAATTGCCTTTCCAACATGTCGTTGTGAGACTTCATCTATTTTTAGTGTAAATTCCTTCATTTTATCACCATAAAAAAAAGAGGTTTATTCAACCTCCACTGTTTTGCCCTTTGGTTTTGGTTCCTCTTTTAACTTGAATACCAGTTCTAGTATTCCGTTGGTGTAGTTGGCTTTTGCCGTGTTTTCATCAAATTTGGGTTTTATTGGCACTTTTACATGATATTTCTTTTCACCATGTTCTGCGTCTATTTGGACTATCTTGTCTTGTACCACAACTTTGATGTCTTTTTTTTCAACACCTGGCATTTCAGCTACTAGTTTGACTAGTTTTTCCTTTTCATCAATAAGTGTATCAACTAGCGGTTCTCTTGTTTCAGATGTTGGAAGAAGTCCAGGCTTTACGTTTCCATATTCTCTAACGATTGGCTTACCATCTGGTCCAACAGTCATTGTATATCCGTAATAAAACGGTCCAAATGTTTGGAGGTTGTGTATGTTTTTTTCTTCAAAAACATCTTCTAGATCCATGAAGGATCTTGACATTTTTTTGAAGAGTCGGCCAAATTCGTCATCAAAGAACATTGTCATAATCACTTATATAATGTAATATCTATTACATTATATAAATATTTTGACTATTATTTATAAATATTACATAATATTATTATAAGTGACTATATATAAGAATTTTGTGAGATTAGCAAGCCTGTCAGTACCAGATGTAGTGCGAGAGATCATAACTAGAAATCGTTCAATTTATGATTGTATGAAGATGGATGTCATAAATTACACAGCCCTTGCTGTCAAAATACAGCCAGAAGTAGAAAAGCATCTTGGAAATCCCGTAAATCTAAACACAGTAGTTGTTGCAATAAAAAGATACGCAGATTCTTTTGAAACAAAAGATGATGTAAAGGAACAATCCGTTCTTAAAAATGCAAGACTATCATTGACAGATGGAATTCTAGATGTAAGATTTTCTTTAGATGATATTGGTGAACAAGAAGCTATAAACTTGATGAATAAATTTTCTGAGTTAAAGTCTGATTATGAGTTCTTTAGATTAACAGATTCCTTTAGATTACTAACGGAAGATTTAGTGGATGTAAGACAATTAATCGAATCTTTTCCAGGAATTAAAAATTTTTTTAATACAGGTTTAGCAAAAATAAAGATACGAATACTTCAGGATCAAAATCGATCTGATGTAGTATCTTACGTTGCCGAAATATTACATAGTAATGGTATAGAGCTAATTAACGCATACTTTAGCCAAGACGATATAGTGATTGTATTAAATGAGAAAGGTGCTTCAAGGGCATATGAATTACTAAGGGCAGAAATTTCAAGATAAAGAGGACTAAATACAATAATTTTTTGTCTAATACATGTATAATCTAACAACTTAGAGGTTATATTCATTAATCATTTAGGGCCACATATGGTAAAAACTAAGAAGCGAGTTGTTGTTTTAGGAGGAGGGTTTGCCGGTTTAGAGTGTATAAAAAGATTAGAGTCTTATTTTATGAGAGATCTTGATATTGAAATTGTTCTAGTAAGTGAAGATAATTTTCTTCTCTTTACTCCAATGTTACCTCAGGTTGCCTCAGGCATGATTGAGACAAGACATATTATAATGCCTATCAGAGCATTGATTGAAAAAACAATTTTTTATGAAGACAGAGTCAGAAACATTGATCCATTTGGTAAAATTGTGACATTAAGTGGAACAAGTGAAAAAAGAGGAATTTCACTACATTATGATTTGCTTGTTATTGCGTTAGGAAGCCAAACGAATTTCTTTGGTCTGGTCAATGTAGAAGAACACGCTTACACTATGAAGACCCTTAACGACGCTATGATCTTAAGAAATAGAATAATCGACATGTTAGAGCAGTCTGAAAATGAAACAAATCCTATTCTTAGGAAAAGTCGTTTAACATTTGTTGTTGTAGGTGCGGGATTTGCAGGAATTGAAACTGCGGGAGAGTTAATTGATTTTGTTTTGGATGCACGCAAATATTATCCTCATATCAGTAAGCAAGACATCCGTGTAGTAGTACTAGAAGCTCTTTCAAGTATTCTTCCTGGTTTTAGTGCAAAACTTGCAAAGTTTGCATATGAAAAATTAATTCAACGAGGAATCGGTATCAGACTTGGTACTGCCGTTACTAGTTTTGATGGTACAGAAGTGCTTGTAAAATCGTTAGAAAATCGTGAAAATAAAAACATAGAAGCAATACAAACAAAGACACTCATATGGACTGCAGGAGTAACTCCTATAGATACAATAAAAAATTCAATTTTTAAAACTGAGAAAGGAAAAATTATTGTAAATGAGTTTTTAGAAATTCCAGACTTTGCAGGTGTTTTTGCAATTGGTGATTGTTGTCAGACTATAGATCCGGTTACCAAGAAACCTTATGCGCCCACAGCCCAGCTTGCTGAAGCACAGGGAAAAACTGTTGCACATAACCTATATGCATTGATCAGAGACAAACCAAAAAAGAGTTTTAAGTATAAATCAAAGGGACAGATGGCAATAATTGGAAAACGTTCTGGAATTGCATCTGTTTTTGGTATGAACATTCACGGCTTCTTGGCTTGGTGGCTTTGGAGAAGTGTCTATTTATCAAAAATATCAAGACTTGAAAAAAGAGTAAGGGTTTTACTTGATTGGACAATTGATTTATTTTTTGACAGAGATATTTCTAGATTAAAGTATCTTAAACGTGAAAGTTCAAAGGAATACAAAGAGCTTGATGAAGTTGATGATGTTTGGTAGTTACCTTCTAAATCTATGAATTAACATTAAAGGGGCTACAAAATACATTCCAATATTCAATAGAATGATTCCAATTCCATAACCTATCATTTCAGCTTCGGAATCAATGTCTGTGTGTTGTAGACTAGCTAGTGTTAGAATCAATGGTGTTATTACAACTCGTATAGTTTCCTTGAATACTGGATTTTGTCGTTCAAGATCAGCTATTGTAGGTGAAAATGAGTAGTAAAATGAGTTAAAAGCTGACATGAACACCGTTCCTGAATGTGTACTTAGTACTGTATTATCACGAATTTCTCTTAGAAGTTGGACTTGAGGTGCAAGTTCTGTTCCAAATGTTGCCGTTGCAATAAGGCATCCACCATCGTTGTTTTGTGATTCAGTTTTTGTTTGTAAATTGTTTTCGTTTGAAAGTATAGTAAATGAATTTAATGATTCATCAAAAAGATAAAGTTTGGAATCAAAGTTTTCTTCACTGTTTGCGTATCCTATAGTATAGAATTTGTCAGACCCTGAAATGATAACTGATTTTAGTTTCATATTTACAACGTTTCCTGCCTCATTAACAAAAGACTGTATTATATTGATCTCGTATGCATTGTTACCGTTAATTGTTGTTTTAGTTTCGTTAAGGATTTCAAGCTCTCCTGATTCTATCGGTTTCTGAAGTGAATCTTTTACTTCTGTGATATACTCTTCAAACGATTTACCATTTTTTTCATTTACAGATATGTAAATTGCAGGCGGTATGCCATTTACCTTAGGTCCTACCGCTGCTACATCAGGAACAGTTGGATGTGTCTTTTGAGGCTGTTGTAGAACCCATCCTTCTGGTGCCAAAAATGAAAATCCTAATTTTTTGTTAGAATATTGGGAACCAGAAATTTCACCAGTGGTTATTTCTGTTCTTTCTGGTTTACTTAATTCTAGTAAATCTGATACCTGCAAACGGCTAACAACTTCGGTCTTTAAAATTTCTACTTCCCCCCATTGAAACGCTATACCATTTGGCGTAGTCTCAAGAGAAGCAATCTTATCGAGTGTTTCATAGCTTTCTTGAGTTACAAGACGACCAAATGCTGTGTATTTTCCATCAAGATGAGGTGCGTCTTTATGTACTATGAAAAACTGTGAGCTTGCACTATCCGGATCAGCTGCACGTGCCATTGAAACAATACCTCTTTTGTGTTTTATGTCATTAAATTCGGCTGGAATTGTATATCCAGCTGTGCCGGTTCCCCATTGAGAAACAGATTCATAGGCGCCGGGTTTTGTCAAGGGATCGCCCCCTTGTATCATGAAATCTTTGATGATTCTATGGAAAACGGTTCTATCGTAGAATTTACTTTCTGCTAGTTTTAAAAAATTTTCAACTGTTTTTGGTGCATCTTCTGGAAATAGCTCAATTACAAGCTTCCCCGAGGGAGTATAAAAAATAACTAGTTTTTCTGCTTCTTGTGAAAATGATTGAAGCGGAACAAGCAAAAGGGAAAAAACGGCAATCAGTTTTAAATGCATTGAAGATGTCGGTTTACATCTCAAATAAAAGCTATGTAAACATTAGTTTTTAACGAGTATTCATAAATTTTTCATTATGGATTCCAATGAACAAATACTAGCACATCTTTTATCAGTTTGGAGACAAACAAAGAAATTTTTTTCGATTAGTGGTAGGGAAGGAATGTTGTTTTTAACTGATAGACATTTGATGTTTGTAACCAAAACAGAAGCAAAAATGAAATGGTGGGAGGCGACAAGGCGGAGACAGGCTATAACTTTACTTAAATCAAAAAACATGATGATCCGTCATGATGGATATAATGAAGAGAGTTTACAACTAGATTTACAAAATAAAAAAAATGTAGAGATAGATTTTGATAACATTTTGAATATAGATGGTGAAGAAAAAACATGGGGAAGTGTGTTAAATGTAGAATTAAATGAAAGTGGTGAACGAAAGAAATATCAATTTTCCATTGTTTTAGATTGGGTAAAATACCCTGCAAAAGATCCTACTAAATACATGAGAGTAGACTGGTCTCCATTTGTTCAATATGTTAAAGAAAGACAAAAGATCACAAAGTAAAATGGGAACAGTTTATGCAGTTGGTGTAGGCCCGGGATCCCAATATTATATTACCGATATTACCAGAAAGATAATTCAAAATTCTGATGTTATTGCTGGCTACAAATACACTCTAAAAACAATTGAGGATCTTCTTTCAAATAAAGAGGTTTATGAAATAACAATGCAATCACAAGAGGAGATTTATCAGAAAATCAAAGCTGGGTTAGGAAATAAAACATTGGTCGTACCATTTACTGGTGATGTGAATTTTTCAGAATCCGAAGTTGTAGATAGACTAATCGAGATCTTTGGTGATGTACATGTTATTTCTGGCATAAGCTCTATTCAAGTAGCGGCTGCAAAAGCCAGAGTTCCTCTGGATAAGGCCAAAATAATTACAATGCATATAACAACTTCGGTTGAAGAGAAAAAACTTGAGCTGCAAAAAGCACTTTTGGATGGTTTTAGTGTTATTCTTGTGCCAAGACCATGGCCAAAGAATGCAGAGAAGAATTTTATGCCATCAGAAATTGCGCTTTACTTAAGGAAAAACGGTTTTGATACATCAAAAATAAAAGTTCATGTTTTTGAATCGTTAACAAATCCTAACGAGTCATCATTTGTGGGCACAACAGATGAATTAGAAGGAAAAATGTGTTCTGATCTGACCGTTATTGTTTTTAATCAAAATCAACTACAATCATATGTTAATTTTTAGTTTAAGTTGTGCATCTGCAACGTTAAAACCAAAAATCATCACATATACTGAAAATGTTAGTGAAGTTTCATTAGTCTTGTTTAATTTGGTTTATAATTTATTATTAAATTATTTTAGATTAAATACACAGTTTCTAGTTTTTTTATATGTGAGCTAGATCTCTGGAATTTGTAGTTCGCCTTTTTCAAATAATTCAATCATGTATGCCTCGATAAACCCGCCTGCCAACAATAATGCTATAACTATACCTACTTCAATACCCGTAACTTTACTGTCTATTTTTATTGGAATTTTTTTTATGAGTTTTTGTACTAAAAGAAAACTCCTTGACATTGCTATTGAATATGCCGCAAGCTCCATCAGACCAAATGGAGTCAGATATAGTACCGATAGTGGTGGAATTTGAGTCAGAACTGGATTGATTGTTTTAAAAGCAGCAAAGGCAACGCCTGTTTGCCACGATGCAAAAAATCCCCAGACTATACCAAACCCAGGTATAAACATCGGTAGTGCTATTGCAAGATTATGCAAAAATATTCCAACAGAATCAATGTTTTCAACCAGAGCCTCAAATTGTTCAAGAAATAGCCTAGCATCTTCTTCAGAAACTGTTGTTTCTGCACCTACTGCAAAGAAGAGGGAAAACAATCCAACAAAAACAAAAAATGTAATTATTCTTTTTTTATCAGACATGTGTTTTTGTTTATAAAATGATATTTGAGGGTTGATATTGAGCAAATTTAATTAAAACATATTTTATTTGTTTGTGATGAAAAAAGATGTTGTCTTTGCACTAAATTACGCTTTAAATAAAGGCTTTCAAATTCATCCCAACGCATTTGAAATTCTTGAAAAAGTAGAGAACAGAGATCTAGAAAAAGTCATCAGAGGTATTGTTCGTGAAAAAACAAAACAAAGGGTATTTCACATAAATCAAGAAGATTTAGAAGTTTTCTTAGGTCTAAAAGATGAAGAGGAGTTGCTTTCTGAGCATAAAATTTTATCAGATCCTACCCTAAAGATTACCTCTTCGGAAGGGATAATAGGATTTGGTGCACTTTTCTCAAACCGTTTTTCAAAA
>Ga0213870_1000142_pt1 | contig 37441 bp, 47 predicted proteins | sample WICALVC2017_Meta_FD_160119 | JGI IMG/M metagenome (GOLD analysis project Ga0213870, IMG submission 160119) | Freshwater microbial communities from subterranean cave lake in Wind Cave National Park, South Dakota, United States - WICALVC2017 | ecosystem: Environmental > Aquatic > Deep subsurface >...
CTACCGACTTCGCCTATACATTATAAAATTAAATCAAAAATTAAAATCATGAACAAAAAAACAAAACAAAAAATTTTAATTTGGATTACAATTATTATAACTGCTGTTAATTTCTTGCTGGTTGTTGCTTTTATTGTTTATCTTTACTTCTGGGTTAAGGGACAATAGCATTACTTATAAAACCAAAAACCTTTTAAAAAATTGTCAATTAACTTCTTGTATGCAAAAATTTTTCACTCTTAAGGATTTAGATGTGCGAGGAAAAAGAGTTCTTGTTAGGGTTGATTTTAATGTTCCCTTGGATAAAAAAACTAATGAAATAACAGATGATAAAAGGGTAAGGGAAAGCTTGCCAACAATAAAATATCTTGTTGATAGAAATGCCAAAGTAATTTTATGCTCCCATCTTGGCAGGCCAGACGGAAAGATTGTTGATTCTTTGAGAATGAGTAAAGTTGCTGTTCGTTTAGGGCAATTATTAAACAAAAATGTAAAAAAATTAAATGACTGCGTTGGCGAAGATGTAAAGGATGAAATAAACGAAATGAACGATGGCAATGTAGTTGTTTTAGAAAACTTAAGGTTTCATCCAGAAGAAGAAGCCAATGATGAAAATTTTTCAAAGCAGCTTGCAGACTTGGCAGAGCTTTATGTTAATGACGCATTTGGAACTTGCCATCGAGCGCATGCATCAACTTATGGCACAACAAAATACTTAAAATCCGCTGCTGGATTTTTGATTGAGAAAGAATTAAAGGTTATGGGAAAGGCAATTGAAAATCCTGAAAGGCCATTTATCGGCATACTTGGCGGAGTGAAAATTTCTGACAAAATCAAGTTTATTGAAAATTTACTTTCAAAAGTCGATAAACTGCTGCTTGGAGGAGCAATGATTTTCACTTTCTACAGAGCTCAAGGCAAAAATGTAGGCAATTCAAAAATTGATGAAGAAGGAATTGAATTGGCGAAAAAAATATTGCAAAATAGAAAAATTGTTCTGCCAGTTGATGTTGTTATTGCAGACAAATTCGATGCAAATGCAAATTCAAAGGTTGTTGATGCAAATAATATCCCAAATAACTGGATGGGACTTGATATAGGTCCAACAACAATAAAAAATTACAAAGGAATTTTAAAAAATGCAAAGACAGTTGTATGGAATGGGCCGCTTGGTGTTTTTGAATTTGACAAATTTTCAGCTGGAACCAAAGAAATTGCGAAATTTTTATCAGCTTTAAAGGCTGTGACTATTGTTGGCGGCGGTGATAGTGCGGCAGCTGTTGAAAAGTTTGAATATGCAGACAAACTTACTCATGTAAGCACTGGCGGAGGGGCTTCGCTTGAGTTTTTTGAGGGCAAGAAACTGCCTGGTATACAAGCATTAGAAGAAAGTTATAAGAGGTTTAGATAAAAACCTTGATTTCCTCATCAAAAATTTCATTTATAGAATTTTCAATCTGATTTTTCAGATTTGTTATTGTTTCATTTAATCTGTCAAAATCACTTTTCAACTTTTCAAATTCCTCATTATTTTTTTCGATTTTTAGGTTGATATTCTCAAGGCGCTTGTTAAAGCCCTTGAATTTTTCAGGCACGCCAGATGCCTTAATTTTATTGTCTATTTCTTCCATTTCTGCTTTAAATGAGAAATATTTTTTCAAAAACTGCTCAATAAACTCCTTGTTTAATTTTTTAATCTCCTCAATTGACTTTTCTTTTTTCTTTTCATCAATCTGCAATTTATTTTCTTGAAGCAATTTTTCCAAATTTTTCCAAATTTCCAAAATAACCAAATTTTTGTCATTTGCAAGAGTCTCAATAGGATGCTTCAAGTAATCCAAGACAACCTCTTCGTGCTCAAAGGCAATATGAGAATATTTTCTCAAAGCCCTTTCCAAGACAGAGAATGATTGCAAAATCTGATTTTCATCGCTATAAAAGGCAGTTGCCTTGCTTTTTCTCTCTTCACTTAACCTTAAGAAATTGTTATGCTCATTGCTTTTGTTGAATTTTTCTATTTCCGCCATTATAGAGTCCTTTTCCTCATTGGCCAGCTTTAAGTCAGCTTCAGCATTTTTCAAGTCAACATTCATGTTTATTTTCTGTTTTGTTTTTGTAACCAAGCTTTGTATTTTTTCTCTTGCTTTATTGACAGCTACCATCTTCTCGTCATTAAGCAAAGATTTCAGCTCTTTAAACAGATTATCAAAATTCTTCAAATTCTGTGCAATCTTATTTGTTTCATTGGCAAAGAATTCTTGGAGTATGGCATAGCTTCTAAAAGTGCCTTTATTTAAGCCATTAATTAATTCGTCAAACTGCTTGCAAAAATCAAGAAGATAAAAATAGTCCTTGTTGTTGATTTCCATATGCCCAAGAAAAGAATTTACAGCTCTTATGTACGCTTTCCTGTTGCCTTCCATATACTGCTTTGCCTTAAACGGAATGTTTGGGTTTTGCAATTTTGCATTATCTAGAACTTCAACATTCATCCTTGCCCTTTGGATTTCTTCATTAACTTTCATGAGCATTTCTTCTGTCTGCTGCCACACCTCTTCCATTAATGGCTTTGATTTTTCATTAAGCCATTCTTCCATGTTTTGCAGGCTTATCTCTTTTATTTTTTTAACTTCCTGCTCTTCATTTTGGAATATTTTCTTGAGGAATTCAAGCATTTTTAACGGCTTAAAGCTTTGGTGCATATAATTTTTACTATTTTAGAGGGCTAAAAAATGGAATTTTAAATAGTTTTATAAATACCCTTTTTTTCCCAATCAAAATGGCTTTATCCTTATTAAGCATAGTAATTTCAATAAGCATTTTGGCATTGCTTTTTGCTGCTTATTTGACAAGGCAAGTTCTAAAAAAGGACACTGGAACAGCAGCAATGCAAGAAGTTGCAGCTGCTGTCAAGATTGGCGCTGAGGCTTTCCTAAAAAGACAATACTCAACAATCAGCATTCTTACTGTTGTGCTGGCAATTATTATTTATGGAATTTATTCATTTTTAAACCAACAAACACTTGGGTGGAAAACTTCAGTTGCATTTTTGTTTGGAGCGTTCAGCTCTGCGTTGGCAGGAATTGTCGGCATGCTGGTTTCTATCAGGACTAACATAAGAACTTCGAGTGCTGCAAGTAGAAGCTTGAACGAGGCATTTGTAACTGCTTTGAGAGGAGGAGCAGTTACTGGCATTGTTATAGTTGCTTTGTCTTTGCTTGGAGTTTCTTTGATTTATTATCTATACAGTCTTGGAGCCCCTGAAGAGGAAGTTCCTTTCTTGATAGTTGGATATGCTTTTGGTGCATCATTTGTTGCCTTGTTTGCCCAATTAGGAGGAGGAATTTACACAAAAGCTGCTGATGTCGGCTCTGATTTGGTTGGAAAGGTAGAAAAGGGAATTCCAGAAGATGACCCTAGAAATCCTGCTGTGATTGCAGATCTTGTTGGTGACAATGTAGGGGATTGCGCTGGAAGAGGGGCTGACTTGTTTGAGAGCACAGCAGCAGAAAACATTGGCGCAATGATTTTGGGTGTTGCCTTGTATCCTGTTTTTGGGCTAAATGGCGTTTTATTTCCGTTAGTTGTAAGGGCATTTGGATTGATCGCAAGCATAATAGGGGTAATGTTCACAAAGCTAAGAAATGAGAATGAAGATCCTATGAGCGCATTGAACAGGGGATATTACATAACCAGTTTTCTTGCAGCAATTGCTTTTTTTGTTGCAGTCAAGTGGCTGCTGAAAGGAAATTTATGGTTCTTCTTTGCTGGATTAGTTGGAATTATAACCAGCATACTTATTGTGCTTATTACAGTTTATTATACAGACCATAACTACAAGCCAGTCAAGGATATTGCAAAAGCATCTCAAACTGGGCATGGGACAAATATAATTACTGGATTTGCTGTTGGAATGGAATCAACTGCAATGCCTGTGATTGTTTTGTCAGCTGCTTTATTGATCTCTTTCTGGCTCGGGCAATCAAGCGGAATTCCCCATGGAGGCTTGTACGGAACAGCTATTGCAACAATGGGGATGCTTGGAACTGCTGCATATATATTGGCAATGGATAATTTTGGTCCAATAACAGACAATGCCGGTGGTATAGTTGAAATGTCAAAATCTCCTGAATCAATAAGAAAAAGAACTGACAGATTAGATGCTGTTGGCAACACAACAAAAGCATTGACAAAGGGTTATGCTGTCGGAAGCGCTGCACTTGCTGCATTCCTGCTGTTCAGCGCTTATCTAGATGATGTTGCAAAGCACTTGAACATATCAGGCCCTGTTGCAATTGACCTTTCCAAGATTGATGTTTTTGTCGGCGGATTAATCGGAGCAGCGCTCATCTTCTTGTTTAGTTCAATGGCAATAAGAGCTGTTGGAGATGCAGCATTCTCAATTGTCAATGAAGTAAGAAGACAATGGAAAACCAAAAAAGGAATTATGACAGGAAAGGAAAAGCCTGATTATGCAAGGGTTGTTGACATTTGCGTCAAGGCGTCATTGAAAAAAATGATTTTGCCAGGATTGCTTGTTGTTGCAACAACCGTAATTGTTGGAATGACTTTGAAGTATGAAGCTGCAGGCGCGTTCCTGATGGTGGGAACGATTACTGGAATTTTGATGGCATTATTGCTCAATACAGGAGGAGGGGCTTGGGACAATGCAAAGAAATACATTGAAGAAGGGAATTATGGCGGCAAAGGTTCTGAGACGCATAAAGCGGCTGTTACAGGCGACACCGTGGGTGATCCCTTTAAGGACACCGCAGGACCTAGTTTGCATGTTTTAATCAAACTTTTATCTACAATAACATTGGTTCTTGTGCCTTTGTTTGTTTAGTTGGAGTTCTTTTAATATTTTTAAGATAGTTTTATATTAAATTATGATTAATTAAATATAATGCCTCGCAAAAAGCATTACAAAAAACCTGCAAAGCAGCTGAAGATTGCAGAAAAGCGCATATTGTTTTTGTTTAATGAGGCAAAAGACTCGTTCAAGAAAGACAGCAAGCTTTCTGACAAATACGTTAAGCTAGCAAGAAGAATAGCAATGAAGTACAAAATAAAATTGCCTTCAAATCTAAAAAAAAGATTTTGCAAGCACTGCCATAAATATTTAGTGCCTGGTGTTAATTGCAGGGTTAGATTGCACAAGCACAGGCTTATCTACTATTGCTTAAGCTGCAAGCATTTTATGAGGCACCCTATAAAATAAAGATTTGTTTTAATTGCCACCATTAAATGAAATTAAAAAATCCGAGACCCATGCGCTTTCACAAGCGAAATGGGTAGATGCGTACGAGCTTGTGAGTTGAACGCGAGCATGCGAGCGTTCTCGCATGCAACTGCACGCTCACAAGCAACTGCCCCTCATAGAGCTGTAGATTATTTACTTTCTATATAGAAAGTAATTCTATTTAATAGTACCAAGCGAAAGCTTTATATATAAGTTCTATCACTACATAGTAACAAAACTTTGGAGGATAATATGTGTTTAGTGTGTTCAATAGCAGAAGGTAATGCTTATGCTAAAAATGAGAAGAAATTTGATTATTCAGATAATCAAGATTATGATAATCCAACTTACTAGGTGAATTTATGAAAAAGGGTACTTTAGAAGGTATTGTTGGCGGTGTTGCTGGAGGTGGACTTACTGCTTTAGCGTTAAAATTCAAATATGGTACTACAGCATTGGCAGCAGCAGCATTGGGGGTTTATTATCCGCTTGCTGTAATTGGAGGCACATTTATTGGTGCCTACCTTGGTAAGTATCTAAGTTCATAAAAGAGAATTTAATGGTTATCAAATATGTTTGTGAATTACTAAAAATGGCACAAAATTTAGGCGCAATTGTCGGAGCATTATTGGGTGGTACAGCATCATTTTTGGCAGCAAAAAAATATGAAGTTCCTTTAGCTTTTACTTTCGGACCTGCTTATTATCCGTTGGCACTTGCTACAGGAATAATACTTGGTGGTGTCGTAGGTAAGAGATTATATAGAAAGTGATTAAAATGGAAGTCGAAGAATTATTTTTTGATGAGTACATGGAACGGATTGAGGAAATGAGAAGCGAAAGGAAGAAGATGAAGGACAAGGATTTCGCTAAATTAATAAACAAGAAAGAGCTTTCTGATTTTGAGATGGACGAGATGTTTTTGTGAAAAGAGGCACTCTAATATGGCTTTAACTAAAAGGCAATTTCTAACAATAGGCGCAATTGGAACAGCTGGAGCTATAGCTACTGTTAGCAAAAAGCCAAGAGAAATAGCTAAAAATGCTCTTACAGACTTACTAGATTACTTCTTTCTGGAACCTCAGCTTTCTAAATTAACATATAGAGAAGTTTTACCAGCTGAACTTATTAAAACTGTTGAGGGTAGAATAGGTACATTCGGCTTTGCAGAACTTCTTGCTAGACAAGACTTGTTTGAAAGGAGAGCTGATGGGATATATTTTATAAAGCCTCAAAATGCACAAAACTATGATTGTGTCGTAGCATCAAGAGAAATTTCTGACATTATTGGGGCACATACTCAAGAAATTCCTGGATACCTTGAGCATACAATATCTAGTGGTATCGATGAAAAGGGTATAAATCCATTGGAGCATTTTTGGGTATCACTTCTTATCAAGCGTGATGGAAGAAAAGAACTAGTCAATATCGATTTAACTTACCCCTACAAAGGAACTAATCCAAAACATTTAGAACAAGGAGTAGTGAAGAAATTAAGTGATGATAATTCAATAAATCTTAATGGTGTAGTTATTACTTCAAGCTATTGGCAAGGTACCGATTCTAGTATATTTTATACATCTGGAATTGGTGTAAAAGATGGTAGGTTTGTAGTTTATAGATTGAATGTTATACCATTTGACCCATCGGAAAACGTTCTACAATACGAATTAGTGATAGACCCTAAATCAAAAGGTCATAAGATTTCAAGTTCGGAAATAGTTGCGAATAAGCAGGGTTATCCAGACACTAACCCAATGAATGCAAAAATTACCATCTTCGACATTCTCAAACTAATGCCAAGCAAGGATTTTGCTGCTCTGAATACTGTTGCTAAGGTTTATATTGGAAAAGATTTAAGTCACTTAAGAAAATGAACCTTGGAGCTTTGGTTGCGTCTACTTTTTTAACATTATCTCCAACAGATTACCAAGTTGTCAATTTTCAACATCAAAAACCACCAATTTATGCTCAGCATAGCTATGGCAATGAAGATTTAAAAAGTATACTGCAAACGGCTGAAGCTTCAGCAACAGAAAGACCACATCTTGCTATCGCGCTTTATAGAAGAGTAATGGTAGAAGGAGGTCCTTTAGCAGAGAAAGCTGTTGAAAGGGCGATGAAAATATACAATAAAAAACTGCAGAGACCACCTTTAAAATATTATGATAGATGGGAATTAGAAAATGCTCTATCTTTCTTTGGTGAAATTATTAATAGACATCCTAAATACGCTGCAGAAGCATACCTTAAATCAGGCGAAATGCTTTGTGATTTACTCTTTTGGATTCCTGAAAGACTTCCAGAGGCTATGGAAAGGCTTGAGGAAGCATACAAGAAAGGAGATAATTTAATCAAAGCAAAAGCTCGTTTTAAGCAAGGTTGGACAGAAAATATTATTGCAGGATTTTTATACAGATTTGAAGACGCTAAAAATTATCCTGCTATAGTTAAGTATGGTAACAAAGAAAGAACAAAACGACATTTACGTGAAGTTATCAGATTAGCTCCAAAAAGCGAAGAAGCCAAAATGGCTAGAAATTTGCTTGAAATTTTAAGTATAGAACTACCAAAATTTAGATAATAAATAATTTTATAAATAAATTCTTATTCTTTAATTTTATGCAATCCTACGACCTCGAACTATCCAAAGTCATCGAAAGAATTAACAAAGAAAACGCTAAGCTTGTTTGTGTTCAGTTGCCAGATGGCTTAAAACCAAGGGCAAAAGAAATACAGCAAGCAATAGAGAAAAACACAAATGCTTCTGTTGTTATATGGCTTAGTTCTTGTTTTGGTGCTTGTGATGTGCCTTTGCAAGTTGAAAGATTAGGAGTAGATTTGCTTATCCAATGGGGACACTCCACTTGGAGAGGAAGTTGGTATTAAGGTTTAAATATGAGCTCTTATTCTAAGCAATAATGAAAACTTACTTTGCTGTTACCGGCATTGTTGAGAATAAAAATAAGGTACTGATTCTCAAAAAATCAGCAAAAGACTATAATTACCCTAACAGATGGAGTTTCTGTTCTGGTTATGTTAAGGAGTTTGAATCAGCAGAAGATACTGTATTGAGAGAAATAAAAGAAGAAACTGGATTAAAAGCAAGAATTGCGAAAAAAGGCAAGCTATTCCAACAAGAAGACAAGCTTAATAAAAAATATTGGGTCATAATGCCTTTTCTTTGCGAAGTTAAATCAAGAAATGTTAAGCTTGATCATGAAAATGTTGATTTTAGATGGATAAATTACAAAGATATAAAAAAATATTCAACTGTGCCTGGGCTGGAGAAAGATTTAAAAGTATTGGGTTTGGTATAGAAATACCATGAAACAAAAAATATTCTTGGGAGCAGACCATGCAGGCTTTGAGTTAAAAAAATACGTTAAAAAATATCTTCTAAAATTAGGAATGAAAGTTGAAGATATTGGAGCGCATAAATTTGATTCACAAGATGACTATCCTGACTTTATTGTGCCAGTAGCTAAAAAAGTTGCACAAAATCCTGACAGCAATAAAGGTATAATATTTGGAACTTCTGGACAGGGCGAAGCAATTGTAGCAAACAAAATTAAGGGTATAAGAGCTGCTCTTTACTATGGCGGCAATATGGAAATTGTAAAGTTTTCGCGCACGCATAACAATGCAAACATTCTTTCCCTTGGAGCAAGATTTTTGACAAAAAAAGAATCGATAGAAGCTATAAACATATGGTTAAAAACAGATTTTAGCAATGAACCTAGGCATATTCGAAGAATTAAAAAAATAAATAAGATTAAATAGAAATGCAATTCATAAACTATTTTTTTGTTTCTATAATTTCATTTTCAGGCTTGATAATTGGATTAATGCTTATAAAAATAGCACCTGAAGAGCAAAAGTCATTAGAAAAATATCTGATTTTGGCAAGAAAAATCATATTGTTAATGATTTTTATTTTTTTAATGTTTTATTTTTTTAATAGCTGGTTTTATGCGTTGACATTAGCGGCTTATTTTATGTTTTTATTATTTATAGAATACAAAGCAAATGACATGCTAAAGAAATCAATGCTTATTTATGCTGTGCTGGGGATTTTATTTTTTTTAAGCTCGAAAAATGCAAATCTTTTTACTATTGAGTCTAGCTTAATCTTATTGTATGGATTGCCAACAGCGTCTTTAATGTATAAAATAAAGGAAAAAAATCATCATAAAATAATATTTTACAATATTGTTTTTATTATAATTGCTAATATATTATTTTTTATTTAATCACCATTTTTCATTTCTTATTTTCATATAGAAAGCTATATGGTTGACTATGATATGCAGTATAAAACTTAATAATAATGAAGTAACAAATATTTTCAAAGTCAAATTAAAAATCGGTACTATAAAGACCAATGCTCCAACAACAAAGTCTGTCTGGTCAAATGGAATAAATTTAGCGCCTGGCTTTAAGCCAAGCCTTCTTTTAAAAAAACTTTTTATCAAATCACCTGTTAAAGCACCAAGCCCCATCAAGAATCCAAACAAAAGCCAGTTTTTGTAATCGAAAAATGATATATTTTTAAAAAACCCGGTACTGTACAATAAAAACTGGATATAAATAATAATAATTGAAAAAATAAGTCCAAAAATAAAGCCGCGAAAGGTCTTATTTTTGCCAAGTATTGGCTTATTGTTTATTTGCTTGTTAAAATCAATTGGAAACACAAATAAATTGATTTTTTTGACTATTACAGGCGCCATATTGGCAAAGTATGCTGGCAGCATTAAGTAAATGCATTTTAGCAGAAACAGTCCAATGTTTTCCATAACAAAAACTTTTAAATATAGGTTTAAATAGTTTTGCATACTGCAATATTCCTAACAAAAATGAAGGTTACTGCCATTGTTCCGGTGTATAATGAGGAAAAAACTGTAGGAAATGTGCTGAAAGTATTGACTTCAAGTGACAAGATAAATGAGATTATTGTAGTAAATGGGGGTAGTACTGACAGTACTTCAGAAATAATTAACAAATTTAAAGTTAAAATAATAAATTTAAAACATCCAAATGGAAAGGGCGATGCAGTTAGAATAGGAACAAAAAATATTAAATCTGAAATTCTTCTTTTTTTTGATGCTGATTTGATTGGGCTTAAAAAAGAGCATATTGACAAGTTACTTGAGCATGTTGTAAATGAAGGCGCTGCAATGGTTATTGGATTAAGAGATAAAAATAATATCATTGGAAATATGATAATGCCATATTTTCCATTAACAGGAGGCGAGCGTGCAATACTTACAAAAGTGTTTATGGAAATAAGAAAATGTCCACTTATAGAAGGGTGGGGATTAGAAAGCGTGATGAATGACTATTGCAAAAAGAAAAAATTAAAGATATTTAAAGTAAAATTAGACGGAATGAACCATATTGGATTGCAAACAAAAAAATATGGATTGATGGCATTCTTAAAGGAAATTTATGATGTTATCTTAACTAGAATAAAACTTTTTGGGGTTAAATACGATTAAATGGCATATCCAATAACTAAATTTTGGTTTTATCCTTTAAACTGGATAATGATGAGTAATATCAAAGGAGTAGAGAATGTTCCAAAGGATGCATCATTTATAATAGTCTCAAACCATGAGCACCTCATCGACCCTTTGTATATAATTTATCCTGTGCTGTGGAAATTAAATAAAAAAGTGCATTTTGTTGCAACACCAACTTGGTGGTTTTTGGGTGATGCAATATGCAGAAAATGGGCTGGCTGCATTCCTCTTTTTAATACTAAACAAGCATATAAAGAGGCAAAAAGACTAGTTGAATCAAGCGAAATAATTGGAATTTTTCCAGAAGGCGGAACCAGAAGAACAAAAAACCCAAAAACAGGAGCAATAAGACTTGCCTTAGAAACAAAAACTCCAATATTACCAATAGGAATAAAATCCTCTTACATTCCTTTTAATTCAACAGTAAATATAGGAAAGCTAGTTCATTTAAAGAAAAAAAATAATATAAAAAAACAAACATTAGAGTTGATGGAATATGTCTACAAATTAAGAAATGGCATAAGTTAATATATCCTCTTCCTCAAATAGCTTAAAGCCCCTCCAAAAACACCAAGCATTATAGTGCCATCAACCCTTGTTGCTTTTTTTCTAATTGCTGTCCTAAAATCACCGTCAAAAATAGTGCATGCAGTCCCAATCTCAAAAAAGAAATGTGAATCTGAACCAGCTGTTTTTGCAATGCTTAATTTATCAGCAGCATTATTTGCTTTTTTATTGTCTCCTGGCAGGTTTCTTGCATTAAAGCACTCAACCGCATCTATTTTGTTTTTTATTTTTTCAAGAGGCAGCTGAAATTTATGATTATGAATTAATGTTGTCCTGAATGGATGCGCTATTGTTACCAAAGCACCTTGCTTTCTTGCTTCATCAACAACTTCATAAAAGTCGATTGCATTGATTTTTTTGTTCAAGTAATAAACTAGAGCATCTCCATAATTTGTGCTTATTTCCTCTCCAATAATGACTTCAAAATCCTTGTCATTATTCAGCTTTTTTACTTCAAGAGCGCCTTTTGTTTCATGATGGTCTGTTATAGCAATTCCATCCAATCTGTGTTTTTTTGCCAGCTTCAGTATTGTATGTGGCTTTAAATTGCTGCACCTTGAATAATGGGTGTGCATATGCAAGTCATATTTCATTTTCTTTCAAAAAATTATTTCTTTTTTGGCCAAGGGAATGGCTCTTCGCCCTCTTCAAGTGTTAGGTTGCCTACTGCCTGCAATCTGCTAACTCTTCCATCTAAGTACTCTTTCCAAACTATAATTTTATTGTCTTTGATTTTTCCTATAATTGCATCACTTACTGCAGTTCTATTCCCTGTTTTTATGTTTGTTGAAGCAAACTGCCATTCAACAGCTAAGTTATCACCATCAACAATTACTTTATTAATGTAGATTTTGGTGTCCTTGAAAGATTTATTGTAGTCAATTAAATCTTGAAGAGTTTCTGTTTTATTTAACCTTCTTCCTGGATATGCAAAAATAACATCTTGGTGCAATACAGAATCCAAGAGTTCATAGTTTCCAGTTTCCCATGCTCTTGCATGCTTAAGGATAAGTTCTTTCACAATTTCCTCATTTTTTGATTCACTATTGCACCCATTGACTAGGCTAATCAATATAAAAATAAAAAAAATTTTTAGTATTCTCATTTTATTTTAGAAAGATTATTTAAGCAGTTATAAATATTATGTCTTTTATGAAACTCAAATTTAACATCCCTAACAAAATAACCCTGATAAGGGTTGGCTTGATCCCATTATTTGCAATAATTCTTTTGGTTAACATTCCCAATAAAAATATTCTTGCAGCTTTTATATTTGGCGTACTCTCAATATCTGATTTTCTTGACGGGTATTTTGCAAGGAAGAAGAGGCAAGTAACGGAATTCGGCAAGCTTATAGACCCGATTGCCGACAAGTTGCTGATTTCGACAGCACTGATTTTTTTGGTTGGAAAAGGCGTTGAGATGTGGATGGCCGCTGCAATTATTGGCAGGGAATTTGTTATAACTGCAGTAAGAATTTACCTGTTGCCAGGTAAGATAGTCGTGCCTGCAAGCAGTTTCGGAAAAGCCAAAACAGTTGTGCAGAGCATTGCAATTGTATCTGTCCTTTTGCAGCTGCCTTTCAGCTGGCATGTAATGCTTGCAGCTGTCCTGCTTACCCTTATTTCAGGGCTTGAGTACTTAATCAGGATAAGGAAAATGACAGGAAACAAAATAGTCAATTTGCCGAATATTATAACATTAATCAGGTTTTTGTTGATTATTCCTTTTGTTTATTATTTTTTGAATTTAAGAATAGATACATCATTATTGATTTTTGCTGTAATAATCTTAAGCGACAAGCTTGATGGTATTTCCGCTAGATTGATGAATCAAAGAACAGAGCTTGGAAGCGGATTGGATTCTTTTACTGACTGGACATTGATAATCACTACATTTGTCCTTTTAGTTATAAAAAATTATATTGGCATTTTGTGGGCTATTTTATTGACTGTACCATCTATAATCAGCGGGATATTAAAAATGATATATGCCAAAAGACAAAAAATCGTGCCTGTCACTTTTATAGCAAGATTAAGCGTTGGACTGACTTATACAACAATAATATCCATATTAATAAATTTTGAATATAATATTTATTTGCTGATTTCTACAGTTGTAATAGCATATCTGGCAATGACTGGTTACGTATTTAAAACCTTAATGATGCTCAAGAGGCATATTGGCAAAAACAAGAAAGCAGTCTAAGGGAGTTTTTTTATTCTGAATGATGACACCATCAGTATTCCAAGGACAAGGTAGATGTATGGATAGAATCTAATTGGTGTGTTAAGAAAATAAGCTAATGGAATTATAATCCCGTTTAATGTTATCGGCATTCCCTGAAAAGAGCCTTTTAGCTCCATTATGTTGTATCTTGCCAGCCTAAGGATGCCGCAGAAAAGGAAGATTGTGAATGCTATTATGCCAAACGTAATTTGCAATTGGTTTATGCCCGATGCAAACTGCATCAAACTAAATCCAAAGATTGCAGGCGCAACCCCAAAAGAAACTGTATCGGCCAATGAGTCAAGCTCTTTGCCGAATACACTTTGCTGATGCATGAATTTTGCGATTTTTCCGTCAAGATAGTCAAAAACAACTGCTAGTAACAGCACAAATGAGGCGTAATTGAAATTATTGTCAATCGAAAATGTTATGCTTGCAATGCCCAAAGCAACATTTATCAGAGTAAACATATCAGCAAATTTTAATAGATTAATTATCCTGAACTCGTCTAAGTCAGTCTTTCTTCTTACAAACCTGAACTCCGATTTAATAAGAGAGTAAATTCCCGAAGATATGGTAAGCGCCAGCGCAATATACATCAAAATCCAGTCGACCTGCTGGTTTGCTATTGGCTGTATCATTGCCATGAGCTGGAAGAAATAGCTTACCTTTCCTAGCATTGTAGGCTTGAATTCCCTTCTTAAGTCCTTGTAAAGAAGTATTGTGCCTCCGATTATTGTGAGCATGTCCCTTGCAAGAATAATAACAGTGACCCAAACTGGGATTATTCCCTTTATTGTGAGGATTATTGCAGCAAGGTTAACAAGCAACTTGTCAGCAAAAAAATCAATTACGGAGCGCAATTGAGAGGGGTATCTTTTCCCTATGAAGTTTTCAAAGAATCCAACCACTGCAGTGAGAATGAAAATAAACAATGCTATATTTCTCCTGTTTAATATGAGCGATATTGCTACAACAAATGCGAGCACGCATCTAAGCCACGTGACTGTAAAGAATATCCTTTCCCTTTTGATTCTTAATCTCATTTCATTGCTTCTCGCATATGTATACAAAGCATGGAGGTATGTTTAAAGGCACAAATTTTGTAGAAATATCCGAAAAGTAATAATAAAGGTATTTTTTGAAGTTGTTTAGAAAAAATTGAAATATTACAAATTTACCCTTAGTTTTTAATGTTTTTTTAGTTTCTTCTATAACGAAGTATTTTTTATTTACAGGTAAATTAGTAAATGGTAACCCAGAAATAACATAATCAACTTGAGGCACATGAAACTTTTTAAGGTATTTACTTACATTTTCTGCGCTATCATTTATTATTATAACCCTGTTGTCATTTATGTTTTGCCTTAAATAGCTACAAAATTTCCTGTTGATTTCAAAGCATAATATTTTAGCGTCTTTTCTTGCCCTCTTGAGGATCTCTGTTGTCATGCGTCCGGTGCCAGGACCATATTCCACAATACATCTTGCATTTTTGAAGTCTATGCTCTTAAGTACCTCATCTGTCAAGAATTTTGAGCTAGGTATAATAGAGCCGATTTCTTTTGGATACTTTACAAATGCTGAAAAAAATAGCAATTTCTCGTCCATGAATTTCACCTCAAATTAGCTATCACACTTTCTCCTGCTTTAACGTGCTGATTTAGCCTAACCTTCAATACCACCCCTGTTGGAATTATAATAGTTGTCTGGCTTGACAAAGCTATCATGCCTATTTTTTCGCCTTTATTAACTTTTTGATTTTTTTTAACATAACACTTTATCCTTCTGGCTAAAAAACCTGCAATTTGTATGACTTTAACTTTTAGCTTTTTGTTTTGGATTACTATTTCGTTCTTTTCATTTTCAATGCTTTTGCTAAAGTCATATGCCTTGAAGAACTTGCCTTTAGCGTATTTTATTGATTTTACAATGCCTTGTATTGGCGCTCTGTTTATATGCGCATCCAAAGGCGACATGAAAATATATACGACATAGCATTGATTTGCAACATCTTTTGTCAACGCCTTTATTTTTCCAAACAAGCCCTTTTTAATGCTGATATTTTTATTATTTATCCTTAAAATGCTTATTATTCTTCCATCAGCTGGAGCTACTATATTATTGCCTTTGGGTATTGTTCTTTTTGGGTCCCTGTAGAAATTTATCAGGAATAAAATTAAGAATAAAATCAATGCAATAATGACTTTTGATATCCACCCCATAATCTTTGTTTAATTTGCATTAGATTTAAATCTTTTTATTGGGTTTAAAGCTTTGTTATTATAAATCAAGATTCCCAATGCAATAACAACAAGAATTATGCCTGTTACAACATGCTTTAGGTGTGGAGTTTTTTCATCCAAGCCAACAGCGGTATGCAATGCATGAGGCAAAAAAGCCAGAAACATGCCTATAAACAGCAATATTGTTCCAAAAATATCAATTAATTTATTAGCCATAAAAAATAAAAAAAGAAAAAGTCTTATGTTCACTCTTTGACGCCGTAAGCAACCCCCAATGAAACAATTCCAACTGCTATGTGCAAGTAGCTGATTGCAGCGTTTATGGCAAAAATGCTTGCTAACAAGCCACTAGCTCCTGGCACAAACCAAAGAACGCCGACAACAAGCGCTATAATGCCAGTCCACATGTTGGTTTTTTTGCCTGCCTGCCAAATAATTATTCCTCCACCCACAAGATGTAGCAGATTCTGAGCTAGGTTTACTCCGAAAATTCCAAGTATTGGCGCGTTAACAAATCCTACTAGTCCCAAAAGTACTAGCACAGCACCAATCACCATTGCATATGTTTTTTGTACATCTGCGATATGCACCACCTCCTTAAATGGTTTAGATATTCTTTTTCTTGTGTGTATTTAAGCTTTTCGCAGATTTGTATAGTGCAATAGATATGTTATAAAGTTATACAAAAGCTTTTTAAGAAGATAAACTATACTTAAGCTAAGATGAAATACATAATCTTAGATTGCTACACAGACGAGCCAGCTGGACTTGGAGTACCACCTTATCTTGGAACTTATCCAAGATATATAGCGGGCTACTTAAATGAAGATGTTACATATTTGACAATTGATGATTTAAGATTATGGAAGAAATACAATTCAATAATCAATACAACTAAACCATCACAAAAAACCGATATTACAACTTATAACTTGACAATCAATTACAAAAATATCCAGAAAATATTGGAAGAGACAGATGCTTTGATTGTTGTGCTTGGCGTTCATGTGCCTGGGAAGTATTTGTCAGCAATTCCTGGAACTTTGCATGAGATAATGCCAATGATTATGGATTTAAGATGCAAGAAGATATTGACAGGGCCTGCTGTTTTTGGAACTCAATTGTTTGGAGGAAGATTTTATGAGAAAGCTGATTTAAGCGTTTTTGATAAGGTTGATTATTCCATGTTCAATTTCTTGTATAAAGATGTTAAAGAGTATTCCATAAATGGAGCTTCTATAGTTAAACAAATTCCTGATTACAGGATGATAGAGATTGAGACAGGGCATGGCTGCGATATTGGGAAATGCAGCTTTTGCACAGAGCCTATAAAGAATAAAGTTGAATTTAGGGAAAAAGAAGATGTTTTAAGAGAAATTATTGAGTTTTACAATCTAGGCGCTAGATTTTTTAGACTGGGAAAGCAGACTTGCTTCTATACATTGCCTTATGCAGCTGAAATATTGAAGGAAATAAATGAAAAATGCCCTGACATAAAAGTTTTGCACATTGACAATGTGAATCCTGTAAAGGTTGTCATGGATAGAAAAAATGACTTTGAAATCACAAAGGCAATTGTTAAATATTGCACAAGCGGAAATATAGCTGCTTTTGGAGTTGAAAGCTTTGATATGGAAGTTGTGAAAGCAAACACTTTGAACACATCTCCACAGGTTGCTTATGAAGCAATTAAGATATTGAATCAGTTTGGAGCAGAAAGAGGAAATGACGGAATGCCTAAGTTCTTGCCTGGCGTGAATATAATCTTTGGATTAAGGAATGAAAGCAAGAAAACTCATGAAGAGAACATGAAATGGCTCAAGCGCATTTATGATGAAGGCTTGATGCTTAGAAGAATTAATATTAGACAAGTTGCAATATTTGAAGGCACTTCATTGTTTAATGAAGGCAAAGACAAATTTTTGAGAAAAAATAAAAAATTATATTGGAAATGGCGCAATGACATAAGGCAGAATATTGACTGGCCAATGCTGCAAAGAGTAATTCCTTCTGGAACTGTCTTGACAAACTGCTATGCTGAGATTTATGATGGAAATACTACTTTCTGCAGGCAGTTTGGAACATACCCAATAATAGTTGGAGTAAAAGGAAGGCTTGAATTGAAGAAATTTTATGATATTGAAGTTACTGGGCATATGTTGAGGAGTGTTACTGGGAAAGTAGTGGTGGAGAGGGAAGTTGTGGTTTAAATTTTTAATTTAAAATAGATACTATTAAATACACTTTAATGATTCTACTTTCTAAAAAATCATATTTTTGGAGGCAAAAATGGAACAAAAGCAACAAATGAATATAAACATTGATCCTTCAGTAAAACCACTTTATGCTGATGAGGTAGCAGTTGCATGTTCTATTAAGCAAGAAAAAGATGAAAAAGATAATTTTAAAAAAGAAGGAGTTGTGTCATTAATTTTCATAGACATAATAACTCAAAGTACAGTAGCTAGAGTTACATTAAGTAAAACAACAGCAAAAGCATTATCAAATATATTGAAAACTAACATAGAAGATATGGAAAAGAAACTTCTTAGTAAAGTTGAAGAAACGCCGATCAAAATAGAAGGTACTTCGTCAAAGGATTACATAGGATGATAAAATGCAATCAGGCGACAAAGTTAAAGTCCATTACACAAGCACTTTAAATGATGGGACTGTTTTTGATTCTTCTGAAGGAAAACAGTCATTGAAATTTGTAATTGGCAATGGTGAAGTTATTGCAGGTTTTGAAAATGGAGTTAAAGAAATGAAGCTAAACCAAGAAAAAACAATCAAAATCAATCCAAAAGATGCTTATGGTGAAAAGAATAGCCAATTAATAATTAGCGTACCAAGGAACAAATTTCCTCCAGAGCTAGAAGTCGGAGGCAGGCTGGTTCTTAAAGGGCCCCAAGGGCAATCTTTGAATGCTGTTGTAAGTGAAGTAAAACAAGACAGCGTGATAATTGACCTGAACCACCCATCGGCTGGAAAGGAACTGAATTTCAAGGTTAAGGTTGTTGCAATAAATTGAATATATTGGCGAGGCAAAAATTAGTGGCAGACAATTTTTGCTGAGCACTAAAATTTGTTGCGAAGCAACGGATTGAAATATTTCATTATCTTTTTCTTAAAATTTTCAACGAAACCTATTTAAACAGTTTTCTAATACAAAAACTTATGCCCTTGTAGCTCAGTAGGTGGAGCGTACGAGCATTGCTACGAAGCTGTTAACCTGTGAGTTAGACACCGTAAGAGAAATCCGGCAAAGGTCACCAGTTCAAGTCTGGTCAAGGGCGTTGGCTTGCCAAAACTGTAAAGTTTTGGCTCGCTTTCATCGGGCCTGTAGTTCAGTCTGGTTAGAATGCTCGAGTTTTAAGAAGAAACGGCAAAACTGATAACCAGATTGTTGGATATCGAGTGAAGCTCAAAAAAGCTCTCGAAGTCATCGGTTCAAATCCGATCAGGCCCATTTTTTTTCCATACAAATTTATTTATTATAAAATTCTGCAATTTTTGTAAACCAAATTTTTCAAATTTATTGAAAAATCTTTTAACTACCACAAAGTTTAAATATAAGTTATTATTTTAAAATAGCAACACTTTCATTTATAAAAAATAGGAGGGGTAAATAATGAATTTTAAAACAAAGTCTTTGGTTGCCTTGATTATAATTTCTATGTTCTTGTTGAGCAGTTGCGAGGTTTATCAGACTCTTTATGGAGCAGGTCCTAAGCCTGAAGAAAAGATGGAAGTGAAGAAAGTTGTAAGGCTAGAAGGCGAAAGAGCCAAAGATCCCTCAAATTTAGCAAAAGAACTATATGCAACGGCAACACAAACAGCACATGACCCATTCAAGGTTGGTCCAAACCCATTAGGCCCATTTGACAAAGGCAAATCGCTTGGGTTTACATTGCAGCAATGGCTGTCTGCAAGCGGAATTGGAATTTACAGCGTAGACGATGAAAATGCAGAGCTTGACTTATCCTTCAAAAATCTTGTACCAAATGGTATTTATACAATATGGTGCTCCAGAATCACATTCCCTCCAAATCCAAACATTGCAGACATGCCTTGCGGAGCAGAAGACGGCTCGGAAAATAGTTTCACAGCAGACGACAAAGGCGCTGGCTCATTCTCAGTAAAGCTCAAACCATTAGAGGCAAGCACAAAAGAAACAGCTTCAATGGTAGCATTGGCTTATCACAGCGACGGCAAGACATATGGTGCATCACCAGGAGACTTTGGCTCAAATACCCATGTGCAGATATTTTTCATGATGCCAGAGCCAACAAGCAGTGCAACAAAATTCCAAGTTCCAATCAAGTTTGTCAACCATATAGATGCAGGATTGCCAGAACAGGATGTTTTTGTTGAAGAAGAGAAAAAAGAAGAAGAAATAATGGAAAAAGAAGAAAAACCACCTTTGACTGGCGAGGTAACCAAAGAGGAAGTAAAGGAAGAAAAAATTGAAGTATCAAAAGAAAAGCCAGTTGTTATAGTAGTGCAGGAAACAGAGCTTGTAAGCTTATCACCGCAAGCTGAAGACCCTGACAAAGATACTGATTTGGTTTTTACGTTTACATCGCCCTTAAATGAAAATGGGGAATGGCAAACAACCTATGGAGATTCTGGAGAGTACACTATTACCCTTACAGCATCAGATGGAGAATCAACAACATCTCGAGATGTTTTGATAATTGTAAACAAGAAAGAAGAAACTCCAACAATTGACAGCGCAAAGCCAATTGAAAGCGGCTTAGCAATTGATGAAACAAAGGCTGTTGAGTTTAGCATTGCTGCAAGCGATTTGAACAAAGATCCTTTGACATATGCATGGAAGCTTGATGGAGTCGATGTTGGCAATGAAGACAAGTACGCCTACCAATCAACTTATGAGGATTCAGGAACACACACTGTCAAAGTTGATGTTTCAGATGAGCTGTCAAGCGCAAGCAAGATATGGTCTGTAGATGTTAAAAATGTGAACAGGAAGCCAGTTTTGGAGAAGATAGATGACCTAAAAGCCAAAGAAAATGATAAAATAACAATAACTGCATTGGCAACAGATGACGACAAAGATAAAATAACCTATGCTATCAGCGATGATAGATTTGAGCAAGAAGACAATGTATTTACATGGCAAACTAACTATGACAGCGCAGGCACTTACCAAGTTACTGTAAGCGCAAATGACGGGCAGGATACAACAGAGCAACAATTTATGGTTACTGTTGAGAATGTAAACAGGCCACCTGTAATAACAGATATAATTCAGAAAAAATAATTATTTTTTTATATTTTCTTTTTTCATCAAAAATCATTGATTTTTGAATGTGCTCAGAAATCTAAAAGATTTCTGACATGAGGGGGAATAAATGAATAAAAGAGTTGCATTATTGGTAACTATATTTTTGGTGCTCCCCTCTATTGTTTTTTCTATTACCACTTTTACAGTTCAGGAGACAGAAAAAGTAAGCTTGCAAACAAATGTGACTGATCCAGACTCTGACAAGCTTGTAACAACATACACATCGCCCTTAAATGAAAATGGGGAATGGCAAACAACCTATGGAGATGTTGGCAATTACACTGCAACCGTAACTGTTTCTGATGGGGTAACAAGAGTTTCAGAAGATGTGTTAATAATTGTTGAAAAGAAGGAAGAGCAGCCAATAATTGAGTATTTTACTCCAGAACAAGAGACATTAAGCATCAAGGAATCAGAGTCAATTGAATTTATGATTTCGGCAACTGATTTGAATAAAGACAAACTAAAATACGAGTGGTTTTTGGATGGTAAAAAGGTAAAAGATGGGCAGGAATATACTTATGACACAACATACAATGATGATGGCAGCCATGAAATAAGAGTTGAAATTTCTGATGGAACAGCAACAACAAGCAATGAATGGGATGTTAATGTGGAAAATGTTGATGTTGAAGAAGTGCTTAATGGGATAGAGGATGTTACTATAAATGAAAATGAGGTTGTTAAACTGAAACTTCCAAATTTTGAACAATATGGACTGGTTTATTCAATTTCAGAGCCTCTTGGCAACAAAAATGAGTGGAAAACAGGCTATGAGGATGCTGGCACTTATAAAATAAAGGTTCATGCAGAGGGAAAGGGATTTAGCGACGATAAAACTGTAAAAGTTATTGTTAACGATGTTGACAGAACTTTAATTTTTGACAGCATAGGAAACAAGATTTTAAATGAGAATGAAGAGCTTGTCATAGCATTAAATGCCAATGAACCTGATGGCGATGAAATTACTTATTCTGCAAATAATATGCCAAATGAGGCAGAGTTTGAGGGAAATGTATTTACATGGAAAACAAGCTACGACACTGTTAAAAAAGAAGGCTTTGTTGACAGGGTAATGGACAAATTCAGGGTATTAAGCAAGAGCTTTTATATCCAGTTTTCTGCTTCTTCCAAGGATAAAAAATTAGTGCAAAATATTATTGTAACTGTCAAGGATGTTAACAGGGCTCCTGTGCTTGAAGATATGGAACCGATAGCAATAAACGAAGGCGATACATTAAAAATTGCTCCAAAGGCATACGACCTTGATGGCGACAAAGTAAAGCTGAGATATTCAGGATTTATCAATACAGATACTTTCAAGTCAGGCTTTGACGATGCAGGCACCTATTATGTTAAGGTGACTGCAAGCGATGGCTTGCTTGAAACCTCAAAGTTTGTCCAGATAAACATCAATCAGAGCAATCGCGCACCAGTATTCAGCAAAATCAAAGAAATAAAATCAAGAGAAGGAGATAATATTGCTGTATTGTTAAATGCATACGACCCTGATGGCGATGAAATTACTTATTCCTTAGATAATCAATTAGATGGTTATTCGCTAAAAGGGAATGCATTCTTGTGGACACCATCATACAATTTGGCAAATAAAAAAGAAACAACAAAATTTGCTTTGGTGTTTGTTGCAAATGATGGCAAAGCCGAAACAAGGCAGATTGCAAAAGCAGAAATAACTGATAAAAACAGAGCACCAAAAATAATCGATGCGACTAAAAGCATTGCTGCAAAAGTAAATCAGCCTGTGCTTATGTTTGTCAAAGCAGTTGATGATGATGGAGACGAATTGACTTATACATGGAATTTTGGTATTTTAGAGAAGTATAAAGCAACTGGAGCACATCAAAGAACATTCACAAGCAAAGGCACAAAAGTTGTCAAAGTAATTGTAAGTGATGGAATTGATGAAGTGGAGCAATTGATAAATGTGAATGTGGTTTGATAGCTTATATAATTTTTTATTTCACCAACATTTATAAACCACCTTTTCTTCTTATAGCTTATGCCGAAATCAATCAAGCTTGATGACGAGTTCGACAGCGGTGTTCTTAATATCGCTTTAGACACATTAAAGATTGGAAAGCAGGCATTAATATTTGCAAATACAAAAAAATCCGCTGAAAAAACTGCTGAGGAAATCTCAAAAAAAATGAAAAGCAACAGTGAAATATTAAATACATTGGCAGAGCAGGCATTAAATGTTCTTTCAAGGCCCACAAAGCAGTGTGAAAGGCTTGCTTTTTGCCTGAAAAAAGGAATTGCCTTTCATCATGCAGGCTTGACTCAGGAGCAAAAAGCAATTATTGAGGATAATTTCAGGAATGGTGCAATAAAACTAATATGCTGCACGCCAACGCTTGCTTATGGAGTTGATTTGCCTGCTTACAGGGCAATAATAAAAGACTTGAAAAGGTACACAGTGCATGGATTAACGTGGATACCTGTTTTGGATTATTTGCAGATGTCTGGTAGGGCAGGAAGGCCAAATTATGACAGTGAAGGGCAGGCAATTGCAATTGCATTGACAAATGGGGAAAAGGAAAAAATAGAAGAGAGGTATCTGAATGGTTTGCCAGAAGAGATTTACTCAAAGCTTGCAGTCGAGCCTGTTTTAAGAACTTATGTTCTGTCACTGATAGCAGCCAATTTCATCACAACAAAAAAACAGCTTTTTGATTTTTTTGACAGGACATTTTATGCACACCAATTCAAGGATTTAAGGAGATTGCATGCAACTATTTCCAAGGTTATTGACATGCTTGAAGAATGGGAATTCATAATGACCTCTAAAAATGATTTTTCAAGCGCTAATGAGCTAGCAGATGAAAAGTTTAAAACTACCTTAATAGGCAAGAGGGTTGCTGAACTTTATATCGACCCTTTGACTGCTTATTTTGTAATAACATGCATGAGAAATGCCAGCGATAAAAAAATTGATGCCTTTTCATTCCTGCAGATGATATCGCACACTTTGGAGATAAGGCCTTTATTGAAAGTTGGAATTAGAGAATATGAAAAAGTGCAGGAAGCAATGCTTGAGTTTAGCGATTTTTTGCTGGAAAATGAGCCATCAATGTATGAGCCGGAATACGAGGATTTTCTGAATTCTGTGAAAACTTGCCTGATGTTTAACCATTGGATAAATGAGCAGGATGAGGAGTTTTTGCTTGAGGAATACAATGTAAGACCAGGAGAATTTAAGGTTAAGCTTGAAATTGCAGACTGGCTGCTTTATGCAGCTGAAGAAATAGGCAGGATAATGCATTACCAATATCTGCTAAAAGAGATTGTAAAATTAAGATTGAGGTTAAGATATGGTGTTAAAGAAGAGTTGCTGCCTTTGGTAAGGCTGGAAAATGTTGGAAGGGTAAGGGCAAGGCTATTATTCAAGAACAGGCTAAGAGACATTAAAGATTTAAAAAATACTGACCTGACAACTCTAACCCAAATTCTTGGCGAGAAAACAGCTTTAAGTGTCAAGAGACAGCTAGGCCAAGAGCGAATGAAAGTGCCTGAAAACAAAAGGAAAGGGCAAATAAGCTTGAGGGATTGGGAAGAATAAAAAAGATTAAAATATTCTTATTTTAAATCTTCAATCCGTTCGCTTCGCTCACAAAATTTTGTGCTAGGCAAAAATCTTCTGCCAGTGATTTTTGCCTCGCCTATTTATCCAATAAAAAAACACAAGCGGTTTACTTTTATTATGCTGTTAATCTAAAAGTCGCTCTTGTTATTTTTTATTTTTAATTGTTTGTATATTTATTATTTTATCTTTTAACAAAAATTTATAAACAATATTCTTAATCTATAGGTGCTTATTGCTCCTGTAGTATAACGGATCAGAACGCGAGGTTGCGGTAAACTCATGTTTTGGTAGAAACCTTGAGATCGGGGTTCAATTCCCCGCAGGGGCATTCCACAAGCTTTAAGTACCAATTCTCTTTAATAAGCCCATGCTTCCAACGAGAATATTAGGCAAAACCAAGCACAAAGCTACAATTTTCGGGCTTGGAGGAGAGGGAATTTTAAGGACAACAGGCTGCTTCAAAGAGGCAGAAGCTGTGATTAAAAAGGCTGTTGAAGTCGGTGTTAATTACTTTGATACTGCTCCAGCCTATCAGCAAAGCCGCGATTATCTCGGGGCACATTTATGGAAGTTTGCAAAGCGCGAGCAGGTTTTTCTGGCTTCAAAAACACATGACAGAAGCTATGAAGGCACAATGCTGCTTCTGGAAGATTCCTTGAAGAGATTAAACACAAGCTACCTTGATTTATTACAGCTCCATGACTTGCGCACAAAAGAGGACATTAATGAAATATTTTCAAGCAATGGGGCAATCCATGCGCTGGAAGACGCGAAGAAACAAGGAAAAATAAGGTTTGTTGGAATTACAGGACACCACGATCCAAAAATCCTTATTGAGGCAATAAAAAGATATAGCTTTGATACAGTATTGCTTTGTGTTAATGCCGGCGATTGCCATTACATGCCGTTTATTAGCTCTGTCATTCCAGAAGCCAGAAAGAAAGGAATGGGTGTTATAGCTATGAAGGTAACGGCACAGGGAAATGCCCTGGTTTCAATTACAATTAAAGAAGCCTTTTATTACACACTAAGCCAAGATGTTGATTTGGCAATAATTGGCTGCAAAACTTCGCAAGAAGTTCAGGAAAATTCTAATCTTGCAAAAAATTTCAGCCAGCTTGGTAAAGAAGATTTAAAACGAATTGAGAATAAGACGAGAAGTTCTGCCACTGAAACAAATTTTTTCAAGAAATCGTACTAAATATTCAAAATATAGGCATAAAGACTTCTTCTTTTGGAAACCTCAGCTTCGCTTGATGATTGTCAGCAGAATAGCCTATAGGACATAATGCTGTTGACAAAATTTAAATTATATTGCTGATTTCTTTTCTAAAATGTCTAAATACAAGCTTGTTTGCTTTGATGTTGACGGCACTTTGATAGACAATGTGACTTTTTCATGGTCTATATTCCATGACTATTTCCAGACAGACAAGCACAGAAGGGAAGATGCTAAAAAGAAATTCTTTGACGGAGAAATAACTTATTTGCAATGGGCAGAGCATGACATCAATTTATGGAAGGAAAAAAACCCTAAAAAGGAGGATTTCCTTAAAGCAATAGGGCATCTAAGGCTAATGAAAGGTGCTATGGAAACATTAAATGAGTTGAAAAGAAGAGGACTTAAGCTTGCTATAATATCAGGCTCGCTTAATATTATTTTGGAAAAATTTCTTCCAAATTACAATGAATTTTTTGATGATGTTTTTATCAGCAGGATATATTTTGACGAAAATGGATGTATTAGCAAAGTTGATGCAACTGAATACGATGTTGATGCAAAAGTATTAGCCCTTAAAAAAATTGCAGAAAGGGAAAAAATAAGCCTGAAAGAGTGCGTATTTGTTGGAGACTACTTAAACGACAAAAAAATAATGCAGGAAGCCGGGCTTGGAATTGCGTTTAACTGCAAGCATGACGAATTAAGGAAAGTAGCTAATGTCTGCATAGATAAAAAAGATTTAAAGGAGGTTTTGAAATATGTTTTATAATCTTTCCTTTAAAGCAGCGTAAATAATCGGCATTGCAATCGTGGCATCGCAAATCAAGTCGACAAATTTTGCCTTTGGATTAAGCTTGCCCCATGAAATTCCTTCTTTTAGCTCTGCTCCGGAGCTTCCCCCTGGTTCTGGCCTGTCCATAGTTACCTGCACGCCATAATATGCTGATTTTGGAGTTAGTTGCATTGCCTGCTGGATATAGTTTTTCGGAACCCCGCCTCCAAAGTAAATCACTCCGGCTTTTTTCGCAGTCCAAGCAAGGTCAATAATTTCTTTCAAGTCTTCAAAGGCTCTTGTTTCAACAGCCTTGCCTTTTGCCAATTGCCCCCAAATCATCAAGCCAATTCCAGAATCAGATATTGCAGGACAAAATATTGGAATTTTATTTTCAAAACATGCTTTTAATATTGATTTGTTCGGAGTTAGTCTGCCAAGCTCCCATAGAAAGTCCTTTATTGATTTTTTTTCTTTCAGCTTTTCAAAATTTTTTCCAATAAAGTCTTCCATGCCCTCGTAAATCTTGTTTGGCATGTAAGAATCATAAACCCTGTCAAACCCCTTTTTGTGCAGCTCGGCATCGTCAGCACCTGCTGAGCCTTGATAATGCCTGTAGCCAAGCGCTTCCCCTAAGTCATGAGTCAAGGTAGCTCCTGTTGTGACAACAACATCAACCCATTTATTTTCTATAATATCAATTATAATTTCCCTCATGCCACCTGGAACAAGAGGGCCTGACAATCCAAGAAAAACCTTGCATTGCTTGTCTTTAATCATTGCTTCGCATATATTTACAGCTTTTCCAAGCCTGCTAGCTCCTAGAACACCAGTTAAATTCATCTGCTTGACTAATTCATTCACTGTCAAAGTTTTTTTGATTTTTATATGTTGGACTGGTTTCATTTTTTGTTAAAGTTTTTCTTTAGTAAATGTTGCTGGGCTTCTTGCCGTAGACAGTGTCATGCGAGGTTCGCCTCGCTCACCATCTCACTGGCAATTTCAATAAAATATTATATTTTAAAAATAAAAACTCTATAAGAATAATCAAAATCTATGCTCCTTGTTTTCTAACAGTGCACATACTCTTAAGAAAACACAATAGTTATTTAAATCTTGCCAAATATGAGTTTTGAAAATGAACTTATTGATTGATGTGCATTCCCATCTGGACCATTCATTGCTGATAAATAAAATTGATGAAATAATCAATAGAGCAAAAAATGCCGGGTTAAAGCACATAATAACAAACGGCATAAATCCAGAAACAAACAGGACATGCCTTGAGCTTTCCAAGAAATATGGTATTGTAAAGTGCGCAATGGGGATTTATCCTAGAAATGCTTTAAAGAAGGAAATAGAAAGTGGTGAATACCCATTAAAGATTGAAGATTTCAATATAGATGATGAAATGGAATTTATTAGAAAAAATAAAAATAGTATAGTTGCAATCAGCGAAGTTGGATTGGATTTTGTTAATGGAGAGGATAAAGAACAAATTGAAGACTTTCAAAAAATGATAAAGATTGCTGAGGAATTAAAAAAACCGATTGTTGTGCATTCTAGAAAAGCAGAATTAAAATGCATAGAGATGCTTGAATCTTCAAAAAATAAAAAAATTATTATGCATTGCTTCTCTGGAAAAAAATCGCTTGTCAAAAAAGTTGAAGACAACGGATGGTTTTTAACAGCTCCAACAATTGTTGTGAGGAGCCAGCAGTTCCAAGATATTGTTAAGAATGTCGCAATTTCGCAGCTTTTTTGTGAAACCGATAGTCCGTATCTAAGTCCATACAAGAATCAATGTAACGAACCTGCTTTTGTGATTGAAAGCTACAACAAGATTGCTGAAATAAAGGGTATGGATATTAATGAAGTTGTAAATAACATCTACATGAACTGGCATAAAGTGTTTGAGTAATATAGTTAATTTTAAATATTATCTAATAAAGAATCAACATATGAAAAATTTAATATTCATTTTACTGCTTTTTCTGATACCACAAACTGTTTATGCTGAAACCAAAATATTTTCAGGCAATATCCTAACAGACACGGATAAAGTAATCGATGGTGGCACTTTCAAGTTTACTTACGACGAAATCAGCAAAAAGGCTTTTGTGCAGACGCCATCAGGAGGACTAATTGTAGAGAATGGCGCTTGCAAGCCAAATAATATATTCAGGGTGTGCATAAACAGGGCAAATTTCTCGCATAAGAACGTAACTACTTATGTATATTATTACGAAGTTGATGCAACAATATACAAGCTAACAGGAAGCTTATCAACAAGCAGCAAATCAATTCTAACTAATTTATTGCAAGGAGAATCAACTGAATTTACAATAACCATAACAAACCCAACGGATTTTGATATTACAAATATCGCTCTAAACTATGATTTGACACCTTTCTATGTTATAGATGTTAAAGGTTGTGAGCAAAATTACAGGCAAATACAATGGAAAGGCTCGCTTCAGCCAAAATATGATAAAACATGCACTGCAACAATTGCAGCAGAAAAAGAAGGCACTCAAAATTTAGCAGGAAATCTGAGCTATTTTAACGGGTTTGAAACAGAAAAAAAGACAACAGATTCTGTAACAATAAAAGTGCTTCCAAAACAGCTAAAGATAAGCCAATTTACCGATAAAAACATTGAAATAAAAAAACCATTTTACCTTAACATTTCTTTACAGAATATCCATTCAAGCGAGGATATAAATTCGCTTGCTACAATCATAATTCCAAGCCATGTTTCTCTTGTCAAAGACACACCTGTTTTTGAGAAAAATGCGAGAGTTTTGAAACATAGCTTAATACTAAAGCCAGGAGCAGGAATAAATTACTCATTATACATGGAAAAACTTTCAGAAGGCGAAGAGCCAATAAACTCAAGGTTTGATTACACAATAAAGGGCATAAGCGATGCAATAGAAAACAGCACTTTTGTGGATATTATAAGCGTGCCAACAATCAAAACTTCTGAACCTGAAATAGAAAAAGAGAAATCTACAACAGCAAATTTAACAACAGATAAAGAAGCCCAGAGTTCAAAAGAAATAGATGAAAATAAAACAACTGCAGCAGAAATTGAGCCTGCAAACAAAACTATAGAAAAAGTTATATCAGCAGATTTGCAGGAATCAAAATCTTTCAGTAAAACTATTTTATTGCTAAGCATAGTATCTCTTGCTATATTCATAATTATAATACTTGTTATTTTTAAAATAAGAAAAAGAAAAAAAGAAAAAGAAAGCGACGAATTGGCAGAAAGAGTAAAAGAAAAATTAAAGGCATCAATTGATGAGCAAATAAAATAAAAACAAAAGATTTTTAAGCTCGATATCTAATGCAAGTTCTATGAAAATCAGCGTAGACACTAAAGAGGACTCACATGACGATATCAGAAAAGTAATCAAGATGCTGCAGCACCTTGTTGGCGATAATCAAGAAGTTTTTACAAATCAGCCATCTCCTGAATCAGGCACAGAAACTGCTGGAAGCCCATTCGCCAATATTTTTGGTGATACGTCTTCTACTTCTGAAACATCAACAACAGCTTCAGAAACAACCCAAGAAACAACAGAAGAAACAAGCCAGTCAACAGAAGACTTGTTTGCAGAGTTATTTAGCGAAGAAGAGCTAAAGAAAATGGACACTGCTAAAATTAAGGAAGAAGAAGAGGAAGTCAAACCTAAAAGCAAAAGAGCAAGCATAGAGTTTTATTAAACCTCAATTATCTTTCCTTTCTTGCCAACATTAATTACTTTTGTTTTGCCAATCATTTCTTCTATGCCTTCTGCTTCATGGACATGGCTGCATAATAAAATATCTGGCTTGAATATGTCAATCGCTTTTTTTACACCTTCGCTTCCTGGAAATATATTTGAAAATTTCTCCATTAAAGAGCCGCTAGGATGCACATGGGTTACTAAAATCTTCATCTTTGCATCCTTAATCCTTTCATAGCCTTTTTTTATCAATTCAAAAATCTCATCTTCGCCAAGCTGGAACAACCCAATATTTGCTCCACCGCATCCAAACAAGCCAACGTCCTTGTATTTAATCGAGTAGCCATGCAGGTTAGTTGCCCCATAAAGTTCAGCCAGAAAATCAGCAGTTGCAACAGTTTCGTGATTGCCGGGAATTAAAATAACTTTTTTATGCTTCTTGACAAAAGGGCCTATTATGCCTTCTGTAGACGACTCTGAATAAGTCAAATCTCCGCAAAGAACAATTAAATCAATGTGCTCCTTTTCTGCTTGTTCTGCCAGTTTTTTGGCTTGGGAAGTGTCGCCATGTATGTCACCAGCTGCTAGTATTTTTAGCTTTGTTTTGTGCTTGTTTTCCATAAACAAAAATAAAGAATAATCATTTAAAAACTTATCTCTCTATAACCTTTACTGCTTCAGTCAATTCAATTATCTTGCTGGGCTTGCCTTCTTTTTTGCCTTCATAAATCACAAAATCAATTCCACCCTTAATTGCCGGATCCAAGTCTTCCAAAGAAGTCATGTAATCTTCATTTGTTCTGTTTACTGATGTTGTAATAATGGGAATTTCCGCTTCAGCAACAACATTTCTTATCCAATGGTTTGGAATTCTAATTCCCAAGGTGTTTAACCCTGAATTAACGCTTCTTGCAACACAATTATTTTTTAATTTTAAAATCAAGGTGTATGGGCCGGGAAGTTTTTCAAGCCACTCTTCTGCTTCCTTTGTAATAATGCAATTTTGATTGATCCATTCCAATGAAGGCGCAATCACAGAAAACGGGTTTGTTTGCCTGCCTTTAAGCTGCCTTACTTTTTTGACAGCATTTGAAAGCTCTGCATTGCAGCCAATGCCATAAATTGTATCGGTAGGATGAATAAAAACAGTGCCTCTTATTATAGCGTCTATGATTGATGACCTTTCCCTATTAAATTCATCAAAATTTAAAATACGCATGAAATGCAGAAATAGATGATGGTATAAATAGTTTTGTGTTAATATGGTAAGTGACACAAATCTTAGGACAATTTATTTGTCACTTATTTTCTAATAAAAAATAAAATCTTAGCTTAAGTAGCCCACCATAAACCCTTCTTCCATGCTGTTTATTTCATCATCTTCTACATATTCTTCCAAGATTTTCTGACTGTAAAAATCTTCTTCATCTTCCTCTGGAAATATTTCTTCCATTTTCATCACCTTATTTTATATTAATGCCGCTGAATTGAGCATCAAAGTTTTTCAATTGCTTGTTTGTCCTTATTGTTAATTCCTTGATTTGTTGGTAAAACAAATCTTCAACAAATTCATTGCTTAGTTCCATTTCGGGTCACCTTTGAAATTTTAAGCAGGAAAGTTTTGGGGTGAAAAAGCAAACTGCAAACTTTTCCTGCAGTAGATAATCAGTTCTTTGGGTTTAAATATTTCATCCAAGAATGTCCAGTGTCCAGTGGTTATTGTCTATATTGAAAATAAACAAAATATATATAAAAAACAAAATCTTACCTTCAATTTATGAGATGCGCTCATCTTATTGTCTCAGGAAGAGTCCAAGGAGTTTTCTTCAGAGCCAATGTAAGAAACAAAGCCAATGAATTGGGGTTGAAAGGCTATGCAAAAAATCTTCCTGATGGAAATGTTGAGGTTGTGGCTGAAGGCGATGAGGAAAAATTAGAAGAATTAATTGAATTTATGAGAAAAGGGCCTGGTGTTGCAAATATTGAAAATATAAAAATAACTCATAAAGAACCAGAAAACTTTAAAAACTTTGAAATAAGGCATTAAGCTATGGGGTGGAAATATTTTATTTTATTGTTTTCTTTGTTTTTGTTAATTTCATGTACTGTGCAGCAAGAGCATATTGCGCCGCAAGCAACCCCAAATCAAGTGAAAAATGTTGATATTCTAAAAAATGAAGACACATCCAGCATTTCAACTGAAAATGTCAATTATTTTGGAAATTCTGTTGGCTTTCTTGCAAAGCCGAATAAAGAAGGGGTTTATCCGGCTGTTGTCATGATACATGAATGGTGGGGCATGAATGATAATATCAAAGAAATGGCAAGAAGCCTTGCTGCAGAAGGCTATGTTGTTTTGGCTGTTGATTTATTTGGTAAAGTTGCAAAAGATGCAAACGAAGCAAGGCAATTGATAACTCTGATAAATAAAAACCCTGCTGAAGCTGTTGAAAATATGAAAACTGCTGTTGAATTTTTGAAAAAACAAAATAATGTAGACAAAGAAAAAATAGCGTCGATGGGATGGTGCTTTGGAGGCGGAATGTCTTTGCAGCTTTCTTTGAATGAGAAGCTTGCGGCAACTGTGATTTATTATGGGCAGCTTGAGACAAACACATCAAGGCTTTCTGTCATAAAATGGCCTGTGCTTGGCATTTTTGGGAGTTTGGACACTTCAATTCCTGTTGAATCAGTTAAAAAATTTGAATCTGCGTTAAATGAATTAAAAATAGAAAATGAAATTCATATTTATGAAGGCGTTGGGCATGCTTTTGCAAACCCAAGCGGAGCAAATTATGCTCCTGAGCAGACAAAGGACGCTTGGGAAAAGACAGTTGAATTTTTAAATAGGAATTTAAAAGATAAAATCTAAAACTCCGTCAACTTTTTCTCAGCAGCATTCTTGATAATTGTTGTGTTGCCTTCATCTCCGCCAGCTGTCTTTTCAACTGCTATGAACTTGTTTTTTTCAAGCTTCTCAATTTTTCTTTGGAATGACTTGTAAACAAGTTTGCCTCCATTTTGCTGATACATTTTAAAGAAGTCGCCAATCCTCTTGCCGGAGTTTTTCCTGACCAAATCAAGAATAAGCTGCTCGTCTGCCGCAAGCTCTTCAGGGTTTTTGATGCTGAAGTCCTTAATCTTTTCCAATGCAAGCTGCGCATGCTCAGCCGTTATCTTCCTTGAGGACTTGTCCTCGGCAATTACACCAGATTGCTTCATCAAATATAAGCCTGTTCTTATGTCCTGCATTTCAAATGCTTTCTTTACAATTATTTCAAAGGCGTTGCTGTCCCAAACATTGGGCTGGAAAGCATATTCCATCCTCTGCTCCAGTATGCCTTTTGTCTCATCATGATTATACGGCTTGAATTCAAGAGTTTCTGGCATCAATCTTGATTTGATTCTTTCATCAAGGTCGGCAATCCACTCCTTGTAATTTGTTATAAGTATTATTGCTTTTCTGCTTATCTCTTCAAGAGTCATATAGAGAAAATCCAGTTCTTCCAGCTTGTCAACCTCATCAAGCGCAATAACAACAGATTTCTTGTTGAGAGTCTGCTTTATCCACCTGAAAAGCTCTTCTGTTTTCTTGTTCTGCACGAACTTGAAGTTCATCTGGTCGCAGATGTCAAGCAATATCTTGAAAGTGGTGTTATGCTTCCAGCAGTTTATATATAGTGGTATTATGTCTTCTGTTTCCTCCTCAAGCTCCTTTAGGATGTGCCTGCATGCAACTGTCTTGCCTATGCCCGGCTGGCCGTAGATGAAGCAATGCCTGCCAGTATTTTCATTGAACAATGGCTTTATGCATGCTGCAATTGCCCTTTGTTCCTTTTCCCTGTAAGGCACAAGTTTGGGAATAAAAGAAAAATCTAGCGGAACATCGCTTTTCTCCTTGAACAGGCTTTCAGAGCTTCCTAGAATGTCCTTGAACAAACCACCCATTTTTAGTTGTATTAGTTTTAATGATTTATATACTTTTTGCTAAAATCTAGCGCCACATTTAGTGCAAAATCTAGCTTGCTGCCTTAATTCACTTCCGCATTGATGACAATATTTAATTTGTTGAGTTTGATGTTGTTGTATTCTATGGTGCTCTTTTTTATTCATTCTCTTTTTTATCAAATTAAAAATTAGTTTAATAATACCAACAAAAATGAAAAATAATCCAGCATAAAAGAAAAATATTAGTTTTTGATAATTTAATTTCCATGAAAAAATTGATACAAACAATCCAACTGCAATATATATTAATCCATGAATTTTTACCATTTTAGAGTTTCTTTAAAAATTCCTCCCTTGTTATTTTTAAATCATGTTTTATGATTTTAGTAAGCAGTCCAGGACCTAATTCTTCTCCAGAGTGATGTGGGATAGTTATTTTTCTTCCATCAGGATGCTTAAATATCATATGGCTTCCTGTTTGATGGTCAAAAACAAAACCCAATTTTAAAACTACTTTTGCCACTTCTTTGCCAGTAAGCTTAGGCAGCTTAGCCAAGAACTACACCTCTATTTGCTGTATTCCTATAAAATTTCCAGAAATTTCGGGTTCTTCGGCACTTTTTAAATATGCCCTAATCGCTTCTTTTGTTCTTTCCATTAATTGGTCTATGGTTTTTCCCTGGGTATGGCATCCGGGAAGTCCAACCACTTCAGAAACATACCACCCATCTTCGTCTTTCTCTATTACTACAGTAAATTTTTTTGGCATATTATTGTTAATGCAAAAAAGGTATATAAATGTTGCTATTACGGCTGATGAGTTAAGGTCACATAATATTAAAAAATTTTAAAATCCAGTTAATTGAATTGGCTATCAAACCAGCTAATAAAGCAATTAACAGAATTATCCCCAAAATTATTGTAAATTCTTGTATGGTATAGGTGCGAGAGTGTTTCATTTTCCTAATCTTCTTTCTATTTTGAAGGAAATAAAAGTACCTCCTTCACAATTTCTTTACCCTGTTCATCCTTTTCAGTGCATTGGCATGTTTCATTGGATTTGAATATAATACTAATCCTTTCATATTCCTTTTGGAAAGCCTCGTCAAGTTTTTCTTTAGTAATTCCATTTTTAACTAGATTTTGCAAATTTTCAGAACATCTATAAATACATGTATTTTTAAAATAATTAGCTTTTTCTGGTGGAGGCTCCCAAGTGCTTTCAGACTTTACAATATTTAAGTTATTTTCTTCATCATTAATTGGAATAATTTTATAACCCGGTGTAAAATGGTCTTGAACAAATCTATTTGCACAACCAAGGCTACTCCCACAATAACTAACACAAGATTTATAACAATCTTGTGCATAACTATCGCCGTAATCTTCTTTGAAAGAATTACAATTAGTTTGACATTGCATAGCTACCATATTACGTACCGAATTGTCCATATCTTTTTCTAATGCATTTAGATTCTTATCTGCTTCTTTCATTGATTCTCTAAAAAATCTATCCTCAGGACTCTCGCAACTTGATAGAATAAAAATTAAACTAAAAAGAGCAAACAACAATTTTCTCTTTATTTGATTCACTTTAATCTTTCCATCCTCTTTCTCAATAATCTTTATTACTCTTTCTTCCCAATCACTTTCTTTCCCATAAACTTTTGTAATACAATTGGAACTTTGATTGAGCCGTCTTTCTGCTGGCAGTTTTCAACAATCGCCCTTATTGCCCTTCCAGTTGCAATTGCTGTGCTGTTTAATGTGTGCATAAATTCTTTTTCTTCGCCTTTTTTATACCTAATATTGAGCCTTACTGCCTGATAAGAAGTACAATTTGAGCAGCTTATGACTTCCCTGTATAAATTCTCGCGAGGAAACCACGCCTCTATATCATATTTTTTTGCAGCAACTGTCCCGATGTCGCCAGTGCATATGTTGACAACCCTGTAAGACAATTTTAACTGTTGAAATATTTCTTCGCCATTTTTTAATAATTCCTCATGAAACTGCCATGACTCTTCTGGTTTGCAGAAAATAAATTGCTCTACCTTGTTGAAGTGATGCACTCTGAATAAGCCCCTTGTGTCAATGCTGTGGCTTCCGAGCTCTTTTCTGAAGCATGGGGAAAATCCAGCAAATTTCATAGGCAATTGCTTTTCATCAAAAGTCTCATTCATGAGCATTGCAGCAATTGAATGTTCTGAAGTTGCTATCAGCAATAAATCTTCGTCCTCAACTTTATACATCATTGTCTCAAAATCCTTTAAGTCTGTAACTCCTTCATAAGGCTTTCTTCTCATCATCAAAGGCGGTTGAATTAAAACATAGCCCTTTTTAGCAAGAAAATCAACAGCAAAATTTACTAAAGCAAGCTCAAGCCTTGCAATGTCACCCATCAAATAATAAAATCCATGCCCAGAAACTTCAGCAGCTTTTTCAAAATTTGCCAAGCCAAGTTCTTGAAGCAATTCTCCATGCGGCTTTAGCTCAAAATCAAATTTTGGTTTTGTGCCCCATGTTTTAACAACAACATTGTCATTTGCGTCTTTTCCAACAGGCACAGACTCATGAAGTACATTAGGCAATCTCATCAAATAATACTCTATCTTATTCTTTAGCTCTTCAATTCTTTCATCGCTTTGCTTTATCTTGTCAGGCAACTCTTTTGCTTCCTTCACTTTTTCTTTTATGTCCTTGCCTTGCTTCTTCAGCTTATTTATTTCATCAGTTATCTCATTTCTTCTCTGCCTTAGTTTTTGGTTGTCTTGAAGCAGTTTTCTGTATTCTACATCGCTCTTTAGCAAATCTTCTAGCCATTCAATTTTTTCTTTTTCATTTCTCTTTTCCAAATCCTTTCTTACAGTTTCAGGATGCTCTCGAATAAATTTTATGTCAAGCATAAGAAAAGAATTCGTTAGAATGTATAAAAAGGTTTTGGGTGCCGTTCAAAAAGTCTAATAAAACTAAAAAAATATTGTGGGCGATAGCCCTACAATACATTTCTGCCCTTTGGGCAGAAAACTTGACAGAGCTTACGCT